>OIZI01001400.1_pt1 | contig 10388 bp, 9 predicted proteins | sample 1588441 | NCBI WGS metagenome assembly OIZI01 (sample SAMN03283284) | human gut metagenome | biome: human-associated habitat; material: feces | host: Homo sapiens | place: Peru | collected 2012
ATGCATTAAGTCCGCTTTTTGATCAGGGCCTTTGCTTATTTGCGGATACAAGTAATGATTATCCGTTAGAGTCACCTTTGGATGCTTGTTTGAAGAAAATCGAAGCCAAACCATTCAGCTTTAGCTTTGATGAACAACTAGATGCCGCAGAGGAATTATACGGCATACAATTGCATTTCAGTTTTACGATAAAAGATGCACAAAATGAGTTGGAGCAACTGGCTCCATACTATGCTCCAGAAATTCGGAAGCGCATAGAACAGTTGCTCCGGATACAAATTCGCAAATATGCTTATCTGATGGACATTTGATAGAGATTCATTGCAATCACAAAGCGTTTGTTCTTTCGGATAATCGTTTATATGCGATTGGAATTCCATATCAATCATAAGGTTCATTTCAAATATTTTATGTTTTATTATAACTGGAGGATGCACTATGGTTTCGTATGATGTTTTAACAAGAACATTCCGAATCAAATATCATGATTCATGTGCAACAGCTTTTACTATTGAGGAAAATAACATTCAGTACCTAGTTACTGCTAAACATCTTTTTGAAAGTGCCGGATTTCCTATAACTGCATCAATAGAACTTCTCATCAACGGTCAATATCAAACATTTACAGTTTCTATCAAATATCCTGTGGATACAGGAATTGATATCGCTGTAATGAAAACCCATCCCTATTATGAAGTATCTGATAAAATGCAAAACACTCTAACATCGGCAGATTTGATTTACGGTCAAGACGTTTATTTTTAGGATATCCTTATAGCTATGACAACTTTGTTACAACTTTTCCTAATAGTTTTGCTCCAGTTCCGTTTGTAAAAAAAGCCGTTTTTTCCGGTATGCTTAAGCCGAGTCCCTCTTTGTTATTTCTAGATGGTCATAATAATCCCGGATTTTCTGGCGGCCCAGTTTGTTATAAAAAAGCAGGCAGTACATTTTTTTCTATTGCAGGTGTAATCAGTGGATACGAATTTGAAAAGAAGTTCGTTTTTAACGAAGAAACAAACACACAAATCCCACTTTATGTTAAGGAAAACGCCGGAATAATTCGTGCTTCCGATATTTCATTTGCTCTTGATTTGGCTAAAAGCTGGGATACTTAAGACAAATTATATCCTGCAAAAATTTGCAAACATTGCAAACAACCGAACAACTTATTGGATATATGCTGTAATCAAATTGGAAATCCGCACCTACAAATCATTTGAATAACAGGCTTTTTTGTTGAAATCCCAATACTTCCATAGTACTATTAAATCAAGAACACAAGCGAGGTGACTCCCCATGACCATTGATGATATTCTCGCTGGTGAGTCCAAAAATATTGAATTTAAAGAAAGACTCCCAGAAAAGAGCATCAAGTATATGAAGTCCGTGGTCGCATTTTCCAATGGTGGCGGCGGTAAAATCGTTTTTGGCGTTGTCGATGACACTAAAAAGGTCGTCGGCTTTCCAAAGGAAGTTGTTTTTCGAGTGATGGATGCCATTGCAAATGCCATATCTGATAGTTGTGAACCTGCAATTATTCCCGATATCACATTGCAAGATCTCGGCGGAAAGACAGCTATCATCGTTGAAATTTTTGAAGGCCGACAGCGTCCTTACTATATTAAATCTCTTGGCAAGGAAAATGGCGTATTTGTCCGTGTTTCTGGCACTACACGCCTTGCTGATGAAGCCATGATCAAAGAGCTCACCTTTGAAGGTAGCAATCGCCATTTTGACCAAACCCTCTGCACTGGCTGGAAAATTGCCAAATCTGACATCTCTGCTCTTTGCAAAGACATGAAAAACCAGGCATTAAAGAACGTCCTTACCGATGAGCAAAAGGCTGCCATTCGTAATGTTGGTATCCAGCAGCTATGCTCTTGGGGTATCCCTGTCGAACAGGATAAAAAGTACTATCCCACAAATGCCTATGCCATCCTGACAGGCACTGATCCGCTTCATTTTGCTATTCAATGCGGTGTATTCAAAGGTACTACAAAAGAAATCTTTGTAGACCGTCGTGAATATACCGGCCCTCTCTGGGAACAAATCGAACAGGCCTATCAGTTTGTACTCCGTAATATCCGCATGGGTGCTTCTTTCAATGGTGTTACCGACAGGATGTTTACGAAATTCCCCCAGATGCTATTCGTGAGCTGATTGTCAACGCTGTAGTTCACCGCAGCTATCTGGATCATGGCAACATTCAGATTGCTCTCTATGATGACCGCCTCGAAATCACTTCTCCAGGAAAACTTCCAATGGGTCAGACCTTGGAACGTATGAAAGAGGGCTATTCTAAAATTCGTAATGAAGCTCTCGCTTATGCGTTTGCCTATATGAACCTCATCGAACACTGGGGCAGTGGTATTCCGCGCATCATGGGGAAAGTCAAGGCCTATGGTCTTCGTGAGCCAGAATTTATTGGCGGCGAAGTTGATTTGCGTATCAATATCTATCGAAACCAACTGAACACCATCACTGCTGCTCAGGGTATTCCTCAGAACAATTTGAGTGCCGACAAAGTGCCGACAAACGATGAGCAGTTCCGGGAAAGTGCCGATAAAGTGCCGACAAAATGCCGACAAATGAACAGGAACGGCAAATATACAATTATGTCCTCGAAAACTCATCTATCACAACTACCCAAGCTGCTACTTTGTTAAACATCGGTCAGCGTCGCGCACGAAACCTTTTAGTCAAGATGGTAGATGATCGGTGGCTGAACAAGGAAGGAGCTTCTCGTAGCACTGTTTATGTGATCAACCATGAATCTGTGTAATGTTGCTCTGTTCCCCAGAACGTCCACCTTATCTGTTCTTCCCTCCCCTTTTCATCGCCGTGTTCCCAAGAACGAACCCGAAAAATGTACGATTATGACATCAATTTGCAGGTGTCGAGTCATGTGGAAGCGGTTCTCCTTTTGACCAAACTCAATGTCGAGCGTCACATCGAAGTGGACATCAGCATGGAGGAACTGGACGTGACTGCGGCGGAAAGCAAGGCGACTTACAACGAGATTCGGGATTATGTGTGGGAACACCATCAGTTGAAGGTATCCAATCTCTATATCGCACAGGTGAAGCAGAAGTATGGCATCATCGAGCGAGAGAATTATAATAAGCCCAAATCTGAAAATGCCAAACAGCCCAAGTGTCCGAAGGAAAAAGAGGATGCGATTGTGGAAGCATTGAAGCATTTTCAGATGATTTGATACGCAATCACCCCAGAGAGAATAGCCTCTTGTGCGTTCTCTCTGGGGTGATTTTTGCGTTATGCTACTTCCGGGTAGCGCATATATACATACTCGTAGATTTTCTTCTGGTAGGTCTGGATATCGCTTACATCATAGCTATTGGGAAGTTCTTGCCAAAGGGTATTGCGAATCAGGTTATCCACAATCGCCTTAGTTTCCTGCTTGTCCGTCCAATGGTCAAGTTTAGCGATTTGCTGTTTAATTTTTGTCAGTAAGTCCACAGACACCTTCTTGATCGTTTCAATTTCCTGCTTCGTGAGGTTCTCCGAAAACAGCAAATCGTACACCGAAAGCTCCTCATCGCTGGAAAAGCCCTCACGCACATAGCGCTGCTGCTCCGTGTCCAGTGAACTTGCAAGCTCCATCAGATCCATGAAGGTTTTCTCGATGGTTGCCCGGTTCTGCTCTGCATTATAGGCATCTATGATCTCCTGATAGCGGTCATAATAATCAATGCGCTGCGGGTTTGCAAACAGCATCTTCGACAACTGCTGATTCACCAGTTCATCCAGATCGCGCAGCAAGAGATTCTTCCGCCGGGTGTGGGCAAACTCCCGGCTCAGCAGGTCAAAATCAATTTTGCTGATGTCAAACTGCCGGGAAGGTACAGCCTCCTGATCCGGCTTTTCCACATGGATGTACTCGTTGACGATGCCGTTGATCTGCACCATCAGGTCGGTATTGTCCGCGTGTTTCCGCTTCTGCTGCAAGCCCTCGTAGATGGCGAGAATTGCGTTTTTCCGGGTGCGCACGGCATCGTCCACATCGTCACGGTCTGCGTAGCGGAACAGCCGCGCCAGTTCAGACGCATAGGTCTGGAAGGTTTTCTTGGTTTCCAACGTCTCGCACATCGCGTTGACTGCATCCTGTACAAGGCTCATCTTTTCAAAGTCCTGTGCGTCCACCAATTCCTGCAGCCGGAACCCGTGTTCTGCCAGAAAGCCGTCCGTTTTTCCGATGACCGTGCAAATACGCTGAATCAGCTCCGTTTTGTCCACCGTTGGGTCAATGCCCGCCGGGCTGTTCTTGCTGACCGTATAATCTGCCAGAGCCTTGCGCAGCGCCTTTACGATACCAATATAGTCCACGATCAGGCCGTTGCTCTTGCCCTCCGAAACACGGTTTGCACGAGCAATCGTCTGCATCAGGGTATGGGCTTTCAACGGCTTGTCCAGATACAGACAGGACAGACACTTTACATCAAAGCCCGTCAGCCACATGGCACAGACGAACACCACCCGGAACGGATTCTTGCTGTCCTTGAATTCTTTATCCAGCTCCCGCTTTTCCATTTTGGCACGGTGCGGCAGAATATCCAGCCCCCACTTTTTGAAGGTCTGCACCTCGTTCTGCTCCTGACTGATCACCACTGCCATTTCGGTTTCTTTCATCCATGCCAGTTTGCGGGCAAGCTCCTGTGCTTCCTGCTGGGTCGCTGTGCCCTGCCGGGCTTCCAGCTCTTTGATTTTTTCTTTCCAGCATTCCTGCACATAGTTGTACATCCGCACACAGGTGACCTTATTCAGGCAGACGAACATCGCCTTGCCGCTGGTCCAAAGGTCAGAGTAATGCTCCACAAAGTCCTTTGCAATGGAACGCAGCCGTTCATCTGCGGTGAGAATATGGATCTCCTTTGCAAACTCGCGTTCCAGCTTTTCCTCCTGCGAAGGATCAAGATCGGCTGCTTCAATGGCATCCAGGATCCGCCCGGTGATCTCCGGCTTGTCCAACTGGGCGATCTTATCCGCGCGGTTCTCATAGTACAGCGGCACCGTTGCGCCGTCCTCCACCGCCCGCTTGAAATCATACACCGACAGATATCCGCCAAAGGTGCGCTCGGTAATATGGTCATCTGCCAGAAGCGGCGTACCGGTAAAGCCGATGCGGGACGCCGTGGGCAGCAGGTGCATCATGTTGTCTGCAAAAATGCCGTACTGGCTGCGGTGGGCTTCATCCGACAAAATCAGAATGTCGTGATCCGGGTAGATGGGCGGCTCCTTGGGCAGGTTGAACTTCTGAATCAGAGTGAACACAAAGCTGGGGTTGCCCCGCAGCTTTTTTGCAAGGTCTGTACCGCTGGATGCAATAAACTGCGAAGCCTTGGTCTTGCCCAGCAGACCGCAGTTTTCAAAGGTATCGCTGATCTGCCGGTTCAGCTCGTCACGGTCGGTCAGTACCACAATGGTGGGCGAGCCTGCAAACTTGCGCCGGATCTTCTGCGCCAGAAAGACCATGGAGTAACTTTTGCCAGACCCCTGCGTGTGCCAGAACACACCCAGCCTGCCGTCTTTTAACTTGCGGTTCTCGTAAGCACTGACGGCCTCGTTGACGCCGAGATACTGGTGGTTGCGGGCCAGAATCTTGGTGGTGCGCCCACCGGAATGGTCGTAAAGGATGAAGTTTTCCAGCAGATCGAGGAAGGTCTTTTTCTCGCAGATGCCCCGCAGCATGGTTTCCAGCTCCACTCTGCCTGCATCGCTCTCCTTCAGACGCTTCCACTCGTGGAAGAACTCGTACTTGCTGCCAAGCGTACCCGCCTTGGCTTCCAATCCATTGGACAGCATGAGAAAGGCATTGTAATAGAACAACTGCGGAATGGTATCGAGGTAATCCCGATAATTGTCTATGTAGGCGTTCTGCACATCCACGGTGGGCTTTTTCAGCTCGATGAACAGCAGCGGAATGCCATTGACAAAGCCCACAATGTCTGTCCGGCGGCGATACAGCTGCGAGTGGATCTTCATCTCTTTTACGGCGAGGAAGTGGTTGTTTTCCGGGTTTTTGAAGTCGATCACCGCCGCGCTGCGAATTTCGGTGCGGCCATCCGGCCGCTTGACCGTCACCGGGATGCCATCCCGCAGCAGAAAATACTTTTCCTCATTGATCTGCATCAGGGATGCGGTGGAAACGTGTGCCGTGAATTTCTTCTGCACCTCGTCCAGCTGGTTCGGGGTGAGCCACGGGTTCAAGTGCAAAAGCGCCTGCCGAAAATACCGGGTCAGCAACACTTCCCCATAGCTGGTGCGACCCAACGTCCCGTCCGGCCCCAGCTTTTCGGAGTTGTAAGCCAGCACGACCTCCCAGCCCAGAACATTTTGCAGCAGGTTGCCTGCGCTGTTCTGGACAAGGACATTTTCGGAGTATTCGCGGCTCATAGAATCACCTCTTCATCGTAATTTCAACGATTCGTTTTTATTACATCTGCAATTTCTTTAGCAATATCCTCCACGGTATCGATTGCCGTATTTCTTGCTAATTTATCTGCCAAAGAAGGACTATAATCTATAACTTCCTTCTTCGTAATATTATGCCAAATGGGGAGTATGATTTGCTCACCTGATACAGCCTTTGTTATAATGCCGTCCAACTCATAATTTGTCCAGCCCTTTTTTATGAAATCACGTGATACCACAACGATTCCAAATCGACTGTTTGCTAATCCCTTATCAATTTTTCTTCTCAGACTATCTCCTATTCTCATTTCAAATTCGTCATACCAAACTTTTATACCAAGATTTTTAAGTGCATTTGCAAGTGGCCTGACAACCTCATCTTTATCTTCAGATGCATGAGAAATAAAAACGTCATACTCTGGTTCAATTCCAGCCTCTTCATTCATAATCAAGCCGTTATTATGGACAAGCGATGGAACCTCTGCAAGCGGACGATTTTCTATTTGCGGTAACGGTGCTGGTAAAACCCGAACTGAACTTTGAACTCTTCCACCCAACCCCGCCAAATCGATTGCAACATACCAATGCGCTGAGTGCGTCGTCTGCAATCTAACTGGTGATTTCTTTGCAAGCCCTCCAATATATCGATGATTTCGTCCATTTCTGTAATTGTTGAAATTGCTACTGTCCATCAATCGGACATTTGCAGCATTTCCCTTTAAAATAATTTCTACAACACGGCCCTTATCCAGTTGCCCCAAATCGTATTTTGTAAATTGCATTGTGTGCCTCTTTTCATTTTCTAATCATTTGTTCATTAAAAGCTTTTTCACCTATTTTAGCAATACAATGGAGTCTCAATCCTCGTTCATACTGTCCTAGGAGTGTGTACAGCGTACTATCTGATGCCTCTGAAAACGGCACCCAATTTGTCGCCCCCTGTGCCATTTCCAAGGCCGAAATTTCCATCAGCGCACTTATTTTTGCATCTCGCAATGCTTCGATCATTCCATCTCTGGTCGGATTTTTCATTTGAGCACGAAGTTTTTGAATTTTATTCATCGCGTCTTTTACGTCCTTAAAATCCTTGGCTTCAGAGCAATATTTATTAAGAGAATCTGACATATTATGAACACCCCTTTCATCAAAGTTCAAGCTATTTTATTGCTATCCTATTTTTAACAGCAGCGGTAACAATGCAATCCCCACATCACAGCTCTTATCTGCCAGCCACGTCAAAACAGGTTTTACTTTTTCCCATTTTGACTTTTTGCTGTCTTTGGACTTCACCACTTCTTCAATCTCAGAAATTTTATCCAGCACATCCTGTGTCTGTTCATTCGTGAGTGAAGTCATTTTTTCTACTTCTTTGCGCACCTGCTCAAATGTAACGTTCACATTCACACTGTTGGTCACATTGACGACCTGCGAATTAGAAACTTCCGGTTTGGGCAACTGTACCGCATTCATCTGGTATTTGTACGTTTCCAGCTTTGCCTTCATCATTTCCAGATTTTCTTGTACACTGTCTGGTGACATTCTAAGTGACTGATACCAGATAATTGTCGCTTCTTTGTCTGTACAGCATAATCCCTCATACCATTTTTTTATACACGCCTGATATTTTCCATCCATTTCTCTATGTAATTTCAAGCGCTCATCGTCACTTATGTTTTGAGTATTACTTAATCGTTCAATATCCACACATACCATATCATAAAATTCTTTTGGCATATCCATAGTGTCACACCTCAACTTCCCCACTCATTAACTTTGGCAACAGTAAATCTCTCGCTGTCTTTAACCGCTCATTTTGTCCTTGCAGCGTCTTTATTTTATCAAAGAGCACTTTCGCATACCTGTCAAATCGTTCCAGATATTCCTTTTCTGGGATTGTAATTTTCATTGCGTTAATGTCCTTGGCGTAAACATGCGGCTGTGCAGATCCCTTTTGAAGCTGATCTATACTCACTTTACTTTCTTTCAGAAACTCATATACAAAAAACAAATTTTCCGTTCCAAGACCATCCACAAAAGAACAATCCGAGGCGAACACATCAACCCCATATAATCTTACAAATCCTGCGTTTGCTCCTGAAGCACTTATCGTAATAACCGGAGCTTTCGTATTTGCTACATTATGATAATACGCTGGTTCTAATCCACCAGCAACAACCGGCACATTTCCTCCCTTGACTTGTGCCTTTGTAATTGTCCGCCCACGTTTGAATTCCGCTATTCGACCTACCGTTCCCCGTTGCCACCCCTCCGGCACACCGTCCACAATTTTCATGTTTTCATGCCCCGGAAAGCGCAAATCCACAAACCACTCTTTATAATGCCGCTGGGCTGCTTCTTCCAGCAATTTGATTTGTTTCTGGTTGTTTTCAATCAGGTCATCATAGGCAGAGAGAATGTCTGCAATACGGTGCTGTATTTCCAATGGCGGTTTATCAATTACCACTTCCTTTAATTTTTGCCCCGGCATATGCTTAATCGTTGCGCCTGTAAAATACTGATCCAATTCGCCTGTTTTGCCTGCCAAAAGGAACCAATAAAACAGATACCTATAATCAAGGCAGTCATGTACTCTAACTCGATGAAGTGCTTTTTGAATTTTCATATTTGGAATTTGTTCTTTCCAAATCGCACACCGTCCCGGTTCCCCACCTTCGCAAATAACTAAATCACCATATTTTAGTTCATATCGTTCCTGTTCTGATTCTTCAAATTTCATTAACGGCAAATCTTCTAAATCAAATTCACCCCATCGAACATTTACATTTGCAAGATACGGCTGATAGTCTCCTTTGTTTTTATTTTGGTCAAGCATTTTTCCCAAGCAGGAATCCGTCACATTTCCCAGCTTCACCTTTTCCCACTTCATACCCCCATCTCCTCCAGATTCTTCGAGATGGTTTCCATCAGACGGTTGGACTCTGCCTGCAATTCCAGCAGTTCCTTGTGGATCTCCTTCATCCGCTGGGCAAAATCCACGCCGTCATCCTCCACAGGTGCAACGCCCACATAGGCACCGGGCGTCAGGGATGCGCCTTTCTCGTTGAGGATGGTGTCGCGGCTGGCCACCTTGCACAGGCCGGGGATATCCTGATAGACGCCCTCGCCAAACTTTTCAGTAAGCCAGACAGCTTCCTTGGCAACGGTCAGCTTCTCGTTGAGGTCTTCCAGTTCCTTGTCGAACTTTTCCTGCGTGGCTTTGCGCTCTTTGCGGGGTGCTGCCTCCACAGCGGCTTTGGCTTCTTCCCACTTGGCCTGCACGTTTTGTTCCAGTACGGCCTGAATCTCTGCAAAGGCGCGGTCGTCTGCCAGCTCTGCGTGATATTCCGCCAAAAGCCCCTTGTACTTGTTCACCTCGCCACGATAGAGCCAGACAATGGCGTTGAGGTTCTTCAACTGCCAGTCGCTCCACTCGTTCTGAGTGCGGTCCACCACGGTATAATAATTGCGTGCGTCGATGAACAATACGGTGTCCAGCAGATGTTCCGGTTTGCCCTTATCCAGAAACCACAGCGAACAGGGCAGGCTCTTGGTGTAGAAGAAATTGTTGCCCACGCTCATCATCACGTCCACATGGCCGGTCTGGATGAGCTTTTCACGGATGTCCTTGTCTTTGCCCTGACTGTCGGTAGCCGAGGACGCCATCACAAAACCCGCACGGCCATGCTCGTTCAGGTAGGAGTAGAAATAGGACACCCACAGATAGTTTGCGTTGCCGATTTCCTTGGCCTTGTTCACGCCGGGCAGGCCAAAGGGCAACCGCCCGGCACTCTGCGCCGACTCCGACTTGACCTTGTCCACGTTAAACGGCGGATTTGCCATCACATAGTCGCAGCAGCCGTTCAGGTTGTGGGCATCGTGATAGAAAGTATTGGCTTCATCGCCGGACTTGATCACACCGGTCAAACCATGCACGGCCATGTTCATCAGGCAGAGTT
>OIZI01001401.1_pt1 | contig 10384 bp, 7 predicted proteins | sample 1588441 | NCBI WGS metagenome assembly OIZI01 (sample SAMN03283284) | human gut metagenome | biome: human-associated habitat; material: feces | host: Homo sapiens | place: Peru | collected 2012
TTGCCGCAGGCGGTACAGCCGCCCCTCCACCGCACGCTCTGTCAGGCACAGCTCGGCGGCCATCTGGGCGGTGGACTGGCAGTAGTAGTATTTTCGATAGAACAGGCTCCGATCCTCCGGCAGCAGACCCGCGATAGCGGCCTGTAACCGCCGCTGCCGCTCCCTACGCAGCAGCTCCTCCTCGGCGCTGCCGCCGGTGTGGGGAACGTCCTCCTCCAGCGGCGCGTCGGTCTGGGCGCGGCGGGCACGGTTCAGGGCGGCGTTGCGGCTCAGCACTGTCAGCCACGCTTTCAGCGTGCCCTTTTCACCGTCAAAGCTGCCCGCCGTCTGCCAGATCTTCAGGGAGATATCGGCATAGCACTCCTCCCGATCCCGCTCATCCGTCAGGATGGGCCGCAGAACGTACCGGATCAGCGGCCCGTACTGCCGCAGAAGCGCGTGCAGCGCAGCCTCATCGCCGCCCGCGATTTTTGCCATCATCGCCCGCTCGTCCAACCGTATCTTCCTCCCCTCCTGTTGTGTCTCTACTCTATACTACACCATTTTCGCCCAAAACCCACGGAAAATTTTTGTGGGGATAGAAAAATGCCCTGACGCGGCGCGTCAGGGCGGGGTTCTCTTTTCTATTCAGGTTGGAATGAAATACGCGGCGGCCTGAGGGCAGGCCGCCCTACGAAATGTCAAAATCGCCAGATTTCATGCCTGTTTAAGCTCACTTCATCTGCTCCAATGCGGCGCGGGCGGCGGACTGCTCCGCCTCCTTCTTGCTGTGGCCGGAGCCAAGACCCACCACCTGACCGTTCAGCGTCACCGCCACGGCGAACACCTTGGCGTGATCCGGGCCGCTCTCGGACACCAGCTCATAGTGCAGCACCTGATTGGGCTTGCGCTGCACCAGCTCCTGCAATTCGGTCTTGCAGTCCCGGCGGCGGCTCTCCACCACCTGCTCCTGCTCCTTCTCCAGTAGGATACGGTGGATCAGGGCGCGAGCCTCGTCAATACCGCCGTCCAGATACACGGCGGCCAGCACCGCCTCTACCGCGTCCGCCAGAATAGACGGACGGCGGCGGCCGCCGCCGCTCTCCTCGCCCTTGCCCAGCAGTAGGAATTCACCCAGACGCAGGCTCTGCGCCACCTCGTGCAGACTTTCCTCGCACACCAGCGCGGCGCGGATACGGGTCAGCTCACCCTCCGGCAGGTCAGGATGCTTGCGGTACAGAAAATCCGCCGACACGAAGCCCAACACCGCGTCCCCCAGAAACTCCAGCCGCTCGTTGCTGCTGATGCCCATGGTGCGGTGCTCGTTGGCGTAGGAGCTGTGGTACAGCGCGGCGCGCAGCAGCTGCTGATCCTTGAACTGATAGCCCAATCTTTGTTCCAATTGATGTAACGGTTCCATTCTCTCATCCCTTCCGGGCCGTCGCCCACAGGATCCGCCATGTGGGATCCCATGGGCGGTGGCCCAAAATCAATTCTCGAAAAGAAAACCCAAAGGCCGCCTGACACAAAAAAACACACGCCATAAAAGGCGGCTTTTACACAGGTGCCTACGTTGCGCCGCCTTGCCAGACTTTGAGTATGCCTGCGGCATCGCGCCTTGGCCCTGCGCAAAAGCCGCTCTTTTCTGGTGCGAAGCAGTTTTGCCAAAGCAAGTTCGAGGGAAAATCGGTTGCAAAAGATTCCCACATACTGATGTATGCGGGAATTTTTGCGGGCGATTTTTACCGAACAGGCACAGGCAAAACCGTATGTTTTCTTATGTCAGTCGGCCTAAAGTGGGGTTTTCTTTTCTATGTACAAGTATTTCACTCAATGTGGTTGCTGAGATAGCGGACGCAATCGCCCACAGTCTTGAGAGACTGCAGATCCTCTTCATCGATCTCGCCGATGTCGAATTCCTCCTCCATCGCCATCACCAGCTCCACCAGATCCACGGAATCCGCGCCCAGATCGTCCACAAAGGAACTATCCATGGTCACTTCGTCTGCATCAATGGCAAACTGCTCCGCGATCAGATCTTGCATGGTTTTGAAGATCGTCTCCGGTGTCATAGGAAGTTACTCCTCCTTTCAGATTGCATTATCTTGGAAAATAATACGGCAATCCTACTGGCCTGTCAATACTTTTTTCGTAAAATTATTTTGAATTATGCATTCAGCGTCATTTCGTCCACATGGGCGGCGATCTCGTCCACCAAGCCGCTGGCCGCCACCTCCCTGGCCTGACCGATGGCGTTTTCGATGGCCTCGTCATTGGAGGAGCCGTGGGCCTTGATGACCGGCTTGGAGATACCGATAAAGGCGGTGCCGCCCACCTTATTGGGGTCCAGCTGCGCCTTGAAGGCGTTCAGCCCCGGCAGCACCATAGCGCCCGCCAGCTTCGTCAGCAGGTTTTTCTTGAAGATGCCCTTCAGGCAGCTTCCGGCGTAGGAGCCGATGCCCTCGATGGTTTTCAGCATCACGTTGCCGGAGAAGCCGTCCGTCACCAGTACGTCGCAGCCACCCTTGATGGCCTCCTTGGCCTCGATATTGCCGATGAAGTTCAGCTTGGGCTGCTCCAGCAGCAGCGCCCTTGTCTGACGCTGGAGGTCGGTGCCCTTCTCCGCCTCCACGCCGATGTTGAGAAGGCCCACGCGGGGATTCTCGATCCCCAGCACGTGGCGGGCGTAAAAGCTGCCCAGATAGGCGAATTGCAGCAGGTACTCCGGCGTACACTCGGCGTTGGCGCCGCAGTCGATCAGCACGCAGCGTCCGGTGGTGGTGGGCATGACAGGAGCCATGGCGGCCCGGCGAATGCCCCGTACCCGCTTGGTGATGAGGGTAGCGCCGGTCAACAGCGCGCCGGTGGAGCCGGCGGAGATAAAGGCGTCGCCCTTGCCGTCCCGCAGCAGGGTCAGGCCCACGCCCATGGAGCTGTCCTTCTTCCGGCGGAACACCGTGGCAGGATCGTCCTCCATGGTAACTTCCTCGGTGGTGGGCACGATATCCATGCCCTGAGGCAGCTCCTGTACGCCGCACTGGGAGAGCGCTTCCCGGATAGCGGTCTCGTCGCCGGTGAGGGTGATGTCCACGCCCCAGCGCTTCTGTCCCCGCAAGGCGCCCTTGACGATGGCCAGCGGCGCGTTGTCGCCGCCCATGGCGTCTACGATGATCCTCATTTGGAAAGCACCTCCTCCCGAATTTCCTCGATGATGGCCAGCGACCGCTGGCTCAGCTCCGCGTTTTTGTTGCGCTTGCCCTTCACCCGGTGGTCAAGGGGCGGGATAATGCCGAAATTGATGTTCATAGGCTGGAACTCCGCCACGGACTCGTTGCTGACATACAGGCCCAGTGCGCCGATGGCGGTTTCTCTGGGGAAGTCGATGGGTTCCTTGCCCAGCAGACGCCGGGCAAGCTCCACACCCACCAGAAAGCCGCTGGCGCAGGACTCCACATAGCCCTCTACGCCGGTCATCTGTCCGGCAAAGGCAATGCGGGGGTCGCTCTTGAGCCGGTAATACCGGTCAAGAAGCCGGGGCGAATCCAGATACGTATTGCGGTGCATGACGCCGTAGCGCAGGAACCGGGCGTCATGAAGGGCAGGGATCATGGAGAACACCCGCTTCTGCTCCGGCCATTTCAGGTGGGTCTGGAAGCCCACCAGATTATAGATGGTGCCGTCGGCGTTGTCCTTGCGCAGCTGCACCACCGCGTAGGGATCGCGGCCCGTTTTCGGATCGGGCAGCCCCTTGGGCTTCAAGGGGCCGAACCGCAGGGTATCCTCGCCCCGGCGGGCCATGACCTCCACGGGCATGCAGCCCTCGAACACATTCTTATCCTCGAAGCCGTGGACTTCCGCCTCCTCGGCGGCGGTCAGCGCCTGCCAGAAGGCCAGATACTGCTCCTTGTCCATGGGGCAGTTGATGTAGTCCGGCGTACCCTTGTCATAGCGGCTGGCGAAGTAGGCGCTGGTCATATCCACGCTGTCAAAGGCCACCAGCGGTGCGGCGGCATCGAAGAAATGCAGGGTATCGGTGCTGCCGAACAGCGCCGCCAGCTTGTCCGCCAGCGCGTCGGAGGTCAGCGGGCCGGAGGCGATGACCACATCGCCCTCGGGAATGTCCGTCACTTCCTCCGCCACTACGGTAATATAGGGGTGATTACGGATGGCTTCCGTCACCATGGCGGCAAAGCCGTGGCGATCCACCGCCAGCGCGCCGCCGGCAGGCACCGCCGTGGCGTCGGCGCACCGTAGAATCAGGCTGTCCAGCCGCCGCAGCTCCTCCTTGAGAAGTCCTACGGCGTTTTCAAGCCCCGCGCCCCGCAGGGAATTGGAGCAGCACAGCTCGGCAAAATCATCGGTCACGTGGGCGGGGGTGCGCTTGAGGGGCTTCATCTCCCGCAGCGTCACGGAAATGCCCCGCTGGGCCAGCTGCCACGCGCATTCGCTGCCGGCAAGACCCGCGCCGATCACAGTTACATGGTTCATTCCCCGCCGCCTTTCTCCGCCGCTTTCTTGGCGGTGGTCTTCTTGGTGGTGGCCGCTTTCTTTGTGGTGGTTTTCTTCGCCGTCGTGGTTTTCTTCGCGGCGGTGGTCGTCGTCTTTTTTGCCGCCGTGGTCTTGGCCGTCGTCTTTTTGGCAGCAGACTTCTTGGCGGGCTTTTCCTCGGCCGCAGGCTCCGCAGCCGTCTCAGCGGTGGTCTCGCCGCCCTCGGCGGCAGCATCCTTCTTGCGGTGATAGCCCCGCTTGTCCTCCGGCAGGAAGTTGGCGCACTTCTCGTTGATGCAGAAGGGCTTGCTGAAGCCGCGGCCCGCCCGCTTGAACATGGTCTGGCCGCAGAGCGGGCAGTCCTCCTTGGTGGGCACATCCCACGTCATGAAATCGCAGGTGCGGTCGCCTTTTTTGTTGTTGGCGAACTCGCAGCAGTAGTAGGTATACTGCTTACCGGAGGTCTTGCTGGTGCCGCTGCGCTTCATGAGCCGTCCGCCGCACTTGGGGCAGCGGCCCGGCATCTCCACCACAAGCGGCATGGTAAAGGTGCACTCCGGATAGCCGGGGCAGGCCAGGAACGGGCCGAACCGACCCTCCCGCTCCACCAGATTGCGGCCGCACACGGGGCACAGCTCATCGCTGACGGTGGGCTCGGGGCGGATATAGTCGCCCGCTTCGGCGTCGGTCAGGTGTTGGGCGAAGCCGTCGTCATAGAACTGGCGCAGCACCTGCTTCCAGGGCAGCTTGCCCTCCTCCACGTCGTCCAGACGCTGCTCCATGTTGGCGGTAAATTTCAAATCAGCGATATCGGAGAAATATTTCTCCATCCATGTGGTGACTGCCTTGCCCAGATTGGTGATATACAGGCACTTGCCCTCTTTCTTCACATAGCGGCGGTCAAGAATGGTGGACACCGTGGGTGCGTAGGTGGAGGGACGGCCGATGCCGTTTTCCTCCATGGCCCGGATCAGCGCCGCCTCGGTATAGTGGGCGGGCGGCGTGGTGAAGTGCTGTGCGGGCGCGAAGTCCTTCAGCGTCAGGGGCTCGCCCTCCTTCAGATCAGGCAGGGTGGGCTCCTTCTCCTCCTTGTCGTCGTCATCCCGGCTCTCCTCGTACACGGCGGTATAGCCGGAGAATTTCAGCTTGCTGGCGGTAGCCCGGAACAAATGCGCGTCGGCGCTGATATCCACGGACACGCTGTCATAGATGGCGTTGGCCATCTGGCTGGCCAGAAAACGGCTCCAGATCAGGCGGTACAGCCGGTACTGCTCCGCCGTCAGGTCTCCCCGGATGGCTTCCGGCGTCAGGGTCACATTGCTGGGGCGGATAGCCTCGTGGGCATCCTGCGCCCCGGCCTTGGTCTTGTACTGGCGGGGCGCGGCAGGCACATAACCCTTGCCGTAGCGCTCCTGAATGAAGCCGCGGGCGTCGGCCTGCGCCTCGTCACTGATGCGCAGCGAGTCGGTACGCATGTAGGTGATCAGACCCACGGTGCCCTCGCCGGTGATATCCACGCCCTCGTACAGCTGCTGGGCGATGGCCATGGTGCGGCGGGGCGTCATGTTCAGCTTGCGTGACGCCTCCTGCTGCATGGTGGAGGTGGTAAAGGGCGGCGAGGGGGAACGGTTCTTGTCGGTGCGCTTCACCGACTTGACGGCGAAAGCGGCGCTGCGCAGCTCGTCCATGATGGCCTGCACATCCGCCTGGGTCTGGGGCTCGTATTTCTTGCCGTTTTGGCCGTAATAATGGGCCTTAAAGGCCACTTTTTCCCCGTTTTCCAGCACTGCGTCCAGCGTCCAGTACTCCTGAGGCTGGAAGTCGGCGATCTCCTGATCCCGGTCAAACACCATGCGGGTAGCCACGCTCTGCACCCGTCCGGCGGACAGGCCCCGGCGGATCTTCTTCCACATCACCGGGGAGATCTGATAGCCCACCACGCGATCCAGCACACGGCGGGCCTGCTGGGCATCCACCAGATCCTGATCGATGGCGCGGGGATGGGCGATGCTCTCGCCCACCACCTTGCGGGTGATCTCGTTGAAGGTGACACGTCTGGTCTTATCGTCCGGCAGGTTCAGCAGATGCTGCAAATGCCAGGAAATAGCCTCTCCCTCGCGATCCGGGTCGGTGGCGAGGTAGACGGTATCGCTGGCGGCGGCGTCCTTTTTCAGCTGGCGGATCAGCTCCTCCTTGCCGCGAATGGGCTTATATTCAGGTTCAAAATCGTGTTCAATGTCCACGCCAAGGGTACTCTTAGGCAGGTCGCGCAGGTGGCCCATGCAGGCCGTTACCTGATAGTCAGGCCCCAGATACTTGCCGATGGTCTTGGCCTTGGCCGGAGACTCCACGATCACCAGATGCTTCTTGCTCATGCTTTTTTATTCCTCTTTGCTTCCTTCTAACTCAATTTCCGGCAGCTCCACGGTGCGCACAAAGCTGCGCGCCCCGTTCTGCGCCGTCCAGCCGCTGATCTCCAGCAGCGTCAGCGCGGGCAGCACCCGCTGAATGGGCAGGCCGCTGTCCTCCGCCAGTTGGTCGGACAGCTTTGGCTCGTCTGTCCGCAATGCCTGCAGCACAGTCTGCTGCTCCGTTGACAGCGCCGCCCACTCCTCTGCCGTCAGCCGGGGCAGAACGGGCGTCTGCGCCGCTTCCGGCGTATACGGATATTCCTCTGACTTTGGCGCTGGCTTTTCCGCCGCCGTTTTGGGCTCGCCCGCCATGCGGGGCAGCGGCGGCATAGGCGGCGCGGTGCGCCGCAGCTTGTGGGGAAACCGGCTCTCGTACTCCAAGAGAATGTCTCCCGCGCAGGTGGCTAAGATCGCGCCCTCCCGGATCAGGCGGTGGCAACCGGCGCTGTTGGGCGCGTCGATGGGACCGGGAACGGCGAACACGTCCCGCCCCTGCTCCATGGCGTTTTCGGCGGTGATCAGTGCGCCGGAGCGCAGCGGCGCTTCTACCACCACGGCGGCCACACTGAGGCCGCTGAGAATGCGGTTGCGCACAGGGAAATGCCATGCCTCCGGCTCTGTCCTGGGCGGGTACTCCGACAGCAGCACGCCGGTGGCGGCGATATCCTCGTACAGACGCCGGTTTTCGGCGGGGTACACCACGTCCACACCGCCGCCCAACACACCGCAGGTAAAGCCGCCGAACCGCAGCGCGCCGCGCATGGCCGCACCGTCGATGCCCTTTGCCATTCCGGACACCACCATAGCACCCTGCTGGGTCAGCTCATAGCCCAGCTTTTCGGCACAGTGGACGCCGTAGGGCGTGCAGGAACGGGTGCCCACCACGGCCACCGCCGCTTCCTCGTCAAAGAGGGGCATAGCGCCCTTGCCGTACAGCAGCAGCGGCGGTTGATAGATGTTCCGCAGCCGGTCGGGGTACATGGCATCCGCCATGGTCACCAGAAAGATATCCTTCCGGGCGCAGTCCGACAGGATGCGGTCTGCCGCCGTCAGCGATTTGCTGTTCAGCAGCGCCGCCTGCTCCTTCTTCAGCCCCTCCACCTGCCACAGGGCTTCCTCGTCCGCGTAGTATATGTCCTCCGGAGAGGAAAAATGCTGCAAAAGCAGCAGCTTGCTGTGATCCGTCAGGCCCGGCAGCGTGGTCAGCCAGACCCAGTATTTCAACGCCGCCATGGCCTGCGCCTCCTCTCTGTGTTTACCGGTAGCTCTCCCACAGCAGCACCGTGGCGGCAATGGCCGCGTTCAGGGACTCGCACCGCTGCGACATGGGGATCTTGACGGTCTTCTGGCACAGGGCCAGCACCGCGTCGCTGATGCCCTGTCCCTCGCTGCCGATGACGATGGCGCAGCGATCCAGCGGCACGGCACGAACATCCTCCGTGTCCTGCCGCAGTGCCGTGCCGTACAGGGGCAGGCTGCTGCGCGTCAGCAGGCCAGGCAGCTGCGCCGCCTTCAGGCACCATACGGGGCGGCGGAACACCGCCCCCATGGAGGAGCGCACGGTTTTCACGCTCCACGGGTCGGCGCAGCCCTCCAGCAGCAGCAGGCCGTCAAAGTCAAAGGCATCCAGCGTCCGCAGGATGGTGCCCACGTTGCCGGGGTCCTGCACGCCGTCCAGCACCATGTAGCGGCTGCCGGGCAGCGCTTCGGGAACGGCGGTCTCCGGCAGGGTCACGGTAAACAGTGCGCCCTGCGGGGACTTCATGGGGGAAATGGAGGACATTACATCCTCCGGTATCTCCACCGCCCGGACAGTCTCCGGCAGCGGCGGCAGCGGCACGCCGGCTGTGACGGCGATCTCCCGCACCGGGGCATGCCACTTGAGGGCTTCCGCCAGCAGCTTGGGACTGTCGCACAGATAGGCGCCCTGTTCCCGGCGGTAGGCGGCGGAGGCCGCCAGCTTTTTCATATGAACCAGCAGCCCATTGCTGCGGCTGGTGATCTTTTCCACGGCTCCCGCCTCCTTTATGATTGGAATGGAAAGGCTGACCCGACAAGCCTTTGTCGGGTCAGCGGGGTAAGGTAAGGTGAACTTAACCGACTTCAGGCGCGATCAATAGAGCTTTGCACCAGCCGGAATGTGGGGATCGACCATCAGCAAATGCAGCTTTTCCTGTCCGTTTTCATGGTGAACCGCAGAGATCAGCATGCCGCAGGAATCAATGCCCATCATGGGTCTGGGCGGCAGATTGGTAATGGCGATGCAGGTCTTGCCCACCAGCTCCTCCGGCTCGTAATACTCGTGAATACCGCTCAGGATCACGCGATCCGTGCCGGTTCCGTCGTCCAGAATGAACTTCAGGAGCTTCGTGGACTTCTTCACGGCCTCGCAGGCCTTGATCTTTACAGCGCGGAAATCGGACTTGGAGAAGGTATCGAAATCCACGAAATCTGCGAACAGCGGCTCGATCTCCACGTTGGAGAAGTCGATCTTTTCCTCCGCCACGGGAGCGGCGGGAGCAACCGTCTCGGCGGGCTTGTCAGCCTTCTTGTCGGTATCCAGCGGCTTCATGGTGGGGAACAGGATCACGTCGCGGATGGAATCCGCGCCGCACAGCATCATGCTGCACCGGTCGATACCGAAGCCCAGACCGCCGGTGGGAGGCATGCCGTACTCCAGCGCCATGACGAAATCATCGTCCATCATGTCGGCTTCCTCGTCGCCGTTGGCGCGCTTTTCCGCCTGCGCCTTGAATCGCTCGTACTGGTCGATGGGGTCGTTCAGCTCGGAGAAGGCGTTGCCCATCTCGCAGCCGCAGATGAACGCCTCGTAGCGCTCCGTCAGCTCCGGCTGGGTGGGGCTGCGCTTGGCCAGGGGGCTGACCTCCACGGGGTACATGGTGATGAAGGTGGGCTGCACCAGCGTCTCCTCCACCTTCTGGTCGAAGGCCTCATACAGGGCGTTGCCCCAGGTGTGGGGTACGCCGTCCATATCCACGCCTACGCTCTTGGCCAGCTCCACGCCCTTGTCGTTGTCGCCGATGCAGGCCATAAAGTCCGCGCCGGTGACGTTCTTCACCGCGTCGGCCATGGTCACCCGCGGCCAGCCGGGGGTCAGGTCGATGTCGTGGCCCAGCCACTGGACCTGGTAGCCGCCGTGGATCTCCTTGCACGCGCCGGAGAGGATGCCCTCCAGAATATCCATCATGCCGTCCAGGTTGGTGTAAGCCTGGTACAGCTCGCAGGTGGTGAACTCGGGGTTATGCTTGGTGTCCATGCCCTCGTTGCGGAAGATGCGGCCCACTTCGTACACGCGCTCCATGCCGCCCACGATGAGCCGCTTCAGATGCAGCTCGGTGGCGATACGCATATACATATCGATGTCCTGGGCGTTGTGGTGGGTGATGAAGGGCCGGGCGTTGGCGCCGCCGGCGATGGGGCTGAGAACGGGGGTCTCCACCTCCATGAAGCCCAGATCGTCCAGATAGCGGCGCAGGTACGCCACG
>OIZI01001403.1_pt1 | contig 10362 bp, 10 predicted proteins | sample 1588441 | NCBI WGS metagenome assembly OIZI01 (sample SAMN03283284) | human gut metagenome | biome: human-associated habitat; material: feces | host: Homo sapiens | place: Peru | collected 2012
GTCTTCATCCAACAGTGGCAATTCTTTTTTCAGATGGTAAATAAGTTTTAAATAACATTTCCCATTCTCTGGAACATTGATCTTCAGGTTTGTTTTTCCTTCCCCGTGTGGTGCCACAGAAAACTCCGGAAGTATGCCTTTGCTGATTACAAGCCCGTCCTGCGTCAGTTCATAACTGATCTTCACATAATCTTTCAAGTCATCAAAATCCATGTAGTTATGAAGCACCAGTTCTCCGCTTTCTTTGTTATAGGAAATAACTCTTGCCGGGCGATAAACATTCTTGTATTCCAAAAGTCCTGTATGTACCGTTCTGTCCGGATATACTAATCCATCCATACAGAAGTTGCCATCATGAATTTCTTCGCCATGGTCGCCCCCATAAGCATATATAGTCTTTCCATTCTCAGCAGTTCCATGAGCAATCGCATGGTCACACCATTCCCAGACAAAGCCGCCGCACATTTTATCATTATCCTGAATCATCTGGAAGTAATCTTCAAAATCTCCAGGTCCGTTTCCCATACTGTGACAGTACTCTACCAAAAGGAAGGGTTTGCTTCCATCTTTATCCAGATATTCCTGAATTTCAGAAAGTGCCGGGTACATCCGGCTGTACACATCCAGATTGCTGTAATCATATGTTTCATCATAATTACGGTATCTTGCACTCTCATATTGTGTGATGCGGTCTGGATCAAAATTCTTTGTCCATTCCAGTGCTTTTTCAAAGTTGCAGCCATAAGCACTCTCATTTCCCATTGACCACATAACAATACAGAAACGGTTTTTGTCACGTTCCACCATGAGTTTTACGCGATCAACGATTGCCTCTTCCCATACCGGATCATCTGCAATCTTCTCATTCCATCGTTTGAACCGATTGTAATCGGTGTCTTCTTTTCTGTAGATCATAAATGGACCATGAGCTTCAATATCTGCTTCATCTATCACCATGAATCCATACTTGTCACACATTTCATAGAAAAATGGTGCGTTCGGATAGTGGCTGGAACGGATCGCATTAAAATTATGCTGCTTCATTAACGTAAGATCGGTTGTGAGCTGTTCCAGACTGATTGTAAATCCAGTAACCGGATCGGAATCATGTCGATTGACACCACGGAATTTAATCTTCTGTCCATTTAAATAAATAACCTGGTCTTTAATCTCTATCTTTCTTAATGCAATGTGATCTACAATTACTTCATTCTCTGTTTCAAGAATCAGTTTATATAGATATGGATTTTCTGTATTCCAAAGTTCCGGACTTGCGATTTCTAATACAGCTGTTCCTTCTTCAGCAATACTTCCTAGTGCTACAACTGCTCCGTTTCTATCTTCAATCGAAATTTTTACATTTAACGGAGAGTAGAATTTCATTTCAATTTCTACTTTCGCAAGCATATCCTCAATTCTTGTTTTAATATGATAATCACTGATTGCCTGTTTTGGGCGTTTCAAAATGTACACATCCCGGAAAATACCACTCATACGGAATTTGTCCTGATCTTCCAAATAGGAACCATCACACCACTTCATTACCAACACTGCCACCGTATTCGTTCCATCCTGAAGTACATCGGTAACATCAAACTCACTGGTCATATGTGAAACCTGGCTGTATCCTATGTAAGAGCCATTGATCCATACATAAAAGCAGCTGTCTACTCCTTCAAAGTTCAAAAAAGCTTTTGATGCTTTCTCATCTCTGCTGTACTCAAAATTATGTACATAAGCTCCACACGGAATATCCTGTGGCACATATGGTGGATCAAACGGAAACGGATACCGGATGTTTGTATACTGGTGTGTATCATATCCTGCCATCTGCCATACACTTGGAACCTGAATCTCATCAAAATTTTCTGTATCATAATTCTTCTCAAAGAAAGAATCCTGAATGTCATAGATGCTGTTAAAATACTGGAATTTCCAAGTTCCATTCAATAACTGCATACGATCTGATTCTTCTCTGTGTTCCACCAAGTTATCCATTCTTTTGGATGCCGGAATATAATAGGCTCTGGCTGGCATTGTGTTTTCGTGCAGTACGCTTAGATTTTCATAATAACGTGGTACGATCATAAATAGCTCTCCTCCAATACATATACTTTTTTGTTCTTTGTTTTCCTAAAGCAAACCTTATACTTTACTTTTTTGTTTACGTTCCTTAGTTATGCTATATATAGCTTATCCTAATTCGCAAAATATGTCTATGAATTGGATTAGACAAAATATGCACTAAATGATACAATGATAAAAAGTACGAAAAGAGGTGCTGCTCCATGTATATGAATAATGGTTATCTAAATCACTCACACATAGATTTCAAAGACAAAAGTCTTCCACTGATTGTAGGTAGCTGTGGTACTTACCGCCTTTCCAGTCATCCCAAGCTCCCAACCTACCGTCCAAGAGGACGTCTTGACTATCAGATCATATATATTACCGCAGGTTGTGGGCATTTTCATTTTGATAATGTAAATAACGAAACGATTGTTCCAGCCGGCAACATTGTACTTTACAGACCGAAAGAACTTCAGAAATATGAATATTACGGAGAAGATAAGACAGAAGTATACTGGATTCACTTCACAGGAAGCAATGTGAAAAATATCTTACGTCAATATGGGTTTCCGGATAAAGAACGTGTCTTTCAAGTGGGTACATCTAATGAATATGAACAAATTTTCAAACGTATTATTATCGAGCTCCAACGCTGTCAAGATAATTATGAGGAAATGCTTGTCCTTTTGCTACGTCATCTTCTGATTAGCTTCCACCGGGAACTGACAAGAGAGCACATATTAAAAAATGAATATCTTGATCATGAGATGGATAATGCTGTTACCTTTTTCAGTGAAAACTACAATCAAAATATCAATATTGATGATTATGCTGCCTCACGAGGCATGAGTGTCAGCTGGTTTATCCGAAATTTCAAAAAATATACCGGTTCTACACCAATGCAATTCATTGTGGGAATCCGGATCAACAATGCTCAGATGTTACTTGAAACAACAACTTATTCCATCAATGAGATTTCTAAGATTGTCGGATATGATAACCAGCTTTATTTCAGCCGGCTTTTTCACAAGCTGAAAGGATATTCGCCAAGAGAATACAGAAAAATAAGAAATAAGTTATGAAATCTATAATGCCCGTAAAAAACCAAATGCCAAAAAAGGATGCCACCGAATCAAAGCAGATTACGTGACATCCTCTTCTTTTTATTAGTGGAGAGAATTGGTAGCCACCATTAAAAGCAACATTAAAATCAACAAGGGTTCCTACCTCTTCTCTGTTTAAGAAGCAATTTCTTTTTTCATTGCCTTGTAGCCAATTAATACTGTCCACACATATGCACAGGTTTTTGGAATCATCAGCATGCCGATCATCGGAATTACATCAGCCCACAGTACAACTGGAATATAGAATGCAAAGCTCAGGACGATTGTCAGCCACATCCAACGGAAAGATCTATCATTATTTTCCTTTGCACTTTTATAGAATAAAACGATGATAATTAATCCCATCAGTGCAAATGGAATATTTCGGTAAATTCCCCAGGAAAGCGGAGCAGCAGCACTGAGCCAAGCATTCTGAGGCATCATACACAGAACAATTCTTAATCCTGCAAGACCATAGATAGCTGCTGTAGTTGTTTTATAGCTTTTAATCTGATAACGCTCACGCCATATATGATAGAGTACGACATAAAAAATAGTCATAGTGATAGAAGTAATCCACTTGCCTAATCCCAGCTGTACGGTAAAGTTCTCAAGACCAGTTGTACAAAGCGCTGTTGCACGAGGAAGCAGATGGAATGCATCTCCACTTCCTAAAAGAACTGCCATAATTCCAAACATGGTAAACTGCCGGTTCCCTTTGCTTTTGCGGATCATTAAAATTCCGATTGTGATTACCGAAAACAAGTATACGGTATCAAATAAAGTTTCTACAATTGCCTGCATAATAAGCATCCTTTCTTATTCCGAAATTTTATATTGAACTATGTTTTACTGTTAAAGCAGCTTTCACATAATTACAACCAAGTACATCTTTAAATACATAAGTGAACATTGTTCATTTTGTCCGAAAAATTTCCCCACACTCATAAATGTGGGAGAATTTTAATATAATGTTTTATTAATCAACATCAATATCGAAGATGGATTATAATCTTGACGAATCATTGATGCTAATATTAAAGAAAATAATATATCTGCAAACTGTTTTTCTGTGAATTGTTGATCAAATACATCTGAACGAATCTTAGGATCATTCTTTAATATATCACACAATCCATTAAGAATATGCCTCCATGTCTGCAACATTTTTTTCTTTCCATCCGTTTTTTCCTCCTTCATAAATCCCAACGAATGCAGAGAAAAGAAGCCCGGAAACTGCTCATTTCCATATTCCAGCCTTTTATAAATCCATGAGATACAGGTAGCAGCATCTTTAAAAACTTGCTCATCTTCAGGCTGAAAAAAGATTTCACGCCAAATACTCTCAATTGTATCCCCAAGCAAATCGGACTTGGCTTCATAGTAATTGTAGATTGTCCCAGCCGAAACAGAACATCGGGATGCAACAGCACGTATGCTTACGGCAGTCCATCCGTTTTCTTTGATTAGTTCTCTGCTTGCAGCTAATATGTCTTCTTTTGAAGTTGCAAGATGGTTCACGAATTCACTCCTCTCCAATGTATTGGCAATTAGTTATTTTGCTAGATGAACATTGTTCATGTTGAAAATATACACCGTTCACTTTGATTTGTCAACACCTTTTTTATATTTTTACTGTGAAACATTTTGTATAAAGCGTTTTCTATAGGCACGATATAGATAAACAGCCATTTGATGAAAATATCGAGAAGGAATACCAGAAGTTTTTGAAAATACTGTCTCCGGAACAAGAGGAAGTGCTTACGAAGTATTGTGATGAAATATTTGCCAGCGGAGCAGAGACAGAAGAGTTTTTCTATCGCCTGGGGATACTTCTTGTCCGAAGGGCAAGAAGGTGGAACTGAGAAGAATTAAAACAATCGGAATTTGTGAGGGGTAAAAAATGCTATTATTGACACTTAATATGAATATGTTTAATTTTGTTATTGATGACAGTTTTAATGATTACTTTAACTTTATTTCACCTCTGAAAATTACTCTCAACCATTAAAATGGTCGCTTCATCTCTGTTCAGGTCTACAATCTCACTTCTCAGGGTTTCAAATCCTGCCAGTTCACAAGCTCGCTTTCGTCTGTGTCCTGAAACAAGTTCATATCTGCCGTCCTCTTTCTGCCTTACCGTTGCCGGAGTAATAACCCCTCTTTCCTTGACACTCTCCACAAGCTGCATCATATCTTCATCGTCCCTGACCTTAAACGGATGGTCTGGGAAATCATCAATCAGCTCTAACGGAATATCTCGGATTTTTGAAAGCTGTTCTTCATCTCTCTGTGCCTGAGTGGTAAATAAATCATCGAGCTTCGTGAGAGTGAAGTCGCTCTTTCTTCCTGCCATCGGCTAACACCTCCTTTGTAAATTCAGCGTATGCCTTAGACACTGTGCTATTTGGCTCATAAGCATAAATGCTTTTGCCTTTAGAAGAAGTTTCAGCGGCTTTTACGGCAATCGGGATTTGTGTTCGATACATTCTTATCTGATTACCAAAGTTTGCCCTGAGTGCTTCCACCGTACTCTTTGCAAGGTTTGTTCGGCTATCCACCAAAGTAAGCAGCATACCGTCTATCTTAATATCCGGATTGATATACTTCTTTACTTTTGAAATGGTCTGCACAAGCTGTGTCATACCCTTTGCAGGCAAATACTGAGCCTGAACCGGAATGATAACACTGTCTGCTGCCGATAAAGCATTGAGAGTAACCATACCAAGTGAAGGCATACAGTCTATAATTACATAATCATATCTGTTTTTCACTTGACTCAGATAGTTCTTGAGTGTAGTTTCTCTGCTCATTGCGTTCATAAGGTTAAATTCCATTGCTGAAAGCTCAAGGTTTGCCGGAACAAGGTCAACACCTTCTTCGTGGTGCAGGATACCAACCATAGGGTCTGTCATCGTTTCATTGATTACATCTGTGAGTTTCGTTGCAAGCGTGATACCCAAGCCGTCTGTATCCTGCCAACCAAGACAAGTCGTTAAATCGCCCTGCGGGTCTGCGTCTATGAGCAATACTTTCTTGCCCTGCATTGCAAGCCCGACTCCAAGATTAACTGTTGTGGTGGTCTTTCCGACTCCGCCTTTCTGGTTACATACGGAAATCGTTTTGCAGTTTGACACTTCTTTTTGCCCTCCTTTCTGAAAATTCATAGCCACCGCATTATGGCTATGTACCTGACCGACTCATTTCCTAATCGGTCATAGCAATATTTGTTCTCAACACCCCTTGCCAAGCAAAATGCTTATGGGAAATCACTAAGGAACAGACTGCTTATCTGTATCATAGGGTTCTAACCTCTGCCGGGTACTCCGCCAGCTCCGTAGAGAAGTATCATTATCATTCTGACTGTCATCGCCGTTCCGGTGGCAAACCGAATTTCAGATCAGGGGTTCTCGCTCTTGCTCCGAAAAGGAACAGTCACGGCGTACCTATCTTCGGGCTATCATCAGAACTAATGTCCCAAGTGCCTGTATATTCAATTTTCAAGGATCACGAAGAAGCTCCTGAATGAAGTCAGAAATTAACCCCTTCACTTACTCTGAATTAGGGGCGGCTTTTGGCAGGGTGTTTTTCAAAAAAAGTTGAAAAAAATTTTTCGTGACCCTCTGAAAACAAAAAAGCCGCCTTTCCGAAAGCGGAAAAGCGGCACAGGATTTAAGGCTATATAATATGAAAAAGGCTGCTTACCCCCAAGCGGGGAATAAGCAGCCCAAGCTATGTTTAAATGTAGACAACTTTGAGTTTCTTCTTTTTTGCATGGATTACCTTTACCAACACCTCATCAACGGCATCGGTATATTTCCCGTGCTGCATACGGAGGTTTTTGAAATCAATTAGGGACTCAATAATCTCTGACCGTTCCTGATTGGTCAGGTAGATATGATATTTCTGTTCTTTCATTGTCTGACACCTCCTGATGCTTTCATTATACTTATAGAGGTGCAGAAATTCAAAGATGCAATTACATTATAGATAGAAAACAATAAGGCTCCGACCTTGTGAGTCAGAGCCTTATTGCTCGCCTTTGCAAATGCCATTTTTCAGTGTTTTGAAATTATCGCCTTACCGGGCTGTGGCGTTTTCGGCAGTCCCCTGTTCTTACGTTTTGTTTTTTGTTTTTATTTTCCGTCTGTATTTTGCAAAGCAGATGACGCTTGCCGTGACAAGCCCCAAGCCAATAACGAGCACCCAATGCAGATAGTAGGTGTTGAGGAACGGAACGAACGAATAGACGGGCACGCGTGTTGTCGCCATGCGGTGTTCTTCGGATATCTGCGTTGTCCCGTCGGGGAGAATCTCCATCATCGGGCCGTGGTCGTAGGTCACTTTTTGATACGACTCAATGACCTGCGATAAAGTCAGCAGTACGCCGACGATTATGATTCCGAGCACGAGCGTGATTATGCCCGCGATGAGCAGCTGGCGGCTCTGCTCCGCGTTTTTGACCTTTTCTGCGGTGCGGGCTACTGCGGGGATGTCCTCGTCGCTGTCGAGTCCGTCCTTTATAAGATAGTCGGTCGTGACGCCGAAAAGCTCGCTTAACTGAACGATGTTGTCCGTGTCCGGAACGGCAGTACCGAGCTCCCATTTTGATACCGCCTGCCGCGAGACCGTTATCCTGTTTGCAAGCTCCTCCTGTGACCAGCCGCGCTCTTTTCTGAGCTTTTGCAGTTTTTCGGGGAAGTTCATGTTGATGTACTCCTTTTTGATTACTTACTATATGTATATTGTAAAAAAATTAGCCCAATAGGTTTTGCTACCCAAGCATCTGATTCGATCATTTGACCATTATACTTAATTTGTATGCGTTTACAGTTTCCTTTCCGATTGTTGTACTTATATCGTGTTTAGTTTCAGCATCTTTTGAATAAGTTTCGGAAATATCGCAAGACCCGTAAAACCGGTCGGAGCCATATTTGTTTACATCGTAAAAGAGGTTTAAGCTATGGCGGACATTTCGAATTTCATATAATAATGCCATTGGTTCAAAAGGTGTTGAATTGTTAATATGTATGGTGGAAATTGAATCTTTATATTTAAGCTCGCTTGTATTATACTGGGAATTTTCTGCTTTTTCAAGCTTTTGCCAAAGCTAATCAACTCCTTACTTTTTAGTTATTGCGTTTTCTGTGTAATAAAAAGAGTGTCGGTATCCGTATCGAAAACAAGAAACAAAGAGTTTTCGTAAAGCTCCATCTGTTTCCAAATATAGTTGCTATTCCAATTAGGACAATTTTCATCTGAAAGTTTCAAATCTGAAAGGGTTTCTTGGAAATGCTCTTCAAACGCAGGAGATTTTTTTGATGAAAAATCATCGAAAAACTCACTTCGCTCTTTAACTTCAAATACAGTGTAACGGACACCGTCATTATGTGAGCTGTTTCCGTCCTTTATATCAAGCTTTACTTTCATTTTGTCAGGAAGTTCGATATCCCAGTTCTGCTCATATATTCTTTTTGCCGAGTAATATAAATTCCCCGCAACATAAAGTCCGATTGGAATGGCAATTGCTAAAACGAGGACGAGGGCGATAATACACTTTTTATTGTTAATAATGACGCTCCTTCCTGTAATAAGATGCTTCGTAAGTCGAGCGACTGTGCAAGCGATCAGGCAGTCAACGGCATCGCCACCTTTTTAAAATTTGTAACACAAATTGGAGTTTTCGATTGTTGTGTTACAATAATTATTATATATAAATCAAAATTTCGGTCAACATATCAAAGCTTGCAATCCGTCAACCGGAGCTTACATTGAGTACTTTTTCGGTTGCGGCGAAAAAAACAAAAAATTTTTTCTTTCGAAAACCCTCTATCTTGTCTGCATTTTGACTAAAATATCCATATATAGAGGGTCGATTTTTATCACGAAAGTTTTTGAAAAAATATTGCGAAAACCCTTGCAATACAAGGCTTTGTGTGGTATTATTATCAGGCATGATTGTGGGAAGTGGGGCAAGTACGCCCTAAACACAATCAGCTGATATGCGATGATGCAGAAGGTGGCCGTCCTTTGAGACGGGGAATTTCTGCGGAGTATGTCCGATTTTAAAACCGGGCGAAACAGGTCTGACTGCCGCACGGGGTGCGTTTCCCTCGCACCTTCGCTTGAGGCAGCAGTAATTGCATCTGCTTTCAACAAACCCGGAAATATCGTTTTCCGGTTTTTTAAAAGGGAAACGATGAAACACCCGGAGGCGTTGAAAGAAAAGAGCAATGCCCGCCAATTATTAAGGAGGCGCAAACAATGGCAGCAAAGGGAAAAATCAGAATCAGACTTAAGGGCTATGACCACAACCTCGTCGACAAGGCGGCGGAGAAGATCGTAGAGACCGCAAAGAGAACCGATGCTCAGGTTTCCGGTCCCGTACCGCTCCCGACAGAGAAGGAAGTCGTTACCGTCCTTCGCGCAGTCCACAAGTACAAGGACTCCCGCGAGCAGTTTGAGCAGCGTACACACAAAAGGCTCATAGACATCATCAGACCTTCAGCAAAGACTGTTGAAGCTCTTACCGGTCTTGAGCTTCCCGCAGGCGTGGATATAGAGATCAAACTCTAATACTCTAATACATTATATATATGCGTGAGAGCGCGAATATAATGTACGCCGCAGGTCAAGTTGGCGAGAGCCAACCAATAACCTAAAGGAGGAGAAAGGAACTATGCAAAAAGCACTCATCGGAAAGAAGATCGGCATGACTCAGATCTTCGATGCAAACGGAAACGTTGTTCCCGTAACAGTCGTCGAGGCAGGCCCCTGCTCTGTCGTTATGAAGAAGACTGTTGAAAACGACGGCTACGAGGCTGTTCAGCTCGGCTTCGGCGACGTCAAGGTACAGAGAGTCAACAAGCCCGAGAAGGGTCACTTCGACAAGGCGGGCGTCGCCCCCAAGAAGTCCCTCAGAGAGTTCAGACTTGACGACCAGTCGAGCCTCAACGTGGGCGATATCCTCAAGGCTGACGTTTTCGCTGTCGGCGATCACGTTGACGTTGTAGGTACAAGCAAGGGTAAGGGCACCGCAGGCGCCATCAAGAGATGGAACTTCTCCAGACTCAAGATGACTCACGGTACCGGCCCCAACGCAAGACACGCCGGTTCTCTCGGCGCGTGCAGCGATCCCTCGAGAGTTTACAAGGGAAAGAAGCTCGCAGGTCACCTCGGCCACGAGAGA
>OIZI01001405.1_pt1 | contig 10335 bp, 9 predicted proteins | sample 1588441 | NCBI WGS metagenome assembly OIZI01 (sample SAMN03283284) | human gut metagenome | biome: human-associated habitat; material: feces | host: Homo sapiens | place: Peru | collected 2012
GCAACGTCGTCATCCCGTCGTTCGCCGTGGGCCGCACGCAGGAGCTTTTGTACTTTATCCGCGAGATCAAGGATCAAAAGCTCGTCAAGTCGACGCCGAACTTCCCCGTGTACATCGACTCGCCCCTTGCCAAGGCGGCGACGACTGTGTTCTGCGGCGACCTGCACGGCTATCTTGATGAGCAGGCGCTCGAGCTTGTCAAGGACGGCACGCACATGTTCACCTTCCCCAACCTCAACCTTGTTGAGTCGAGCGAGGAGTCCAAGATGCTCAACATGGACTCGACGCCCAAGGTCATCATCTCGGCTTCCGGCATGTGCGACGCGGGCCGTATCCGCCATCACCTCAAGCACAACCTCTGGCGCGCGAACAGCGCGGTCGTGTTCGTCGGCTTCCAGTCGCCCGGCACGCTGGGCCGCAGATTGCTCGACGGCGTTGAAAAGGTCAAGCTCTTCGGCGAGGAGATCGCCGTCAAGGCGAAGATCGTCAACTTCCAGGGCCTTTCGTCCCACGCCGACCATGACCACCTTGTCGAGTGGATCAAGGCCTTCGACCCGAAGCCTGCGCATGTGTTCGTCGTCCACGGCGACGAGGACGTTGCGCCCGTGTTTGCCGAAGAGCTCAATTCCCTCGGCTTCCATGCGCACGCGGCCAAGTTTACCGAGTGTTACGACCTTGCCGCAAACGAAATGGTCAGCGAGGGCTACATTTCCGAGCGCAAGCGCACGGCGCAGAAGTCCCGCGCCGACAACCTCTACGCCAAGCTCGTGGCGGCAGCGGAGTCGCTGCTTGAGTTTGCCAAGCGCTGCAAGGGCAGACCCAACAAGGACATTTCTGCGCTCACCGGCCAGATCATCAGCCTGATCGAGCGCTTCCGCGAGTGATTTGAGATACACAACAAAAGGTACTTCGCGCGATAAAAGCGCGAAGTACCTTTTCTGAGAGGAGAAGACGATGGAGCTTGCCAAAAATCAGGAGCATACCGTCACCATCGAGGGCTATGGCGAGGGCGGCATGGGCGTTGCGCGCATCGACGGGCGCGTCGTGTTCGTCCACGGCGCGCTGCGCGGCGAGAAGTGCCGCGTGCTCATCTTAAAGACGCTCAAGAGCGTCGCCTTTGCCAAAGTGCTCGAGGTGCTCGAGCCGTCGAGCGAGCGCATCACGCCGGACTGCCCGTACTTCCCGCGCTGCGGCGGCTGCACGTACCGCCACATCCGCTATGAAGAGGAGCTGCGGCTGAAAAAGCAGCGCGTGCAGGACAATTTGTCCCGCATCGGCGGCAGCGATGTGACCGTCGAAGAAATTTTAGGCGCGCAGGACACGCTGCGCTACCGCAACAAGGCGCAGTACCCTGTGTCAAAGGACGGCGCGGTCGGCTTTTACCGCGCCCGCACGCACGAGGTCATCGAGTGCGAGCACTGCTTATTGGTCAAGCCCGAGGCCGACGCCGCGGCGGAGGCGCTGCGCGAATATATGCAGTCCTGCCGCGTCGCGGGCTATGACGAAAAGACGGGCCGCGGCCTCATTCGTCACCTTTACGTCCGCTCAAACGCGGCGGGGGAGAGCCTGATCTGCGTGCTTGTGAACGGCGATAAGCTGCCGAAAGAAGACCGGCTCGTCGCGCTCCTGCGCGATGCGTGCCCGAAGTGCACCGGCATCGTGCTGGGCACGAACACGAAAAAGGGCAACGTCATCCTTGGCGACCGCTACCGCACGCTCTGGGGGAGCGACCGGCTTGAGGATACGCTCTGCGGCAAGACGTTCCGGCTGAGTGTGCCGTCGTTTTATCAGGTCAACCGCGTACAGGCCGAGCGGCTCTACGCGAAGACCATCGAATTTGCGGACCTCACGGGGCAGGAGACGGTGCTCGACCTCTACTGCGGCGCGGGCACGATCACGCTCGCACTGTCGGATCACGCGAAGAAAGTCCTCGGTGCGGAGATCGTCCCCGAGGCCATCGACGACGCGCGCGAAAACGCCGCGCGCAACGGCGTTAAAAACGCGGAGTTTTTCTGCGGCGATGCGTCCGATGTGGCAAAAAAGCTCGCGCGCGAAAACCTGCGCCCCGACGTCATCACCGTCGACCCGCCGCGCAAGGGCTTGGCCGCCGACGTGGTGGAGAGCATCGCCGAGATGCAGCCGCAGCGGGTCGTGTACGTCTCGTGCGACAGCGCGACCATGGCGCGCGACGTGAAGCGCTTAGCAGACCTCGGCTACACCGCCCAGCGCGCCTGCGCAGTGGACATGTTCCCAAGGGCGGATCATATTGAGGCCGTCTGCCTGCTCACCAAAGAGTGAATTGCAGCGCTGACCGTTCCGGAAAACTGCTGCGGCGGGATGAATGAAGCGCTTTGATCGACGAGTTGCGGCATTTGAATCATTTCCCCCTTGCAGACGCCGAAAAAAAGCGTATAATACAATCGTTCAAGAAAAAACAGGGGAGCTCGTGCAGGCGGGCTGAGAGGAAGTGCTCCAACTTCGACCCTTTCACCTGATGCGGGTAATGCCGCCGTAGGAAGTTGACCTCATGGCTTTTTACAGGAGACGCCCGTTGTGGGCGCCTCCTGTTTTTTATTCAGAAAGGAGAAACAGATATGTTTCAGGAAATGCTCGAAAACGTGAGAGGCAAGTGCCCCCTCATCCACAACATCACGAACTATGTCACGGTGAACGACTGCGCCAACATCGTGCTGGCCTGCGGCGCGTCGCCCATCATGTCGGACGACCAAAGCGAGGTCGAGGAGATCACGACGATCTGCGGTGGATTGAACATCAACATCGGTACGCTCAACAAGCGCACGATCGAGTCGATGTTCCTTGCGGGCAAGCGCGCGAACGCGCTGAATCACCCCGCCGTGCTCGACCCCGTGGGCGCGGGTGCTTCGAAGCTTCGCACCGAGACGGCGCAGAAGCTCCTCGAAGAGGTCAAGTTCACTGTCATCCGCGGTAACATCTCCGAGGTCAAGACCCTTGCCTCCGGCAGCGGCACGACCAAGGGCGTGGACGCTGACGTCGCGGACAAGGTGAGCGAGGAGAATCTTGACAGCGCGGTCGCGTTCGCCAAGGCCTTTGCCGAAAAGACGGGCGCGGTCATCGCCATCACCGGCGCGATCGACATTGTGGCGGACGGCAAAAAGGCCTACTGCATCCGAAACGGCCACCCCATGATGTCCTCCATCACGGGCACGGGCTGCCAGCTCTCCGCCATGACGGCGGCGTATGTGACGGCGAACCCCGAGCATCCGCTGGAGGCTGCCGCGGCGGCGGTCTGCGCCATGGGTCTTGCCGGCGAGATCGCGCACGCGCGCCTTTCCGCGCAGGACGGCAACTCCACCTATCGCAATTACATCATCGACGCCATCTACAACATGACGCCCGAACAGCTGGAGGAAGGCGCAAAGTATGAAGTGCGATAAGAAGACGATGCTGCTCTACGCCGTCACAGACCGCGCGTGGGTCGGCAGACAGAGCTTATACGAGCAGGTCGAATGCGCGCTCAAGGGCGGCGCGACCTGTGTGCAGGTGCGCGAAAAGAAGCTCGGCGACGAGGATTTCCTCGAAGAGGCGAAGCAGATCGCGGCGCTGTGCAAGCGCTACGGCGTGCCGCTGTTCATCAACGACAATGTGGACGTCGCTATCGCCTGCGGTGCCGAGGGCGTGCACGTCGGGCAGGAGGACATGGCTGCGGCGAAGGTGCGCGAAAAGGTCGGCAACAAGATGATGATCGGCGTTTCCGTCCACTCGGTCGAAGAGGCGAAGCAGGCCGTGCGCGACGGGGCAGACTGCCTCGGCGTGGGCGCGATGTTCTCGACCTCGACAAAGACGGACGTCGACGTGCTTCCGAAGGAAACGCTCAAGGCCATCTGTGACGCGGTCGATATTCCGGTCGTGGCCATCGGCGGGCTCAACAAGAGCAACATCCTCGAGCTTTCGGGCACAGGCGTTGACGGTGTGGCGCTGGTCAGCGCCATCTTCTCGGCGGAGGACATCGAAAGCGAATGCCGCGAGCTGCGCGCGCTGTCGGAAAAAATGGTGAACGCATGAAGCTCAAGTGCGTGATCTTTGACTTTGACGGCACGCTGTTCGACTCCATGTACCTCTGGGACACGGTGGCGGAGAGCTATGTGCGCTCGCGCGGCAAAGAGCCCAAGCCCACCGTGCGCGAGGAGGTGCGCGCGCTGAGCCTCTTGCAGGCGGCGGAGCACCTGAAAAAAGAGTATGACCTTGCGGAGACGCCCGAGGAGATCATGGCGGGCATCGACCGCATCATCGAGCATTTTTACCGCGACGAGGTGCAGCCAAAGCCGGGCGTTGTCCCGTTTTTGAAAGAGCTGCGCGCAAAGGGCGTCGACGTCTGCATCGCGACGGCGACAGACCGCTACCTCATCGAAGCGGCGCTGCGGCGCTGCGGCATTGAGAACCTCTTCGACGCGATCTTCACATGCAGCGAGGTCGGGCACGGCAAGGACGAGCCCGTCATCTTCCGCCGCGCGATGGAGCATTTTGGCGCGCAGCGCGGCAGCACCGTGGTCTTCGAGGACGCCATCCACGCCATTGAGACTGCGAAAAAAGACCGCTTTACCGTCGCGGCGGTCTTTGACGAGAGCGAAAAGCGCCAGGACGAGGTCAGAGCGCTGGCGGACTGCTATATCACGAGCTTTGAGCAATTGGAGCAATTCTGGGCAATGACCGCGGCGGACTAAAGCCGCGGCTTTGGGCGGCAGACCGGGGGCACCACTCTCTGTCGCATAACAAAAGAGATGCATTTTGAATCGAAAGGACGAAAAACGATGAAAACAGCATTATCCATCGCGGGAAGCGATTCCTGCGGAGGCGCCGGTATTCAGGCAGACATCAAAACGATGACGATGAACGGTGTTTATGCCATGACCGCGATCACCGCGCTCACGGCACAGAACACGACCGGCGTGAGGGCAATTCAGGAGGCAACGCCTGCATTCTTAAAAGAGCAGCTGGACGCGGTATTTGAAGATATCTTCCCCGACGCGGTCAAGATCGGTATGGTCTCGTCCTCCGACCTGATCCGCGTGATCGCGGAGCGGCTGCGCCACTACGGGGCAAAGAACATCGTGGTCGACCCCGTGATGGTCGCGACGAGCGGCTCGAGCCTGATGAAGACCGACGCGGTGCAGACGCTCATCGACGAGCTTCTGCCGCTCTCGACCGTCATCACGCCGAACATTCCCGAGGGTGAGATCCTCTCCAGTGAGAAGATCGAGAGCAAGGACGACATGGAGCGCGCCGCCAAGCGCATCGGCGACACCTACGGCTGCGCCGTGCTCTTAAAGGGCGGTCACCGCGTGAACGACGCCAACGACCTGCTCTACGCAGGCGGCGAGATGCAGTGGTTCGAGGGCAAGCGCATCGACAATCCCAACACTCACGGCACGGGCTGCACGCTCTCGAGCGCCATCGCGTCGAACCTCGCCAAGGGCTACTCGCTCAGCGAGTCCGTCGCGCGGGCGAAGGAGTACATCTCCGGCGCGCTGTCGGCAATGCTGGACCTCGGCAAGGGGGCGGGGCCCATGCAGCACAATTTTGACCTGCGGGGCGAGTTTGCAAAGGAGAATACCAAGTGAAAACATCTGAAAGACTGCTGAACGCCAGCAAAACGATCTGGGACGCCTACAACGAGCACCCCTTTGTGCTCGGCATCCAGAACGGCACGCTGGAGCGTGATAAGTTCCGCTACTACATCATGCAGGACTTCCTGTATCTCAAGGACTATGCCAAGACCTACGCCGTGGGCGTCGCCAAGGCGAAAAGCGTCGAGACGGCGAACCTCTTCGCCAAGTACATCAACGTGATGAACGGCGAGCTGGACGTGCACAAGGGTTACATGGGTAAGTTTGCAGTGACGCAGGAGGAGATCGACGCGATGAAGCCCTCGCTCGATAATCTCTCCTACACGTCCTACATGGTCCGTGTCGCCTATGATGAGAGCGAGGTCGAGGTTTTGGCGGCGGTGCTCTCGTGCGCTTACAGCTACGAGGTCATCGCCAAGAAGATCGTTGCGAACCGCCCCGAGTCGGTCGACGACCCGTTCTACGGCGACTGGATCCGCGGCTACGCCTCAGACGGGTACGCCGCGGGCAATGTCATCCTGATCGAAACGCTCGACCGCCTGTCCGCGCACTATACGGAAGAGCAGCTCCGGCATTTGGAGGACATTTTCATCGCCTGCTCGCGCTACGAGATGGCTTTCTGGCAGATGGCATGGGAGATGAGACAGTGAGCGAGAAAAAACGCTGCGTGATCGTCGGCGGCGCGGACATCGGCGACTATGCGCGCGTAAAGCAATATCTGAGAGCGGACGATGCGATCGTCTTCTGCGACAGCGGCCTCAAGCACATGGAGGCGCTGGGGGTGAAGCCCGCGCTGATCGTCGGCGACTTTGACTCGCACTGCAATCCGCACCTCGATGTAGAGACCATCGTGCTCCCGTGTGAAAAGGACGACACCGACACGGTGTTTGCCGTCAAGACGATGGTGCAGCGCGGGTATGACGACTTTTTGCTCATCGGCGTCATCGGCGCGCGGCTCGACCACACGCTCGGAAACGTGTCGATCCTGCTCTACCTCGATTCGCTCGGCAAAAAGGCGGAGATCGTGGACGACTATTCGGAGATGCAGATCGTCTCGAAGGACGAAGTCTCCATCGAGGATAAATACCCGTTCTTCTCGCTGCTCAACATCACGGGCTGTGCGAGGGGGATTACGATCCGCGATGCGAAGTACCCGCTCGACGGCGCGGAGATCACGTGCGAATACCAGTACGGCGTGAGCAACGAGGTCCTGCCCGGAAAGACCGCGAAAATCTCCGTGCGGGATGGAAAGCTCCTGCTTATCAAAATTTGCAGACAGTAAGTGAAACGAAAAAAGCAGCAGACCGACGGCCTGCTGCTTTTTGCTGCGTTTGGATCGTTATTTCGCGCTGGGAGAGGCGACAAGAAACAGCATGTCGCTGCCGCCCTCGCTTTCAGGGAACGCGCCGTACATCGTGAAGTTGTACATCAGGCGCTCGGCGGGATAGATGCCGTAGCCGTCCTGATTGTGGTCGGTGGTGTCGTAGGAGTCGGCGACGAGGAAGACGTCGTCGTTCTCATTTTCCGTGCCCATCGTATCGTAGCCGATGATGGTCTGCCAGTGGCCGCCCCAGTCGTTCCAGCAGATCATAACGGGCTTGCCTTCGCTCAGCCAGCCCTGAATATCGTCGAGCCAGATGCCGTCGGGATAGTCGTTGGAGGATATTATATCAAAACCGCCTACGCCGTTGAAAATGTCAATGGCCTGGTTGAGTGTGGTGCCGGGATAGCCCTCAAGCTCCGTGCCGTCGAGCGAGTGGCGCAGCGCCGCGAGGGACTCTTCGTTCCAGTCGCCGAGCGCATCGTACCAGTCGAGTACCATCAGCGCCGCCGTCACGCCGCAGGACCATTCGCTGGTCTGCTGCATGGTCCTGAAGTGGGTCAGCACGGTCAGCGTGTCCGTGGACTCCATGTTGTAGACGTCGGGGTGGGCGAAGTAGGGCGAGTTTTCATGGTCGCCGCTGCGTTCCACGGAGTCCGCGCCGTCCTCAGGGGACAGGTCGACAGCGTAGGGGATCTTCATTTCGTCGGTAAAGTTTTCGGCAGTCTCCGCTGCCTTGCTGTTCTCGGCGTTATCAGCCGGTGTGTCATTGTTGGCGCAGCCGGACAGAAGGCCCAGCACAAGCGCGAGGGTGAGCGCCAGAGTGACAGTTTTTTTCATTGCAAATCTCCTTTTTTGTTTCGGGGCGGAGCCCCTTTTTCCGATTTTCCGCAAAGACCGCGGAATGGTTGCATTATACGGGAAATATATGCCTTGCACAATGCACAATTATTCCGTAATTTGGGGATACGCAGGGCGGATAATCGTAAGATATGTGAATTTTTACCGCGTTTTGGCCCTGCGCGGGATATGTAAAATTTTTGTGCGTCGCATTCTGTGCTTTGCAAATGTCAAACTTTGTGATATACTGAAAAATGTCCAAAAGAGGACAAATGAGGAGATTTTTGTCGGGCCGGATGATCGGCCTTTTATTTTGGCAGAAGGTATTTTTGATTTTATGATAGATCAGTATTTCTTGGTTTTAACGACGATCGACCTCTTCGTGCTGACGTTCATGTGCATCCTCACAAAGCTGAGCGAAACGCTCAACGGAAAGCAGAAGCGCGGCTTTTTCCTCGCCTTTGTGCTCATCGGCGTGATCTCGATCCTCGAGGTCATCACGATTCTGGTTGACGGCGCACCGGTGCATCTGCGCTGGCTGAATATTCTGTCGAACTACCTCGGCTTTGGCCTGTCGCCCGCGGTGTCGCTGTGCCTTGTGTATGTGCTGGACAAAAAGCAGGGCGTCCGGCGCGGGTTCAAAACGGCGGTCGCGTGCGAGGCGGCGTATCTCATTTCGCTGGCGCTGACGCTGCCGGGCGGGATGGTGTTCTCCGTGAGCGAAGAGAATCTCTATTCGCGCGGCGACTTTTTCGCGTTTTACGTCACGGCGTACTTTGCCGCGCTGGTTTACCTCGCGGCCTGTACGGCCATCACGGCGCGTGTGTTCCAGAATCGCAGCCGCGTACTGATCTATCCGCTCATCGTCTTTCTGGCGGCGGAGACGATCATCCAGATCGCGCTGCCGCAGCTGCACGTGACATGGCTGTGCGTCACGCTGCTTTCGGTGCTGTATTTCATCTATTGCAGCGAGATGTGGAACCAGCTCGACGCGCTCACGGGCCTTTTGAATCAGAACAGCTATCTCAATCGCACGGCGGAGATGCGCCGCAGCGGCGAGGTGCTCGTCGTCTTCGACGTGGACGACTTCAAGCAGGTCAACGACCGATATGGCCACGTGAAAGGCGATATCTGCCTTGCCGAGATCGCCGCGTGCATCAAGAAGGCCTATGCGCGCCACGGTTACTGCTACCGCACGGGCGGCGATGAATTCTGCGTGCTGCTGCGCGACGGCGACAAGGAGCACGCCTGTGCGCGGGACTTTGTGCGCCGGCTGAGCGAGCGCCGCAAGGAACTCGACTTCCTGCCGACGGTGTCGTTCGGCTCGGCAGAGATTTCAAGCGAGAACGTCGTCACGGTCAAGGACCGCGCCGACCACAACATGTACCGCTACAAAAAAGAGCGCAAAGCCCACCGCATGTCAGGGGACGCGGGCGAGGAGTAATCGAGAGGAGGCCACCCCATGGGACAGACGGAATGGAGCACGCTGGTCGAAAGCATCTGCGCAGAGCGCGGACTGTCCGTCGTACTTTCGTGGGACATGCCGCAGGGATACGAGACGGCCAACGGCACGTTTGATCCGGTGGCAAAAACGCTTTTTCTCAATCCGGCCGTGCTGCAAAGTGCGCCGGAGTACGAGGCGATGTTCTATCTTGTCCACGAGCTGCGGCACGCGGAGCAGTACCAGCATCCCGAGCGCTTCGACGCGATGATCCGCGTAAGCCTTCCCTACGTGGTGCTCTATGATGGAACGTGCTTCCGCCTGCGCGGCGAAACCTGGCAGGAGTGCCGCTTGGACGGCGGAGAAGAGAGGTTTCGCGACGCTTATCTGGGCTTTCCTTACGAGGTGGACGCCAATGAATTCGCGGCGCAGCGGGTGAAAGCCTTTTGCGGCGATTCGCCCGCGCTGCGACAGCTGCGGGACTGCTGGCGGCCGAAAAGGATTTGGTCGAACGAAGACTACCGGCGGCTTTTTCGCGAGATCGACGAGAGAATAGAAAACAGTGCGCGTTGAGCAAGGCAAGCGCTCAGCGGCGCGCGGAGGATACAGGAGGAGACAGCAATGAAAAATTTGAAGGTACTGATGCTCAACGGCAGCCCGCACGCAAACGGCAACACCGCCGTCGCACTGCGTGAGATGGAGGAGATCTTCAAGGCAAGCGGCGTGGAGGTCGAGACCGTGCTCATCGGCAATCAGGCCGTGCGCGGCTGCACGGCCTGCGGAGCCTGTGGCAAGCTCGGCAAGTGCGTCTTTGACGACGTGGTCAACGAGCTCAAGCCGAAGTTTGAGGAGGCGGACGGCCTCGTCGTGGCGAGCCCCGTCTATTACGCGTCCGCGAACGCGACGCTTGTCGCGTGCCTCGACCGCCTTTTCTATATCTCGCCGTTCGACAAGACGATGAAGGTCGGCGCGAGCGTCGTCTGCGCGCGCCGCGGCGGCTGCTCGGCGACGTTCGATGAGCTCAACAAGTATTTCACCATCTCCGGCATGCCGGTCGCGTCCAGCCAGTACTGGAACAGCATCCACGGCCGCGCACCGGGCGAGGCGGAGCAGGACGGAGAGGGCCG
>OIZI01001412.1_pt1 | contig 10319 bp, 9 predicted proteins | sample 1588441 | NCBI WGS metagenome assembly OIZI01 (sample SAMN03283284) | human gut metagenome | biome: human-associated habitat; material: feces | host: Homo sapiens | place: Peru | collected 2012
CCGTCGAACTCCGGTCCGTCCACACAGGCAAACTTCGTCTCGCCGCCGACCGTGAGACGGCAGCCGCCGCACATACCCGTTCCGTCGATCATGATGGGGTTCATGCTGGCGACGGTTTTGATGCCATAGGTCTTGGTCAGAGCGCAGACAAATTTCATCATGATGAGCGGCCCGATGGTGATGACCTCGTCATACTGCTCGCCGCTTTCAATGAGCTGCCGCAGCGCATCGGTCACCAGTCCCTTTTCGCCGCAGGAACCGTCGTCGCTCATGAGAAACAGGCGGTCGCTGGCAGCACGGAATTCTTCCTCCAGGATTACAAGATCCTTGTTGCGGAAACCGACGATTGCATGCACCTCAGTTCCCTGCTCATGAAACTTTTTCGCAACGGGCAGCGCGATCGCGCATCCGACACCGCCGCCGACAACGGCGACCTTTTTCTTGCCTGCCGTCTCGGTGGCCCTGCCGAGCGGACCGACAAAGTCATGAAGACAGTCACCCTCATTCAGGTGATTGAGCTTTTCCGTGGTTGCACCCACGATCTGAAAAATGATGGTGACGGTGCCGGCATGGACATCATAGTCCGCGATCGTCAGCGGGATGCGTTCGCCTGCGTCGTCCACGCGCAAAATGATGAACTGCCCGGGCTGCGCCTTTCTCGCCACCAGCGGCGCTTCAATTTCCATCAGCGTGACGGTTGGGTTCAGTGCACGCTTTTTCAAAATGGTATACATGTCCTCTCTCCTTTTTATCCTTTCTGCGCTTTGATGACCTTGAGACGGGCGAAATCCTCCCGTTCCTTTTCATCCAATGCATCAGTGATATACTTAACGGTGCCCGTCAGACGCGGAATGACAATGTTTTTCAATGCGTTGGCGCGCTTCTGTGTCTTGCCGACAGCGATTGCCAGACGGTAGACGCTGTTTTCCACCTCGGCAAGCTCCGCAGTCAGATGCTTGACAAGGTCAAATTTCATATAGGCTTCATCCACCAGCGGTCCTGTCTCACAAAAGCCATAGTCAAGATCGAGCGGCCGGGCGTGCAGCGTCACGATGGGAATGTCCACGCCCATCACGCTGCGACTGCGAATGGACAAGCCGTCCTCAAGCGGCACGGAATGGGCGATCTCCTCGCACACGCCGTATTTCACATTGGCGCGCTGCAAAGCGTCATATGCCTCGGCATAAGCGACGTCGATGGACGACTGGATAGCGGCGGCGCGGTCGATGAGCTGCATCATTTCCCGGGTGATGATATTGCGTTTGCGATCCAACAGTTCGAAGCCGACCTTGGCAAGATCCAGCGATTTTTTGGTGCTGATCAAATTGCCCTTGGTCGGGAAAACCTGATTTGCCAAGTCCGTCCCCCCTTATCTTATTCCGGCTCTACAAGCTCCGTCGCCAGCGAATTGGCTTCGGCGAGCGGCTTTTCCGGGCAGTAATGCTTTTCGAGCATCGCATCGTCGATGCGGTCAAGCTCGCTCTTCGGCAGCGTGGACAACAGCTGCCAGCCAAGCTCCAGCGTCTGCTCCAAAGAGCGGTTTTCAAACTGACCCTGGTTGACAAACCGTGTATCAAACAGGTGTCCGAATTGCAGCAGCTTTTTGTCGTTCTCGGACAATTCCTCCTCGCCGATAACAGATGCCAGCGAGCGCGCCTCCTGCACCTTTGCATAGGAAGCAAACAGCTGGTTGGCAACGGCGGCGTGATCGTCTCTTGTGAAGCCCTCACCGATGCCGTCCTTCATCAGACGGGAAAGCGACGGCAACACCGACACGGGCGGATAAACGCCGCTGTTATCCAGTGCGCGATCCAAAACGATCTGCCCCTCGGTGATATACCCCGTAAGATCCGGCACGGGATGGGTAATGTCGTCGTTGGGCATGGTCAGGATCGGGATCTGTGTGACCGAACCGCTGCTGCCCTTGATCATGCCGGCGCGTTCATACAGCGATGCCAGGTCGGAATACAGATAGCCGGGATAGCCCTTTCTGCCGGGAATTTCCCCCTTTGAGGAAGAAAACTCGCGGCACGCTTCGGCATAGGATGTCATGTCCGTCATGATCACCAAAATGTGCATGCCGAGATCAAACGCCAAATATTCTGCGGCAGTCAGCGCGCAGCGCGGCGTCAGAATACGTTCAATGATGGGGTCGTTGGACAAATTGAGGAACATGGCAACGCGCCCCAAAACGCCGCTTTCCTCAAAGCTGCGGCGAAAGTATTCCGCCACATCGTTCTTGACACCCATTGCAGCAAAAACGACGGCGAAATTGTCGCCTTTCCCGTCCGCGATCTTTGCCTGGCGGACGATCTGCGCCGCCAATTCGTTGTGGCGCATACCCGAGCCGGAGAAGATGGGCAGCTTTTGTCCGCGGATGAGCGTCGCCATGCAGTCGATGGACGAAATACCGGTTTCGATATAGTTGCGGGGATAAACACGGGACACGGGATTGATAGCGCTGCCGTTGATGTCCCGCTGCTTCACGGGAAATACGGGACCCAGTCCGTCGATCGGTCTGCCCGCGCCGTCAAAAATGCGTCCCAAAAGTTCGGGAGAAAGCGGCATCTCGACGGGCTTTCCCTCAAGATACACACGGGTGTTATCAAGCGACACGCCCGTTGTTCCCTCAAACACCTGAATGACGGCGCGCTCGCCGTCAAGCTGCACAACACGACCTGTGCGGCAGGTGCCGTCATCCAAAAGGATGCGCACCGTCTCCTCGAAGCCGGCGTTTTTGATGCCGTCAACGGCAATGAGCGAGCCATTTATCTCCTTTACACCGCGATATGCAATCGTCATGCCGTTTCACCTCCGATCGACCGCAGCGCCGTGTCGATGTCCGTAAGGTAGGTATCGAGCAGAGCGATGTTGTCGTTGGGTACATCATACTTCATTTTCACAACGCGGTCGAAAAGTCCCGTTTCCAAAACGGCGGAAAGCGGAACGGATGCCGCGACCAGCTTTTTGGATGCATCGTACAAATGCAGGATCACCTGCATCATTTTCATCTGTTTTGCCAGCGGCACATAGGTGTCGTCCTTATGATAGGCGTTCTGCTGCAAAAAGCCGACGCGGATAACGCGGGCGATCTCGATCACCAGCTTTTGGTCGTCGGGCAAAACGTCCGCACCGATCAGCTTGACGATCTCCATCAGTTCGCTTTCCTCTTGCAGCAGCTTTGTGATCCGCGCACGGCTCGCCACAAAGGCAGGGTCGACATTTTCGGTATACCACGCAGAGAGGTCGCCGATATATTCACTGTAGCTGGTCGTCCAGTTGATGGCGGGATAGTGTCTGGCATAGGCAAGTGCCTTGTCCAGCGCCCAAAAGCAGCGTGTAAAGCGTTTGGTATTCTGTGTCACCGGTTCGGAAAAATCGCTGCCCTGCGGCGAAACGGCGCCGATGATGGTGACACTGCCTTCGTCGCCGCCGAGCGTCGAAACCAGTCCCGCCCGTTCATAGAATTCCGAAAGGCGCGACGGCAGATAGGCGGGAAAACCCTCTTCTGCCGGCATTTCCTCAAGACGTCCCGAAATTTCCCGCAGCGCTTCCGCCCAGCGAGAGGTGGAGTCCGCCATGATGGCGACGTGATAGCCCATGTCGCGATAGTATTCCGCAAGCGTGATGCCGGTATAGATCGACGCCTCACGCGCCGCCACAGGCATATTGGATGTGTTGGCGATCAGCGTGGTGCGATCGGTCATCGGTCTGCCGGATTTCGGGTCAACAAGGCTTGAAAACTCTTCCAGAACCTGCGACATTTCGTTGCCGCGTTCGCCGCAGCCGACATAGATGATGATGTCAGCATCGCACCATTTGGCAAGCTGATGCTGTGTCATGGTCTTGCCAGTGCCGAATCCGCCGGGAATGGCGGCGGCACCGCCCTTAGCGATCGGAAACAGCGTGTCGATCACGCGCTGCCCCGTGATGAGCGGAACGTTGGCATATTTTCTGTCGGCAACGGGACGCGGAACACGGATGGGCCACTTTTGGCTCAGGGTCAGCTTGTGCACCGTCCCGTCCTTTGCCGTGACCTCCAAAACGGTATCATTGAGGCGATATGCGCCGTCCTTTGCGGCTTTTGTCACCGTTCCCGCCACCGTCGGCGGCACCAAAAGACGGTGCTCGATCATCGGCGTTTCGGGGCAGGTCGCATAGATCGTGCCGCCGTGCACCTCGTCACCGACCTTGACCTTCACCGTCACCTGCCATGTTTTTTCTTCATCCAAAGCACTGACAGAAAGACCGCGATCAATGAAATCGCCGGAACGCTCCGCAATGACGCCGAGCGGGCGTTCGATGCCGTCAAAGATATTGTCGAGAATGCCCGGTCCGAGCGTGACGCAAAGCGGTCCGCCGGTCGCTGTGATCGGTTCGCCGACCTTCAGCCCCGTCGTGTTTTCATACACCTGTATGGTCGTCATGTCATCGGTCAGCCCGATGACTTCACCGACCAGGCGCTCGTTTCCCACCAGCACCATTTCCATCATGGAAAGTCCCGTGTGGCCGCAGACGGTAACGACCGGTCCGTTGATACCATGAATTGTGTTCATACATTCGCTCCCTTTTTGCGACTCATTCTATCGTCAGTCCCGAGGACGACGCAAACCACACCCGCTGCTCGTCGAGCCGCGTGTCCAGCGTATCATCCAAAAAGATGCCGTTTGCAGCATCATAGGCGCGCACACCGCCGATCGTGATGTCGGCTGTGAACTCTGCCGCCGTCCCTGCGGGCAGCAACGCCCGTATCTCCCCGGACCGCTTTTCGTCTCTGTCAGAGAAATAGTAGACGGCGTTTTCGGAAAGCTGTGAGGTCATCGCCGCCAAAGAGGCGCTAAGAAACGGAAAATAGTCGTCACTGTCTGTAAAGGCAATGAGCTTTTCACGCGCCTCACCGAACAGGGTTTCTGTCATTTGCTGCCGTTCCTCCAAAAGGTGACGGCGCGCGGAAAACTCCCGTCTGGACATCTCCAGCCGCACCTGCTTTTGCAGCGCCGCGTGCTCCTTGTCGATCAGCGCCGTGGAGTCGGCAAGCGCCTTTTTTTCCGCTTCGGAAAGGCGTTCACGCTTATAGGCGGTCACTTCCCTGTGCACCGCGCGGCTCTGCGCGGCGGCATGCTCGGTGATCGCCTGCATGAACTTTACGATTTTATCTTGATTTTCGGGCATGAAGCTCCACCTCGTTACTGATCTATACGAATGCCTATAGCGTCATGTACATAGCGGGCAATGGTATCCTTGATCCTGCCGTTTCCGTGCCGATCGGGGATTTCCACGATCAGCGGACGGCGGCGGTTCAGTTTCAGATCATCCACAAGCGCCGTGCACTGCTCCACCAGCTTTTCCGTCATCAGCACAATGCCGATGTCCTCGCGCTGTATGGCGGCAAGGAGCGCCGCTTCGGTCTCCTCGCGCTCGTGCACGACCACGCCGTCAATACCCGCCATGCGCATACCGACACAGGTATCCACATTATCACTAATCAGAAAGAATTGCATACTGCTGCCTCTTACAGGATCAGCATCATGATGGCGATGAGCAGTCCGTAGAGACCGAAGCCCTCGCCGAGTGCCACGAAGATGATGGATTTACCGAACGATTTGGGATCTTCGGCGGTCGCACCGATGGCAGCAGGTGCACCGGCGGCAACGGCGATACCGCCGCCGATGCCGGCAAGACCGACAGCCAGCGCAGCACCGATATATTTGAGACCTTCCGCAATGCCGCCCGTAGAATCGGTTACTGTTGCTTCCGTCGCGACCGTGGCGGTGGTGTCTTCAGCCACTGTATCATCGGCAGTGTCGGCAGTTGCCACAAACGGCATCGCACAGCAAACGGCGATGATCGCCAAGATCGAAAGGACATGTACACGCATCGCACGCTTGGGCGCCGCACCCTTTTTCACCATCACAAACGCCACGATTGCGGAAATGATCACCAGAGCGACCGGAAGAACAAAATACAATGCTTTCATTTTCATAACCCCCAATTTCATTTAAGACAGTTTGACCGGTTCAAAGGAGCGTCCCTCGCCGATATAATAGCGGCTGAACATCTCATAGAACTGCAAACGCATGACCTGAATGGCAACAAGCAGCGCTTCCATCACCATCACCAGCCCGTTGCCGAGGATGACCGTGACGGTATAGCCGAATGTGCCGAAAATGTTTGCCAGCGCAAAGACCGCCATCATCATGCCCGCATGCACCAGCACAAATGCGCCGACGCGCAGAAAGGACATGGTGTTGGAAAGATAGGACAGCATCGTTTCAAAAAGCTCAAAAAAGTTTTGCAGAATGAAATCGCCGATGCTCTCCGGCAGCCAGTCTTTTTTGCCGGAAACCAGTTTGCCGAGCGGCTCGCGCAGGAAGATCAGCAGCACAGGCAGCACGATCAGCAAAAGCACATACGGCAGCGTCATCAGACGGATCTTCAGCACCAGCTGACAGACAAGCCCCGCCACCAGCGATGTGTAGAAGACAAGTCCCGCGATGCCGCTTGCACCGAACAGACCGGTCTCAAAATCCCGCCGCCGCAGTGCGGACACGATGTTCAGCAGCATGGAAACGACGATGAGCACAAATCCGATGGCGACCGCCGTGACAATGATGCGTGTCGCCGTCGCCGATGCCATGACCTCGATCGGCTTTTCGTTCAAGCCGAACAGGGCTTTATACATGGGATCGAGCAGATGCTCAAAGCCGAACACCGAGCCATAGACAAGCCCGAAAACCGCGGAACTGATGCCGCAGGGAATGAGAATTCTGCCGATGTCCATTTTCTTGCATTTCCACATCAGCCAGCCGACAAGCGCCACCAAAAGCCCCTGCCCCACGTCGCCGAACATCACGCCGAACAGCAGTGTGTAGGTGATGGCGACAAAAGCGGTGGGATCGATCTCGTTATAGCACGGCAGTCCGTACATTCCGACCAAATATTCAAACGGGCGGAAAATGCGCGGATTTTTCAGCGCCACAGGCGGCGTGTGCCGCCCGTCCTCTTCGGCAGGCTTGAAAGTGACCGTGATGTCGGCAATATCCGCCATACGCTTTTTGAGCGTGTTTTCCTCGCTTGCCAGCACCCAGCCGTTGAGCGTGAACTTATCGGCATAGCGCGCAGCATAGCGGCGAATGTCAAAGCAGGCGGAGCACTGCTGCAGACAGGCACAGACGCTGCTGCACTCCGCGCTCTTTTCTTTCCAAAGCATCTGCAGCTGTGCCTGTGTGTCGGCACGTTCCTTTTGCAACGCTTCCGTTTTTGCGGTCATTTCCGCCAAAATTTCCTCCGGCGTTCCCTCAACATCCGGAATGTGCATCCTCTCAAAATACATGCTGGAGAAGATGCGGTCGACTTCCTCGGCAAAATCCACGGGGGCAAAATAGACGCCCCAATAATATGCCGTGTCACAGGCACCGGGGAAAAACAGCACATAAGGGTTATCGTCATAGGCGCCGAGCTTACGGTAGCTTTCAAGCGGCAGTCTGCCGAAACGCACCTTGATGGTCTTGCAGTGCAGCACGCTTTCAAAGTCAATGTTCAGTCCGCGCAGATGCTCAAACTGCTCGCGTTCCGCTTTCAGTGCCGCGATGCGGTCGTCGCAGGCGTTGCGCGCGGCAGTGATCTCATCGACCTCCGCGACAAACGTGTTGGCAAAGTCAATAGCTTCTCCGTCCGACAGCCTTGCCGCCTTTGCGTGAGCATCCGGCTTCAGCCCTGCGTTTTGCAGACAGCCGTGCAACGCGGACAGCGGCGCTGTGAACGGGTTTTCCTCGCGCACGACCGAAAAGGCAGAGGTGTCCGAATAATAGGACAGCGTGTCATCCGGCTGGAAAACGCCGCTTTCGCCGCAAGCACGCGTCACGGCGCCGAGCGCTTCCAGACTGCCGCTGATGTTCACCAGCTTCATTTTTGAAACAGCCACATCGGTCAGCCTCCTTTCTGTTCATACAGCACCAGATATTTCAGAATATCCGATGTGGGCAGGGCGTAGCGCACGCCCTCGATAATGTGAATGAGATTATGCAGCTCGATCTCCGCCAAAATGGCATATGCCATGCAGATCACTGCAGGCTCGGCGGAAAAATGGATGTCGTGCCGTGCCGCAAAATACGGGATGCGTTCTTCCAGCATGTCGATGCTTTTGCGCTCCTCTGTCGGCACCTGTCTGCCGAGACGGGTGGCATAAAAGACACTTGCGGCTTCTTCGGCGCTTCCCGCTTCAACCATGGCGTCCAGTTCCTTTTGCGTGAAATTGCCGCCGCTCGGGAGCAGGGCGTCGCGAATCTCCGCAGGCGATGATCCGAAAAATTCTTTCATGCGCCAAATGCGGCAGAAATTCTGCACATCCATGCGACTGCCGAGAAGTGCGGAAAGCTGTTTGCCCGCGGTCCCCGTTTCCTCATGCAAAAAGCGATCGGAGCTGCGCAGCAATGCGGTTTCCAGCGCGGTGACCGTGGGGAGCTTTGCGTCGTTTTCAAATTTTTCGAGTACAGCGGCATACGGTGTGTTCCGCAGCTCCTCCGCCAGCTCTTTCACGGTTTTGCAGGCGTTCATACGCACGGGATCCAATGAAGATCCCGCAGCCAGCGTCGCCGTGGATAAAAACCAGGTATTGTCGGGGTCGGCGGTCTTTGCCCGCAGCCAACGCAGGATCCAGTGCACCTCGATCTGCTGCTGGTGATACATGCCGACGACTGCGTCGATCTGCTTGTCATAGCCATACAGCTTTTTCAGATTTTCAGCGGTCTTCAGCCGCAGAAGCTGCTCAAGCGCACCGCGGTGGACGGTGTTTTCCTTGACATCCGTCAGCACGGTCTTATAGCTTGTCTGTGCTTTCAGATAGGACACGATCTCGCCGACGGAGCGACAGGTGCACAGCTCACCGTATTGCTTTTCGGTGAGCCGCTTGCCGTACAGGGCGCGTGCGCGTGCGGCAGCCGCATGACCTGCGGCAACTTTACGCGCCATGATCCTTCGCCTGCCTTTCCGGCGACGGCGTCGGACGCGTTGCGTTCTCGACGATCGTTGCAAGCCACGCATCGTGCTTTTCCGCATACCGCTCCTGCAGACGCCCGGATTGTTTGTCAAAGTATTTTTGCCGTCTTTTCCAACGCTGTTCAAACAGCGTGCGGTCGTTTTCGGCATCGATCTGAATACGCCGTCGCGCCTGATCGAGATAGTTTTCGCGGAGCTTCAGCACCTTTTCGGTGATCTGCCCCTCCGCTTCCAGCTTTTCCTGTTGCGCTTTATCCAGCACCTGCTGGGCGCGACGATCCACTTCAACGATACGTCGAATCATATCCTCCATGTCATCGTCACCTTTCGCTTGTCAGTTTTTGAGACTTTGCATCGGCGCGGGAATCCTGCCGCCGCGCGCAATGAACCGTGCCGGAGACACGGTGTTGATGGGCATGACCGGTCCGCTGCCGAGCAGTCCGCCGAAGGACAATTCGTCGCCGACCTTTTTGCCGATGGCGGGAATGACGCGCACCGCCGTCGTTTTGGAATTGACCATGCCGATTGCCGCTTCGTCCGCAATCAGCGCGGAGATCACCTCAGCGGGCGTGTCGCCCGGCAGGTTGATCATATCCAGTCCGACGGAGCACACCGCCGTCATGGCTTCCAGCTTTTCAAGGCGCAGGCAGCCGTTTCGCGCCGCCGCGATCATGCCGGCATCCTCTGTCACCGGAATGAACGCACCGGAAAGGCCGCCGACGTGCGAGGACGCCATGACACCGCCCTTTTTCACGGCATCGTTGAGCAGCGCCAGCGCCGCCGTCGTGCCGCAGGCACCGCAGCATTCCAGCCCCATTTCTTCCAATATATGTGCGACCGAGTCGCCGACAGCCGGTGTCGGTGCAAGAGAAAGATCCACAATGCCGAACGGCACGCCGAGACGGCGGGAAGCCTCTCTTGCGACCAGCTGCCCCATGCGGGTGATTTTGAAGGCGGTACGCTTGATGATGTCCGCAACGCCCGTCAGATCGCAATCCCCCGCCTTTTTCAGCGCAGCACGCACCACGCCCGGACCGGAAACACCGACGTTGATGACGCTGTCCGGTTCGCCGGGCCCGTGGAACGCGCCCGCCATGAACGGGTTATCTTCGGGTGCATTGCACAGCACGACCAGCTTTGCGGGACCGATGCAATCCCTGTCAGCAGTCCGTTCGGCGGCATCGCGGATGATCCTGCCCATCATACCGACGGCGTCCATGTTGATGCCTGCTTTTGTTGAACCAATGTTCACAGATGCGCAAATGTGCTCGGTTTCGGAAAGCGCTTCGGGAATGGCGGCAATCAGCTCACGGTCGCCCGCC
>OIZI01001413.1_pt1 | contig 10318 bp, 10 predicted proteins | sample 1588441 | NCBI WGS metagenome assembly OIZI01 (sample SAMN03283284) | human gut metagenome | biome: human-associated habitat; material: feces | host: Homo sapiens | place: Peru | collected 2012
TATTTCTTCGGGTCTAAGTTCCATACAGTCCCTGCTTTCTCGTCAGAGTACGGTGTTTTTCAGCAGCTCACGGACGGATTCCATTCGGTGAGAAATGGTATCATCCAGCCGCTGCCCATCATAATCCAGGCGAACGCCGCCCAGACAGGTGGGGTCAACCCGATTCACCAGAACAATGGTCTTTCCGGTGAGCCGGGTCAGCTTCTGAGTCAGTGCCTGGAACTGCGCTTCCGTTAGGGGAACGGCGGTGACAGCCCGGACGCTCAGAATATTGTTGTCTTCGTTGTAGTGCTTTTCATAGCTTTCACAGCAGTGGGAGAAGTGATGCATATAGCCCTTTTCCGTCAGAATCTTCAGGAAGTTCAGAAGATATTGGTTGATCTTCCCGCGGAAGCTGTCGTCCAGGACCTGGCAGCGCTCCTGCTTCGGGATGGCGTGGCTGCTGAGCAGCTGGATAAACCCGGGCTCCTGGCGAAAGCTTTCGTTCAGAGCCTTCAGTTCCTCCAGAATGGTGTCCTGCAGACCTTCGCTTTGGGCCAGCTCATAAAGGGCCTCTCCGTAAACGCTTCCAACCTGGGTCATACGTTATCACCCAATTCGTCGATGAAGCGGTCGATGAGACCGGACTGGTCGGAGTCCGCCAGCTCCTTTTCCACGACCTTTCCGGCAATGGCCAGGGCCAAGTCGGAAATTTCGTTCTTTGCGTCGTTAATTGCCTTCTTCTTTTCCTGGGCGATGTCCGCGCTGGCCTTGCTCTTAATCTGGGCAGCGGCCTGCTGGGCCTCGCCGATGATTTTCTCGCTGCGCTCGGAAGCGGTCTTCTGGGCGGAAGTGAGAATTTCATTGGCCTTGGCATTGGCCTGGAGCATGTTTTCCTCGTAGGTTTTCTTAATGCTCATGGCCTCGTCCTTGGCGGCCTTCGCGTCGGAGATTTCCTTGTCCGCGGCGCTGCGGCGCTGGTCGAGAACGGCCAGAATCTTATCCAGGAAAAACTTTTTGACGATCAGCATCTGGATAAACAGATTGCAGATGTTGGCAATCAGGGTGACAGGTTCCACCGCCACAAGGGACTGATAAAGTGCCTCCATTGATTTGCCTCCTTCCGGTATATTTAAGAGTACTGTGATTCCGGAAGATTAGCCCAGGAACTTCATGAACTGGCCGGGTGCGAAGAAGATCAGCAGAAGGCCGGTAACGAAGCCGTAGATACCGGTGGTCTCGGAAAGGGCAACGCCCAGAATCAGGGTGCTGGTGACATCACCCTTGCACTCGGGCTGACGGCCGATGGCCTCACAGGCACGGGCAACAGCGTTGCCTTCGCCGATACCAGGGCCGACACCGGCGATCAGAGCCAGGCCGGAGCCGATGGCGCAGCCGGCCAGTGCGATACCTTTTGCCAATACAGTGTAATCGTTCATAGAATTTAGCCTCCTATTTTTTTGTGCTTTGCATTGGTGTTTGCTTTTATTCAAATGGCCGCTTTGGTTTAGCCCGCGGCCTGTTTGATGAAGATAGTGGTCAGGGTGCAGAAGATAAAGGCCTGGATGCAGCCGCTGAACCAGTCAAAGTAGAAGCTGGTGATGGCGGGAATACCGACGGTCAGCCAGGGGAAGCTGGCAAAAATGCCGCCAAAGCTGGAAAGAAGTCCCAGCACACCCAGCACCGCCAGAACAATGCCGCCGATGAACAACCCCTTCTTGCCCTTGGTTTTCCCCAGGAAAATCAGAACGCCGCCTAAGATAGCCACCGCAATGGCAACCACCCGGTTGGAGCCCAGCGCGCCAAAGAGGGCGTAGCTGGCAGCGGTCAGGGAGCCGTAAATCAGAGCACTGATTACGGTGCCGGACAGGATGTTGCCGAAGTGACGGCAGGCCATGCTGATGGGGGTAAAGAGCTCACTCATTACATTGATGGGGGCCATCAGGAAGATGGGGTCCAGGAAGCCCTTGAGATACCCGCCGATGCCGGAGGCCTTAATCTTGTGGTAGGTGATGAGCACAAATACCACCAGCGCCCAGGCAAGCTCGGTCATCAGGTCTGCCGTGGGGCTCCAGATGCCGACTAAGCTTATGAGGTTGGAAACAATACTGGTAACGAAAATGGTGCCGACCAGGGGAATGTACCGGTCAAACTCCGTCCCCATTTTGTCGTGCACAAAGTCTACCAGGGCGTTTACAATGGTCTCCGCCACGGCCTGCTTCCGGGAAATCCCGGTGACCTTCAGCCCGGAGCCCAGCCAGATGCACAGCACCGAGATAATCAGCATCACAAGCCAGCTGACAACCAGGGTCTGGGTAATGTGGACGGTTCCGAGCACGGGAACATTTTCGAAGGTGGCGAGAATTTTTGCGCCGTTGATTGACATTTCCATAGGGAATAATCACCTCATCCGAATCTTTCTGTATAGAGTCTTTGTTATGCCTCGAAGGGGCCCAGGTTTTCTTCCGTCTCTTCGGGAGCCTCTTCCGCCGGGGCTTTCGCGGGAGACTTGGGGGCAGCTTCCTGCGCGGGGAAGAGCTTGCCCTTCAGCTGCAGGTGGTAAATCACCACATTGGGGAAGAACAGGGGAATTGCCGCGGCCAGCACATTGACATGGGGCAGGAAGAACGCCGCAATCACCCAAAGAATCTGGATAATCTTGCGCAGGTTGTAGCCGTTGCGGACCTTGGCCTTCATGACCTTTTCGTCCTCAATACCGGTGGCATTCTGAATGGTAATGCACATCAGCGCAAAATTCAGAACCGCCATGGCCGTGCCGCCGACGGTGCCGGTGACGACGGATATCCCAAAGCTGCCGATTTCCAGGAAGGATAAAAGCCAGAAAACCGCAATCTGAATTCCGGCGCAAAGGCTGCTTCCCAGGGCAATGCGTTTCACTTCCCTGCGGGAAGCGGGTTGTAAATGCATGTATCAGATCTCCTTTCCGTAATCTGCTTAATCATGACTGTTAAAGCTGACACCGGGGTCCCGGGATTCTTTTTTATGCCCGGAGGCTTCCAGCATTGCTCTGGCTGTGTCCCGGAATCCGATGGCCGCGGTAAATAGCCCGCAGAAAATCCCAACGGGGAGAACCCAGCCGCCCCAGCCGCATTTTTCCTGCAGCCAGACAGCCAGCATAATAAAACCAATCAGAGGAAACACAACGGATATCCCAAACTGGGGAATCCAAACAAGTAAACTCCACTGCTTCATGCAAATCCTCCTTGCTCCGCTTATTGTACCGCAAATTGTTCATTCTTGCAAGGAAAATTATTCATCACTTTTGGGAATTTGTCAAAAAATTATTCCTGGAATTCGGGGATGAATCATGTATTTGTAAAAATTTTTCCCAAACCACTTTCCAATTCTACGAAAATATAGTAAACTGAAAAGAAAGTAGAAAGAAAAAATTTTGCGGCTGCTCGATTGGCGTTGAATGCCTGACGCGCAGCCGGGAAATGAGAAAGGATAAGGGCATTGACACAGGAGCTGGAAATTTTGCAGGGGACCATCGAAGCGGTGGTATACCAGAATTATGACAATGGCTACAGCGTTCTTCGGCTGAACGTGGGAGAAAAGCAGGCGGTGACCGTGGTGGGGACCATCCCGCTGCCCGTGGTGGGGGAGCGGCTGATGGTGACGGGGAAATGGAGCACCCATTCCAACTATGGCCGCCAGTTCGAGGCGGAGTTCCTGGAGCGGCTTCTTCCGGAGACCGCGGCTCAGATTCAGGCCTATCTTGCCGGACGGGTGGTCAAAGGCATCGGCCCGGTTTCGGCGGCCCGGATTGTGGCCAAATTCGGAGACAAGACCCTGGAAATTATGGAGCGGGAGCCCATGCGTCTGGCGGAGGTCTCCGGTATTTCCGAGGCCCGGGCGAAGGCCATCGGCGAGGAGTTCCGGGTCCGGGTGGGCATGCGCCAGCTCATGGAGTTTTTTGCCCAGCATCAGCTCCCGGCGGAGCTTGCCCTGCGGGCCTATAAGCTCTTTGGGGAGAGCACGGCGGACCTGCTGTATGACGATCCCTATTTGTTGATGGAGGAGGGACTGGAGGCTCCCTTTGGGGCGGTGGACCGGTTCGCCATTGAGTTGGGGGTCGCCGGGGACGACCCCCGCCGGGTGGAGGCGGGCATCCTTTTCCAGCTCCAATACAATCTGACCGTGGGCCACAGCTTCCTGCCGGAAAAGAAACTGGTGGATTCCACCTCCCAGCTGCTGAGCCTGGAGCCGGAGACCATTGCCCAGGGCCTGGAGCGGCTGCTGGAGGCCGGGCGTGTGGTGCGGGATGTGCTGGCCGAGATTACGGTGGACTACCTCCCGGAGCTCCACGAGGCGGAGGTCTACACCACCATGCGCCTGCGGGAGCTTGCCAAAATGGCCTTCCCGGAGCCCGAGGACCTGGAGGAGCGGATTGAACAGGTCTCTCAGGAGAGCGGCATCGAGTATTCCGCGGAGCAGACCCAGGCCATTCGGGAGGCGGCCACCTCCGGCCTGCTGCTGATTACCGGCGGCCCGGGCACCGGCAAAACGACGCTTTTGACGGGCATATTGTCCCTGCTTGGGAATATGCAGCTGAAATGCCTGGTGGCGGCCCCTACGGGTCGGGCGGCCAAGCGCATGGCGGAGGTCACCGGTGAGGAGGCCTCCACAATTCACCGCCTTTTGGAGGCGGGCATTGATCAGAATACCGGCAAAATGTATTTTGCCCGGGATGAGGACAATCCCCTGAAAGCCGACGCGGTCATTGTAGACGAAATGTCCATGGTGGATATCCGCCTGATGCACCACCTGCTGCGGGCCATTCCCAGGGGGAAACGCCTGATTCTCGTAGGGGACCCGGACCAGCTGCCCCCGGTGGGGCCTGGCTCACCCTTTGGAGACATGCTGCGCAGCGGCTGCCTGCCGGCAGCACGGTTGACGGAAATCTTTCGCCAGGCCCAGCAGAGCCTGATTGTCATGAACGCCCATAGAATCAACCGGGGGGAACTGCCGGACCTGAAAAACGTCAAAAGTGACTTCTTCTTCATGCGCAGAAATTCGGAGGAGGAGCTGACCCGGCTGATTCGGGACCTGTGCACCACCCGGCTTCCTAAGAATATGGGCATTCCCCCGGAGCAGATTCAGGTCCTGTCACCCACGCGAAAGGGCGGTGTAGGCACTGTGGCCCTGAATAAGCTCCTGCAAAGCGCCCTGAACCCGCCGTCCCCGGACAAGCAGGAGCATGCCTACGGAGACTATACCTTCCGGAAAGGGGACCGGGTGATGCAGATTCGCAATAACTACGATATCGTCTGGAAGAAAAGCGACAGCACCGCCGCAGGAACCGGAATTTTTAACGGCGACGTGGGCATTATCCGGGAGATTGACCGGAACAAGGAGAGCGTCAGGGTGCTCTACGATGACCGGGAGGCGGAATACGACTTCGCCCAGCTGGGGGAGCTGGAGCCCGCCTTCGCCATTACGGTACATAAAAGCCAGGGCAGCGAGTACCGGGCGGTGATTCTGACGGCCTGGGGCGGCTCCCCCTATCTTCTGAGCCGGAGTGTGCTTTATACCGCGGTGACAAGGGCCAAGGAGCTGCTCATCATCGTGGGCCGGGAGGAGACCATCGCCGCTATGACCGCCAACGCCCAGAAAAACAAGCGGTATACGGGCCTGAAATTACGGCTCCAGGGGAAAGTAGGATGAAATACATTCTCTATCTGTGGTATGGCCTGCTGGACCTGCTTTTTCCGCCCAGGTGCGCACTGTGCGACCGGCTGCTTGACGAACATGAAACGGATTTCTGCGACAGCTGCCGGAAAACGGCCCCGGATTTTCCGGCTCTCCCGGAAAAATCCCATCCGGATAGAAAAACAAAGCTCCAATTTCTTGACAGTTTCACCGCAGTCTGGTACTATAAAGGGAAAGCCCGGGATGCCGTTCTCCGCCTGAAGTTCCATGGGCGGACGGATTTGGCCGCACCCTTGGGGCGCAGGCTGTCCATGGCACTTCTGCGGGACCATCCGGAGGGCTTCGACTGCGTTACCTGGGTGCCCGTAAGCACTCTGCGCAGACTGCGCCGTGGCTACGACCAGGGCCAGCTCCTGGCCAGGTCCGTTGCCGCGGAACTTGGGATGGAGCCCTGCGGGCTTTTGAAGAAGGTACGCAATAACCGTCCCCAATCCTCCCTTAGTGGGGAGCAGCGCAAGGGAAACGTACTGGGAGTATACCAATTTTCCGGGAAAATGCCCATTGCCGGAAAACGCATTCTTTTGATTGACGATGTGTTTACCACCGGCTCTACGGCAGAGGAGTGCGCCCGTGTGCTTTTGACGGCAGGGGCAAAAAGCGTTTCCTGCGGCACGGTTGCCGCTGCCCAGAAACAGCCCGATGAAACGGCTGGATAAATCGATTATTTTTGTATGCGCCTGCTGGCGCGGAGGTTTCAAATGCAGCTTTTTTCCAATGACCTGGGTGTGGACCTGGGAACATCCAATGTACTGATTTACGCCGATGGCAAGGGCCTTGTGGTCCGGGAACCCTCGGTTGTGGCGGTGGACCGGAATACCGGTAAGATTTTGCAGGTCGGTTCCGCGGCCCGAAACATGCTCAACCGGACCCCCGGCAACGTGGTTGCCATGCGTCCACTGAAGGACGGTATTATTTCCGACCATGAAATGACCGTGAAAATGCTGAGCGAAATGTTCAAAACCGCCACCAAGGCATCCATTTTCACCCCCAAGCCCCGTGTGGTTGTCAGTGTTCCCAGCGGTGTTACCGAGGTGGAGGAGCGCAGTGTCATCAATGCCGCCATTGAGGCCGGTGCCCGCCGTGTGTTCCTGATTGAGGAGCCTCTGGCCGCCGCCTTGGGCGCGGGCCTCAACATCAAGGACCCCAACGGCCACATGGTGGTGGATATCGGCGGCGGTACCACGGATATCGCGGTGCTGAGCATGAACGGGGTTTCCGTTTCCTCCTCCTTGAAGGTGGCCGGTGATGCCTTTGACGAGGCCATCGCCCGCTATATCCGCCGCCAGCACAATATGGTTGTGGGCCAGGTCACGGCGGAGGAAATCAAAATCCAGATTGGTGAGGTCTATCCCCGCAGTGAGGAGCTGACCATGAACGTCAAGGGCCGGGATTCCAAAACCGGTATGCCCAAGATGGTGACCCTGAGCTCTAAGGAGATTTATGAGGTCCTGCGCCGTCCCGCCAGAATGATAGCGGACGAAACCATGGCGGTGCTGGAGCAGACCAGCCCGGAGCTTGTCAGCGATGTGTCCGAAAACGGCATTACCTTAACCGGAGGCTCCAGCCAGCTCTGGGGCTTTGCGGAGCTCTTAATGGAGCGCACCGGCATTCCCTGCATCGTTGCCGACGACCCGGATTCCTGCACGGCATACGGCTGCGGCAAGAGCCTGGCCTGGATTAACAACATGGAGGAGGGGCCCATCAACATCGCCCGGAAGCGGGCCATGAAGAGCGGCCTGTAAGCGGCTTTTGAATCGAAGAACGCCCCGGATTTTCGAAAATCCGGGGCGCGTTTTTATAGGGACAGATAAAGGTTTCTTCTGCACAGCGCGGTGCGGCACTTCTGGCACAGGTAATCCGTATTCAGGATGCCGTTTTCACAGGCGCCTGGGTCACCGCAGCGGGTGCACAGGGGAGAGCGGACCTGCTTCTTTTCAAAAACCCACCAGGAGACGTTGTTGGGGTAGATGTTCTTCCAGGCGTGGCGGTCGTTTTTATGGGCAGGAAGCTTTTTGTAGTTATAGACGTTGGAGTCCCGGACCTGAACGCCATTTTCATCCACCTTTTCCAGGACGATGTAGTGCCCCTTGCTGGTCCAGTAGCCGAAGTTCTGCAGGGAAACCACCACATAGCCGTCCTCCAGCGCTTTCAGCGCGTCATCGGGGGAGAAGACACGCTCCTTAAAAAAGTAGCCGAGGACCGGGGGCTCGTTAATAAAAATCATGCCGTCGGTTCCGTCGGAGTGGCAGTAGTTTCCGTAGCGCCTGCACATTTCCGGCGGGGTCAGCTCGGTGTCGGTCATGTAGGTAGAGAGCATGGCCAGGGAGGTAATGCCGCAGCCATAGGTCCGCAGGGGATAGTTCCCGTATTTGGTGATGCCGTAGTCCTGCTGCAGGTATAGGGGAATCTCCGGGAACCGCTCGTGGGCAACGTCCGCATACAGCACATCCGAGAAGGAGAAGAGCTTCTCACCTCGGACGGGTACCAGGCGGATCTCCGAATAGTGGATGCTGGCCGGGTAGGTTTTCTTGGCCTCCTGGGCGAGGGAGAGCAGATTTTCCGCGAACAACGCATCGCTTGCGTTGGCATAGGCCAGGGAATAGCCGCCCGTATAGTAAAGGATATGAATGCCAAGCTCGGAGCGCAGGACGGTGGTGTCTCCGCTTTCACGGGCGGGGTCAAAGAGCCAGCTATCCAGTTCCGGAAGCAGGGTCCCTTTCTCAATCTGCCGATAGGCACCGCCCAGCAGGCTGGTAGTCGTGTCCGCGGAATTCCGGTAGGCAAGCTCCGCAAAGGTGCCTTCGCTTTTCCGGAAGTAGGTAGACCACTCCTTCAGCATTTTCTGGGCGCTTTCCTCGCTTTCCGTCCAGCTGTCGGCCTGATTGGTTTCCGGCTTCAAAAGAACCTGGCGAAAATCCACGTAAGGAGTCTGGCCATCGGGGGTGGTGTCGGAGGTGGCACGCCGCTGAATCTCTTCCTCTTCCGGTTTCAGGTAATCCCCCATGGTGGACAGGTACATGTAGCCCGTGTTGTAGGTAACCGCGCTTTGCACCAGGGCATCAAGGTCCGCCCCGCACAGCGTGCGCGCCATCTCCTGGGCGGATGCAAAGCCCATCTCTTTCGCCAGTGTCTCAAAGACCTGGGGAAGGGAATCCAGGTAGTTCTGGTGCATGGTGTTGGGAGTATAGTACGGGGTGTAGCGGTACATATATTTGGTGGCGGGCATTCCGTCCATGTATTCCTCGTAATACCCTTCGGGGGGCGCGTATTCCGGCTCGACGGGAAGCCCCCGGTCCTGAGCCATCTGGCAAAGGGCCTGGGCCGTATGCCAGGCAGAGAGCGCCTGTTTGAGGAAGTACTGCTGCCAGCTGTTGACGGTTCCGTCAATGGGGCAGCTCTGGCTGTCCAGGTCCCAGCTTAGGTCCGGTGCTTCGGAGGGGTTCTGTTGCAGATAGCTGCCAATGGCGCTGAGATAGTAAAATTGCAGCTGCCGGTTGGTAAGGGTGCTTTCGCCCACCTCCCCGATGACATCCTGCCCAACATCGTCGGAAGAGTAGCTTCCGCGGCAGGTCGCGTCATCGGCGTTCCCATCCGGGGGGACGGTGGCTTCCGGGAGGGTGGTTTCCGGTACGGCTGGGGTTGCGGGCGGCTGATGTTCCTTTGCGCATCCGGTCAGCAGCGCCAGAACCAACAGAATCAGAATGGGGACGGTTCTCTTTTTCATGGGGATCACCTGCATATTTTTCTGTTTTGGAGATTACAGAACCAGTTTACCATAACCGCAACCCGTTGGCAAGAGGAAAAGAAAAATTTTACATAAAAAACACCGCAGACCCTTTTGAGCCTGCGGTGTAAACATGATACGTAAATCAGTCCTGGTCCCAGTTGTGCCAGGTGTTCTGCACATCGTCGTCGTCGTCGAACAGATCCAGCATCTTCTCCATCTTGTCCGCGTCCTCGGGGGACAGCTTGACGTAATTCTGGGGAACCATCTCGATCTGGGCGGAGACGAAGGAATACTTCTTGGCGGCCAGGGCATCTGCCACGGCGTTGAAGTCATCGGGGGCGGTGTAGACGGTGAACACATCGCCGTCGGCCTCGAAGTCATCCGCGCCGCAGTCCATGGCATCCATCATGACCTGGTCTTCCTCGTAGTCGCCGTCCTCATTGTCGATGACCAGAACGCCCTTCTTGTCGAAGCTCCAGCTCACGCAGCCGTTGGCGCCCAGGTTTCCGCCGTACTTGTCGAAGTGGTGGCGGACAGAGCCGGCAGTACGGTTCCGGTTGTCGGTCATGGCCTCTACGATCACGGCAACGCCGCCGGGGCCGTAGCCTTCGTAAGTAATGGATTCGTAGTTTTCACCGGAGCCTGCGGAGCTGGCCTTTTCCAGCACCCGCTTGATGTTGTCGTTGGGCATATTGGCGGCCTTGGCCTTGGTGATGACGGTAGCCAGCCGGGAGTTGTAGGTTGGATCGGCAGAGCCGCCGCCCTCCTTCACGGCCACGATCATTTCCTTCGCAATTTTGGTGAAGGAAGCGGCACGCTTGGCGTCCTGTGCGCCCTTGGTTTTCTGAATGTTATGCCATTTGGAATGTCCGGACATAT
>OIZI01001415.1_pt1 | contig 10310 bp, 7 predicted proteins | sample 1588441 | NCBI WGS metagenome assembly OIZI01 (sample SAMN03283284) | human gut metagenome | biome: human-associated habitat; material: feces | host: Homo sapiens | place: Peru | collected 2012
CCTCGATACGGCGGACGCCGGAGGCCACGCTGCTCTCGGACTTGATGCGGAACATGCCCACCTTGGCGGTGTTGTCCAGATGGGTACCGCCGCACAGCTCCATGGAGAAATCGCCCATGGTGACCACGCGAACCGTCTGACCGTACTTCTCGCCGAAGGTAGCTACCGCGCCGCGGGCCTTGGCCTCGTCCAGCGGCAGCTCCTCGGTGGTGATGGTCAGGCCGTCCAGAATGGCGCCGTTCACCAGATCCTCCACCTCGTTTAGCTGCTGGGGGGTGATGCCCTCAAAGTGGGTAAAGTCGAAGCGCAGACGGTCAGGCTCCACCAGAGAACCGGCCTGATGCACGTGGTCGCCCAGCACCTTCACCAGCGCGGCATCCAGCAGGTGGGTGGCGCTGTGGGCGCGGCGGATGGCGGCGCGGCGGACGGTATCGATGGAGGCGGCCACGGTGTCGCCCACCTTCAAAGAGCCCTTCAGAATCTTGCCGTAGTGCATGAACTTGCCGCCCTTGTTCTTCTGGACGTTATTGACGCAGAACAGGAGAGCGCAGTTGCCGTCGGGATTTTCAATGCTGTCGCTGTCGGTAATGCGGCCATGGTCGGCGGTCTGACCGCCCATCTCGGCGTAGAAAGGCGTCTGATCCAGCACCACGATGGCCTCCATACCGGAGACGATCTCGTCCACCAGCTCACCCTCGGCCACGATGGCCAGCACGTGGGCGTCGTCGATGGCGTCGTAGTCATAGCCCACGAACTCGGTGGCGGGCATGTCCTTGCCGAACTCCACACCGGCCCAGCCCAGATCGCCCAGCGCCTTGCGGGCCTCACGGGCACGCTCCTTCTGCTCGGTCATCAGAGCCTTGAAGGCCTCCTCGTCGATGGTCATGCCCTCCTCGGCGGCCATTTCGGCGGTCAGGTCGATGGGGAAGCCGAAGGTGTCGTACAGCTTGAAGGCGTCCTCACCGGAGAACACGGTCTCGCCCTTGGCCTTGTGGGCAGACAGCATGTCGCCGTAGATCTTCATGCCGCCGTCGATGGTGCGGGCGAAGTTCTCCTCCTCGGTGCGGATGACCTTAGTGATATAGGTCTGCTTCTCCCGCAGGTCGGGGTACTGGCACTCGTTCTCGTGGATGACGGTGTCCACCACCTGATACAGGAACGGTTCGTTGATGCCCAGCAGCTTACCGTGGCGGGCGGCGCGGCGCAGCAGACGGCGCAGCACGTAGCCGCGGCCCTCGTTGCTGGGCAGGATGCCGTCGCAGATCATGAAAGTGGCGGAGCGGATGTGATCGGTGATGACACGCAGGGACACGTCGCGCTTGTGGCTTTCGCCATAGTGGGCGCCGGTCAGCTCGCTGACCTTGTTGGTGATGTTCATGACGGTGTCCACATCGAACAGGCTGTCCACATTCTGGCACACGCAGGCCAGACGCTCCAGACCCATGCCGGTGTCGATATTCTTCTGCTTCAGCTCGGTATAGTTGTTGTGGCCGTCATTGTCGAACTGGCTGAACACGTTGTTCCAGACCTCAATGTAGCGGTCACAGTCGCAACCGACGGTGCAGCCCGGTTTGCCGCAGCCGAATTCCGGACCACGGTCATAGTAGATCTCAGAGCAGGGGCCGCAGGGGCCGGAGCCGTGCTCCCAGAAGTTGTCCTCCTTGCCGAAGCGGAAGATCTTCTCGGCGGGGATGCCGATCTCGTCGTGCCAGATGTTCCACGCCTCGTCGTCGTCCAGATAGACGGAGGGATACAGACGGTCAGGCTCCAGACCCACCCACTCGGGGCTGGTCAGGAACTCCCAAGACCAGGCGATGGCTTCGTGCTTGAAGTAGTCACCGAAGGAGAAGTTACCCAGCATCTCGAAATAGGTGCCGTGGCGGGCGGTGTGGCCCACGTTGTCGATGTCGCCGGTGCGGATGCACTTCTGGCAGGTGCAGACGCGGTGGCAGGGGGGCTCCTCCTCGCCCTTGAACCAGGGCTTCATGGGGGTCATGCCGGCGTTGATCAGCAGGATGGATTTGTCGTTCTGGGGCACCAGCGAAAAGCTGGGCAGGCGCAGATGGCCTTTCGTCTCGAAGAACTTCAGGAACATTTCCCGCAGCTCATTCAGACCGTGATAGGGATGGCTCATAGTATTTCGCTCCTTTTATGATAAATTTTTGATTTTGTTTCTTCTGCCGCTGTCAAAGCCTCCCTTGTGTAAAGGGAGGTGTCAACGCGAAGCGTTGACGGAGGGATTGTCAATTATCGTATTATCCCCTCAGTCGGCTTCGCCGACAGCTCCCCTTGCAACAAGGGGAGCCTTTGGTGTGTTGTCCTCGCACCAGTTTTCCACCAGCGCTGCCAGCTCCGTCTCCAGATTCCGGAAGAACCGGGAGATATGCAGGCCGTCGGCCAGTGCGTGGTTGACGAACAGCGACACCGGCAGGGTCGTGCGGCCATTTGCCGTGACGTACTTGCCCCAGCTGATGCGGGGGTTGCTGTCGTCAGGGCTCACCATGGGGTGCTCCAGCTGGGAGTAGTGGAGCCACGGCAGACTGGACACGAAGAAAAAGCTGCGCGCATCACCGTCCTCGGTGAGCGTGCCCCGCTCCAGCACCTCCCGCTGGCGGCGCTGACCCAGGGCGATGAAAGCATCATAGGGCAGGTCGCCCTCCACCGTGCAGTAGACGTACACGCCGTCGGGCTTCATGGCGGTGTAGGAGGGTGGGCACCAGTCGAACTCCACCACTGTGCCGTCCTCCAGGATACGGCGGCGCAGCTGGGGCACGGCGTTGGCGGCCCGCGTCACCGCGTAGAGAAAGCTGAGGAAGAAGGGCCGCTGTCCCTTACAGACCATTAAGTCCGTAATGTCGATCTCCGCCGTGATCCCAGCGAAGGGATAGGCCATCTGCCGGAAGTAGGCGAACTGGCCGCACCGGGGATCGGACGTCATGTCGATGATGTGATAACCCATGTCTCACCTCCAAAAAACAAAAACGCCCCGCCCCACATAGGGGCGAAGCGATGCTTCACGGTACCACCCTAATTTGACGGCTGTGCCGTCATCTCAGTCCGTCCGGTAACGGGGACGAAGCGTGCGGCTCGTCGCCGCAGGCTCGGAAGTGGCTGTCCTGCCTGCCGTTCCCGAAGGGCTTGCACCGTCCCCTTCTCGCTCTGGGTGGCATGACCGGACTCGTTTCCTCATAGCCGTATCGCAATGTTGCCCTTATTTTACCACATCTTTCGTCGTTGTCAACGGTATTTTTTGCGCTTTTTCGTCGTTTTCACCATTGCCCCCCAGAGAAAGTATGTTATACTGATGGGTAGCTTTGCACGGAGGAAACTGTCATGCCTCTTTATAAACGGAAAAATATCGACTGGTACCGCCATCTGGCCTTTGCCTGTGTGGGCGGCTTTTTCGGAGCTTACGCCATTATGAGCCGGGGCGGCGTCATGGGCAGCGCCCAGACGGTGAACCTGCTGGAGCTGGTCATCGACGCCCTGTATGGCCGGGGCTTTAACGTACTGGAGCATCTGGGCGCGTTTTTGCTGTATGCGGCGGCTACCATGCTGACGGTGCTGCTGCCCTTCTGGTGGAGCGTGAATGTGCGGCGGCTGTCGCCTATCATTACGGCGGCTGCGGCGATGGCGGAATGCTTCATCCCGGCGGAGACGGAGATCGTGATAGCGCTGTACCCCATCTTCTTCGCCATGGCCTTCCAGTGGAGCAGCTTCCGGGGCGCATGGAACTTCTACAGCTCCACCATCTTCTCCACCAACAACACCAAGCAGGCGTCGTTGGCGCTGGCGGAGTATCTGTGTACGAAGAACCGGGAGCAGCTGGTGCGGATGGGCTTCTTCCTGTCCACGCTGCTGTGCTTCCATATCGGCGCGGCAGTGGGGGTAGGCGCGTCCCACCTCTGGGGTGTTCGCGGCGCGCTGTGTGCGCTGCCGCTGATTGGCTGGGCGTTCTTTCTGGTAACGCAGGAGGAAAAGGCCGAGGCCATCCGGACCATCGTAACGGAATAAGGGGGATATCAAAATGAATCAGGAACTGTTTTCCTATATTGCCGCCTGCCCCACCGCCTTTCAGGCGGTGGCCCACACGGCGCTGCTGCTGGAGGGGGAGGGCTACCGTCCCCTCCGTGAGACGGAGGAATGGACGCTGGAGCCGGGCGGGAGGTACTACGTGCAGCGCAACGGATCGTCTCTGATCGCGTTCCGCTTGCCCCACGGACGGCCTGCCGGTTTTATGATGACCGCAGCCCACAGCGACAGCCCCTCCTTCAAGATCAAGGAGAACGCCGAGCTTCCCGGCGAGGGCGATACCCGTCTCAGCGTGGAGGGCTACGGCGGCATGCTGTGCGCCAGCTGGATGGATCGGCCCCTCAGCATCGCGGGGCGGGCCATGGTGCGGACAGAGCGGGGCGTCGCCATGCGTCTGGTGAATCTGAGGGAGCCGACAGCGCTGATCCCCAACGTGGCCATCCACATGAACCGGGACGCCAACAACGGCATGAAGTATAACTTCGCCGTGGACATGCAGCCGCTGTACGGCGGCGAAAAGGGCGGCTTCCGCCGCCGGATCGCCGAGACGGCAGGAGTGGCGGAGGACGCTCTGCTGACCCACGACCTGTTTCTCTATAATCCCCAGCCCGGTGTGACGTGGGGGGACTATATCTCCGCGCCCCGACTGGACGATCTGCAATGCGCCTTCGCGTCGCTGCAGGGCTTCCTGACGGCGGAGGAGAGCCGCAGCGCCTGCGTCTACGGCCTGTTTGACAATGAGGAGGTGGGCAGCGAGACGAAGCAGGGCGCGGCTTCCACCTTCCTTGCGGAGACGCTGGAGCGTATCTGCGATGGGCTGGGTCTGACACTGCGCACCATGGCGGCCAGCAGCTTTCTGCTGTCCTGCGACAATGCCCACGGGGTACACCCCAACCATCCGGAATACGCCGACAGGAACCATACCGTGCGGATGAACGGCGGCGTGGTCATCAAGTATAACGCCAGCCAGCGCTACACCACCGACGCAGTGTCGGCGGCGCTGTTTCAGACGGTGTGCGAAAAGGCGGGCGTGCCCTTCCAGCGGTACGCCAACCGGCCGGATATGGCAGGCGGTTCTACGCTGGGCAGCATCGCCAACACGCAGGTATCACTGAACACGGTGGATATCGGTCTTGCCCAGCTGGCCATGCACTCCTGCTTTGAGACGGCTGGCGCGGCAGACACGGCCTGCATGGTACAGGCGCTGCAGGCGTTCTTCGGCATGACGCTGGAGATTGCTGCCGACGGAACATACCAGATGAAGTGAAGAAAAAAGAGACGGCGCTGCCGTCTCTTTTCCATTTTCCTGCCGCGGTTGGTGATGTTTTCTTTACAAATGGGTAGAATGGTGGTATACTTCTCCTGTATGACCACCGCGAAAGAGAGGACATCTATGGGAAAGCTGATCGTTTTTGAGGGAACCGACGGTTCCGGAAAGGCCACACAGACCGAGCTTCTGTGCCGGACACTGACGGAGCAGGGCGTGCCGTTCCGCCGCCTGTCCTTCCCCCGGTACAGTGAGGAATCCTCGGCACTGATCCGGCTGTATCTGGGCGGCGCGTTTGGCAGCCATCCCGATGATGTGAACGCCTACGCCGCGTCCACCTTCTACGCGGTGGATCGCTACGCCTCCTATAAGCAGGACTGGGGCGAGTACTACCGACAGGGCGGACTGCTGATCGCCGACCGGTACACCACCTCCAACGCGGTGCACCAGACCTCCAAGCTGCCTGAGGCAGAACGCAGGCCGTTTCTGGACTGGCTGTTCCACTTCGAGTATGACCTGCTGGAGCTGCCCCGTCCCACCCGGGTGCTGTATCTCGACCTGCCCACGGAGCTGAGCGAGCGGATGATGCGCCAGCGTGAGCAGGCCACCCACACCACCGCCGACGTACATGAGCAGGACGAGGAATACCTGCGCCGCTGCCGGGAGAACGCCGCCTTTGTGACGGAATACTGCGGCTGGACGCGGATCGACTGCGCCAGAGACGGCGTGATGCGCAGCCGCGAGGAGATCCATGCCGAGGTGCTGGACAAGCTCCGCGACCTGCTGTAATGCCGCCAACAGCGCAAGAAAGGAATCAACAACTATGCCCAACGATAGAAACAACGATTACGAGACCGCCTACTACAACGCCGAGGAGGTGCGCCGCCAGAGCGCGGCAGGTGGCCCAAAGAAGAAAAAGAAGAAAAGCAAGCGGGCCAACCAGCGTCTGGCGCTGTATCTGGCCTGCGTGGTGCTGGGCTCCTGCCTGCTGGCGGGTATCGGCTGGCTGCTGTTCAACGACCTGTGCTCGCTGAACAAGGACTATGTAGAGGTCAAGATCACCGTGGACAAGGATGACAGCGTGGGCGACGTAGCCAAAAAGCTGAAGGACGCGGGATTGATCAACTACCGCGGCTTCTTCAAGTTCTGCGGTCTGTTTTTCCACGCAAAGAGCACCATCGACCCCGGCGAGTGGAAGCTGAACAGCGATATGGACTACCGCAGCCTGATCCAGAACATGCACGACTATGAGGCCGACAAGGTCAACAAGGACGGCTGGATCGAGGTGGTCATCCCCGAGGGCAAGACCGTCAACGAGATCATTGATATCATGGTAGAGGCCGGTATCTCCACCCGCGAGGAGCTGGAGGATGCCTGCGCCAACTTCGAGTTCCAGAGCTACAGCTTCCTGAAGGACGACATGCTGGGCAAGGTGAACCGCATGGAGGGCTTCCTGTTCCCCACCACCCAGGCCTTTGACCCGGAAAAGACCGCCGTGTACGATATCGACACCATGCTGACCAACTTCGTCACCCAGTTTGACGACGACATGATGGCGGATATCAACGCCAGCGGCTACTCCCTGCACGATATCGTCACCATTGCCTCCATCATCGAAAAGGAGGGCATCGGCGACGAGACGGAGCGGAAGAACATCGCCTCCGTCCTCTATAACCGTCTGGAGACCACCGACCGGGAGACTTACGGCTATTTGCAGCTGGATACCACCATCTACTACGCCCTGTCACTGGAGGGGAAGGACAAGACCGCCTTTGACAAGGATCTGGACAGCCCCTATAACACCTATAAGTATCCCGGTCTGCCTGCCGGCCCCATCTGCTGCCCCGGTATGGAGTCCATTAAGGCGGCCATCTACCCCAACGACACCGAGTATTTCTACTTCGCCGCCGGCAAGGATGGCGTGAACCATTTCTTCAAGACCTATAACGAGCATCTCGCCTTTATCAACAGCGATATGTACCAGCCTGACTGATGGAACGAAAAAAGCCTGAATTGCTGTCCCCTGCCGGGGACTGGGAAAAACTGAAAATGGCCGTGGCCTACGGCGCCGATGCGGTGTACCTTGCAGGCACCGCTTTCGGCATGCGCTCCTTCGCCGGTAATTTTACCGACGAGGAGTTGCCCCGCGCCGTAAAACATGCCCACGACCGGGGCGTAAAGGTGCACGTCACCGTCAACACCATGCCCCGCAGCGGTGAGGTGGAGCAGCTGCCCGCCCATTTGGAGCGGCTGAACGACGCGGGGGTGGACGCGCTGATCGTGGCGGATCTGGGCGCGTTCACGCTGGCGGGGAAGTACGCGCCCCGCTGTCAGCGGCACATCAGCACCCAGCAGTCTATCGCCAACTATGCTTCCGCCGCCGCGTGGTACGACCTGGGCGCTACCCGCGTGGTGCTGGCCCGTGAGCTGAGTCTGGACGAGATCCGCACCATCCGGGCCAAGACCCCCAAGGAGCTGGAGATCGAGACCTTCTGCCACGGGGCCATGTGCGTCAGCTATTCCGGGCGATGCCTGCTGAGCAACTACATGACAGGCCGGGACGCCAACCGGGGTCAGTGCGCCCAGCCTTGCCGCTATCAGTACGCCTTGATGGAGGAAAAGCGCCCCGGCGAGTATTTCCCGGTGTTTGAGGACGAAAAGGGCACTTATATCATGAACTCCCGGGACATGTGCATGATCGATCACCTGGATGATCTGATGGACGCCGGGGTGGACTGCCTGAAGATCGAGGGCCGGGCCAAATCCGGCTACTATGCCGCTATCGTCACCGGAGCCTACCGCCACGTGCTGGACGATGCGGCGGCGGGGCGACCTATCGACCCCGTCTGGCGGGACGAGGTGGAGCACGTCAGCCACCGGCACTACTCCACCGGCTTTTTCTACGGTCAGCCGGGGCAGTATTACGACAACGCTCGGTACATACGGGACTGGCAGATCTGCGCCGTGGTGACGGACTGCGACGCAAGCGGTCTCGCCACGGTAAGTCTGCGGAACAAGTTCGCCGCCGGTGACCAGCTGGAGGTGGTGGGCCCCGATACCCGCCCCTTTACCATCACCGCCCCGGTGATGACCGACTGTGACGGCCTGCCGCTCCACGAGCCGAAAACGCCCCAGATGGTGTTTACCATGCAGCTGCCCAAACCTGTTCCGCCCCTGAGCTTCCTGCGCCACGCAGTGGAGCTGAGCGCAAAAGTATAAAAAAAGACGCCGACAAGGTTCCCTGCTGATAAGACAGTAAAATCAAATTTCTTGGAACAGGCATGATCTCGGTCATGCCTGTTCCGCTTTTAGCAGTTCATCCACGGGAATGTAGCCCACAAGGTCGTACTCAATATGTACCTTTTGTCTGCGCTTGCCGCTGGACTTGTCAGGTGCATCCACATAGACCGCCTTCACAAGCTCTCTGAGGGCATAGGGCGTTAGCTCCGTGAGGGTGCTGTTTCTCTTTACCCGCTGAACAAACTGCTCTATATTCTCTGCCTGTTGTTCCTGTTCATGGATTTGCTGTTGCAGACCTTTGACCTCAGCTTTGAGGGCTTTCTGTTCCTCGGTGTAGTTCTTGCTCATCATGGCGAAGCGTTCATCATCCAGCCGACCGGCTACATTGTCCTCATAAATGCGGATGAAAAGACGGTCAAGCTCTCCGATTCGCTTCTCAGCCTGTGCCAGCCGCTTTTGATACAGCCGCAGCGATTCCTCGCTCTGTATACGGAGCTTTTGCTCCATTTCAGAACGGAAATACGCCTCATAGCGAGTGACTACCGATATGACCTCCTGAATGTGCTTCCAGACGATCTGTTCCAGCACAACGGCACGGATATAATGTCCGCTGCACTTGTCCTTATTGACACGATGGGTGGAGCAGATGAAGAAGTCCTGCCGCTTTTCAAAATAGCTGGTGGTGGAGTAGTAGAGCTTCTGCTTGCAGTCGTTGCAGAACACCAAGCCGGAGAACATATTGCTCTTGCCCGTTGCCGTTCTGCGGTGCCGCTGCTGCCTGATCTCCTGCACCTTATCAAAGACTTCCAGAGAGATGATCGCCGGGTGGGTGTTATAGAAAATCTTGCGATTCTCCATTGGATTTTCCCGCTGCTTCTTATCCCAGATGGAGTTGGTGTAGGTCTTGAAATTGACCGTGCAGCCTGTGTACTCCATGTATTCGAGGATGTAAGCAACGGTGCTTTCGTGCCAGCGATACTCGTTCTCCGGGGTCTGATGCGGTGTTTTTCTGCCCTCCCGCTGTTTGTAGGCGGTGGGGTTCAGCACCTTTTCCTTTTCCAGCAGAGCCGCGATCTGGCTCGGTCCTTTTCCCTCCATGCAGAGCGCAAAGATCCGCTTGACGACCTGTGCAGCTTCCTCGTCAATCACCCATTTCTTAGGATCGTCAGAGTCACGCTTATAGCCGTAGGGAACGTTGGTGGTCAAGCGCTCTCCACGCTCCCCCTTTGCCTTGTTGACGGCACGGATTTTGCGGCTGGTATCCTTGGAATACCACTCATTGAACCAGTTCTTGATACCTGCCATGTCGCTGTCGGTGCTGTTGGGGTCAATGGTGTCGAAGTGGTCGTTGATGGCAATATACCGCACGCCGTACTGAGGAAACGTGTAGTTGATATAAAGCCCTGTCAGCGAGGAATTACGACCGAGTCTTGAAAGGTCTTTCGTAATCACCACTTCCACATGACCGGCTTCAATTTCCGCAAGCATCTTCTGAAAGCCGGGGCGGTTGGAAAAATCCACGCCGCTGTACCCGTCATCAATAAAGAACGTCGGGTTCGGAAAGTGCTGAGATTTTGCATACTCCATTAACATGATCTGCTGATGCTGGATGGAGTTCGACGGGTCATCCTTGCCGCCTTTTTCTTTGGTGTCCTCCACGGACAGTCTGCAATAAAGCGCTGTGATTTTGTCGGTTGCCCTTAACATATTGTTGTCCTCCTTTGGTGGGGCAACTGTCTGAACAGGATTGGATTTTTGGTTTATATCAAGG
>OIZI01001417.1_pt1 | contig 10280 bp, 7 predicted proteins | sample 1588441 | NCBI WGS metagenome assembly OIZI01 (sample SAMN03283284) | human gut metagenome | biome: human-associated habitat; material: feces | host: Homo sapiens | place: Peru | collected 2012
TTACAGTGTGTCAAAAAACTTGTTTTTTGACACACTGAGAAAAAGCACCGCCTGCGGCGGTGCTTTTTCTCATCGATGCTCATCGCGCTCCTGCAACGCAGCAAGCGCATGACGCAGCTTTTTCTGATCCTCCAAAATGAGATCCAATTTCTTGTGCACATCGTCAAGGATCAGCTCATTTTTCAGGTTAACCTTATAGTCGTTCTCCGCCCGTTCGCGATCCTTCGCTTCCTGTCGGTTCTGACTCATCATAATGAGCGGCGCCTGCACCGCCGCAATACAGGACAGCACCAAATTCAGCAAAATGAACGGATAGGCGTCAAAGGCTTTCGCAGCCAAAAGGATATTGACCGCCATCCAAATCACCATCACGGCGATAAAGCTGAAAATAAACGCCCAGCTGCCCGCGAACCGCGCCACCGCATCCGACGCGCGCTGACCGAAGGTCGTGTGCTCCTGACGGTCGGCGTTCTGCGTGACCTTGGTGGCGATCAGCTCGTGAATCAGCTCCTCATCCGTGAACTCTCTGTCGGCAGTGTGCAGCAATTCGCGGATAATACGCTGTCTTTCCGTTTCATTTTTCATGACATTCATCCTCTTTCGCGATAGGCAAGCCACTTGAGGTTGGTGTCCTGCTCCTTGAAATCCTTGCCCCTCATGTATGCCACAGCATCTTCCCAAGCGCTTGCCAATTTGTTGAAACGGTAGGCAAGACCGGCAACCGATGCGCCCGTCCTGTCGGTCACCGCCACCCGCAGACGGCAGGTGTCCGCAACAGCGATCGGCTCTGTATACACCGTCGCCGTCTCCGACGTCAGCGGATCGCTGCCGTCGAGCGTATAGCGGGCGCAAAGCGCATCCTCAGCCAGCGTCACCGCGACCGGCGCGCCGCAGATGCCGCCGTATTGCGACAGGCACACCTTCGAGATGCGGGCGGCATAGCCGCTGTTCGCGGCAAGCGCGACACGCAGCACATCGTTTGCCGTCACCGTCCGACGGCTGACGCCCTCATCGGTATACAGCTCCATGAGATACGTACCCTCACCCAAAAATTCCGAAAGAGCAATGTCCGCGGTTTCCTCGCGGTTGTGGTTGATGACACCGAGGAACCAGTTGCCGTCCTTTTCTCTCGCCATGGCGGCAAACACGCCGTATTCCGAGCAGGACAGCACCTTCGTGCGATCCCACACGGTGGGACACGCCTTGATGAATTCCACGGCGGGCGACTCCGTCAGTTCCGCAGGCGTCGCGTCAATGGCATTAAACGGCGCGTCCACAAACACCAGCTCCGCCCAGCCGTAGGCGTTCTGCACCTGCGGCGTGAAATCGGCGTGACCGGCAAGACCGCGCGTGAGATACTGGGTGGTGAACAGGTGCGTCTCGTTTTCCGCCTCGCGCGCCGACGCCATCTCGTGACCGAAGATGCCCTCATAGTTGAGCACATGCGGATAGGTGATGTTCAGTCCCGACGGCTTCATTGCGCCGTGGAAATTGACGATGAAATGATGCTTTTCTGCCGCCTTTGCCACCCATTCATACAGGTCAACGCCCGCTTCCACCTGATCCTCGGGCGGCATGAAGTCGATCTTCACACCCTTGATGCCGCGCTTTTCGATGTCGGTGAAAAATGTCTCGACCGCGGCATAGTCGGGGAAATAGCGGCGCACGCCGTCTTTCAGCTCTTCCGCCTTATGGCCGAGCGGGAAGCGCGCCTCGCTGGCGGTAAAGCCGTTCCAAACGACCTGCTTCACATCATACGGGCGCGTGTCGTCGCACAGCTGTCGCACCAGTCCGAACACCGTCGGTACGTCCTCCGCAAACAGCGACCATCTGCCGTCGAGAATGTTGTATTCAAAGCCCATTTTGATCGCGGCATCGCTGTAGGCATACATCGTGTCTATCTTGCCGGTAAAGCTGCCGTTGGAGCGCCAGGACCAGGCGCTTCTGCCCGGCTCGACCCAGGCATAGTCCCCCTCTGACGGCGGATTGACGCTGTAGAGGATCGGGTTGTTATACAGCGCGTCGAGACTGTCGGCGACGGACAGGATGCGATACGGCGTAACGACACAGTCGCCCGTCACATCGAAATCCACAAACTGCTTGCCCGACTGGAAGGTCGTGTTCAGCTCGAAAAGCCCGCGCCCCATCTGGCGCAGATTCACGCCGACGTAGTGCCTGACATTCCCCTCAAGGATCGCGCCGAAACGCTTTTTGCCGTCCTTTGCGGGGAACTCCACCGCCATCGGCGTGAGGATATACCGTTCGGCATCCGCCGCCCCGTCTCTGAGGCTGTGGAAAAGATCCTGCTTTTCGGTCGGCGCAAAAATGTCCTTCACGGGGAAACGGTCATATGCCGCCTCATAGCAAATGGCGGCATAGTGCGCAAACCGCTCATACCGCTGGCAGCCCCTGCCGCGGCAGCCGAAGGAAGCATAGGCAAAGCTGTCCTCAGGCACCTTGAAAGCGGTATATTCCGCATTGACGGTCTTGCCCGCCGCCGCATCATACACCATGCGGAAAGCAACACCCTCGTTATACACCCGCACCTCGAGCGCAAACGCGACGCCCGCCGCTTCCAAAGCGAAGCGCGCCGCAACAAAGGTCGTTTCCACCGTTTTCATCCTGCCGAACAGCGGCAGCGCCACCGCCCGCTTCTCGGTGGTGACCTCCCGCAGAGAAACGCCCTCATGATAATCGATGCTGCCGATGCGATGACCGAGCGGCGCCGTGTCATACAGCGCTTCGCCCTTGTAGGTAACGCAATAGGTCGGTTTCCCGCCGTCGCAGGAGAACGAAAATGCCACCTGCCCGTCGGGCGAAAACACCGTCTGTGTATTTTTTTCCATATATCTGCCTCCTTAAAAAGCCGTGCTTTGCCTGTATCATAGCAAAAGTGCGCAGGATTTTCAATAGACCGTCGAAAATATTTTCCGTATTTTCCCCGTCTTTCTTTCCTTGGCGGCGAAATTCGGAAATTTTCTCCGTTTTCATCAGGAAAACGAAAGCAACAAACGCTCTTGACAGAAAACCGCCGTTTCTGTTACACTGAAAGTGTGAATAAAAAGGACGTGTGTGGGAGGGATTTTTCATGAAAAAACTTGCAGTGCTCCTGCTGACCGTGCTGACGGCAGCACTTTCCCTGTGCGGCTGCGGCAGCCGCACAGACGCCCCCGACACGGCGACCACCACAAGAAGTGTTCCCACTTTTGCATATGTGAGAGCGGATTTTCAGAACATCATGGGCTATGACGGCTATTGGGAAGAAGAATTGTATAATTCCCAGCATCACACCCGCAGATATTATGCCGAAGAAAGCGGAAAGGTTTTTCCGATCGCCGTCAGCTGGTATTGGAAATTTGATCCGTCGGAAAAGGTCGAGGACTATGTGCTGGACATCGACGGCGACGGCGTCACCGAGCTTGTCTGCAACACCCTTACCGGCGCCGACATTCACGCAGAGGTCTATATCTTCCGCCGCACGGCAAACGGCGTCGAATGCGGGCGGATCGACCGCGAAAAAGCGAACATCCCCGACTTTGACGATTGGGGTGCCAACGCTTCCGTTTCCTGCTATGACGCACAGACAGGACAATTTCTCCTCTCCTATGATGTCAAAGACAGCAAGGAGGACAAAGAGATCGCCGTTTCGCTTGACGCCTTCGCTTTTACCCCGCTTGAAGATCTCTCCATTCTTTGAAACAACCCGCCTGCAACAGTCAGCCGCTGCAGGCGGGTTTTGACATGACGAAATCCCCCGCACACAACCGTGTGCGGGGAATGCTTTCACTGCGCCGTCACCGTGACGGTCTCGCCCCTTTTGAGGAAAAAGCAGTTGTCCGACAACCGCTTTCCCGTGTCCAGCATCACATACGGAATGCTCACCGCTCCCGTCACCGCATAGCCGTCGGCTGTCTTTTTCAGTTCAAAACGCCTGTCGGTGTCCCACGGGACTTTTTTATAGGTGTTGGGGAAATACACCGATCGGTCGTCGCCCCTGTCGCCGTGTATGTCGCACAGCAGCACGCTTGCGGGCGCATTGATGTCGGGAACGGCATCCCGTCTGACCTCGACCGCCTTGGTGCTCCCCACGGGATACACACCGTCAAATTCCGCCACCGTGCGTTCCTCTCCGGTCAGCACGTCATAGCGATACACCCGTCCCCGCACCGCCGCGTCGTCTGCACCGTTCACGCAGACATGCAGGCGCACACAGCCGTCCTCCTCGCAAAAAGAGGTGATGACGGGCTTTGCACATCGCTTGAACACATAAAAGGCGGGCTTCGGATCGCCGTAATAGTCGATGATCGACCAGCTCACCGAGGTAGGCCAGCAATCGTTGAACATCCAATAGAGGATCCCCGCGGAGAACCACTGGCTGCGACGATACAGTTCAAAGGAAATGCGCAGCCATTCGCACTGGAGAAGCTGCAGCTTATACAGCCGATCCGCCCCGTCCCGAAATGCGCCGAAAAACCGCTCTGCCATCAGACAGGCATAGGTGAAGATGGTTTTTTCAAGGCAGGGATTGTTCTGACAGTGGTATTCGGCGGCGGCAAGCTCCTCGCCGAAGATGTCGTCCCGCGTCAAAAATTTTTTAAGCGACGAAGCAAACGGCATCCCGAAAGAAGGCTGCTCCGCCATAAACCGCGAAAGATACCGCTGCAATTCCCGATGATAGTCCCCCGCCCGCTCCCCGGTCGCAAAATCAAAGAAAGCGCCGAGATAGGCGGTGTTGTGCGTCGTGCCGCAGGCAGCGGACTGAAACGGAACGCCGCCGTAGGGGCTGGAGAGCAAAAAGGTCCGTCGGGGATCCAGCCGCTCCAGAACGGGCGCGATCGCCTGCGTTGCGGCGATCTTCCCCGTGTATGTCTTTTTGTTGAAATATCCCTGTGTGGCGTTTTCGTTGTCGCCCGTCCACCACACAAGGCAGGGATGGTTGCGCAGCCGCAGCGCAGCCGCTTTTGCTTCCTTTTGCAGCTTTTCGCGAAAATCCGCATCCTCCTCCGGATAGCTGCCGCACGCCATGAGGAAATCCTGCGTCACCAAAATGCCCAGTCGGTCGCATTCCTCAAAAAAGGCGTCGCGCGGGAACTCTCCGCCGCCCCACACCCGCAGCATCGTGCAGCCGCATTCGGCGGCGCTGCGCACCAAACGGCGGATGCGCTCGTCGCTCTCCTCCGACGGGAAAGGATCGCAGGGCACCCAGTTTCCGCCCTGACAGAAGACCCGCACCCCGTTCACCAAGACCCAAAAGCCGGACGTGACCGCATTGCGGTCGTTTTGCTGCAAATGGGGCGCCGTTTGCAGCTTTTCGGCAGTGCGCCGATAGGCTGTGCCGCTTTCGTCCCGCAGCTCCAGAATGTCCACCGTGCGGATGCCGAACGGCGTGACGGTCTCCTGTCCGCCCGCCGTGACGGTCAGCCGATAAAGCTTCTGCTCGCCGTATCCCGCGGGATACCACAAACGGGGATCGCGTATGTCCGCCGTCATGGTGACGCGTTCCTCAAACAGCGCACGCGTTTCTTCAAACACCGCACGCCCGTCGGGGTCGGTGACGGTGAAGGTCGCAAAGCCCTCATCCGTCAGGTTTTGAAATGTCGCAGAAAGCCCGATGCAGGCGGCATACGGCGTGACGGATTTTGTGTATACATAGACCGTGTCAAGACTGTCCGGTCGGACGCTTTGCAGCGTGATCCCGCCACAGATGCCCATGGTCACAAAGCGGGCGACCCAGTCCCAGCCATAGGTACACTGGATCCGCCGCGTATACAGCCGCTCCCCCGTGAACGCGGCATAGCGGGCGGGCTTTCCCGCCACCTCTCTGACAGGCGAGCGAAAGCGCACCTCAAGGCGGTTTTCGCCGACGCGCAGCGCATGCTCCGCCGGAAATTCATGCGGAATGAACATGTCGTCCGCCTCGCCGAGCTTCACGCCGTTGAGGTACACCGTGCAATAGCAATCCAGCCCCTCAAAGCGCAAAAATGCGCCCGTCTCCACGGCATCCACCGTGAAATCGCCCGTGTAGGTGACGTCGCAGTCCTCGATCCAGCGCACGCTTTCGGCATTGTCGCGATAGAAATAGTCGCCGATCACACCCGCACGCTTCAAATCGGTGTGCACGCACCCCGGCACGGTCGCCGGCACCGTCAGCGGCTTTTCTCCCTCGCGGTATACGGTGCATGTCCAGTTTCCCTCAATGCGCATGCGTCTTATCCCCTTTTCTTTGATGATACAAGTATAGCACAGACACATTTCCGAAAACAAGCAACGGACATGTGCATTTCCGTCAAAAATCAACGCAAAAGCCGTCCCGCTGTCCGCTGTCTTATGCTATAGTGGAAAAAGCAAAACACCACATCACACAGGTGGGATCTTTCATGAAAAAACTTTCGGCACTCATTCTGACCGTGCTGGTGCTGGCGGCGGCACTGTGCGGTTGCGGCGGCAGCTCCGACGCACCCGACACGACCGGCACCACGCCCGCTCCCGCGGCGGACAAAACCGACGGCAAAGCCGCCGTCGACACCGCGACAACGTTAAAGGACGGCAGCCCCGCGCTGCTGTTTGAGGATGTCCAGCCCGCCGACGACTACGGCACCAAAATGAGCTGCCCTGTCTATGGCTACAGCTTCAGCCACGACGGCGTGCCGTTCATCGTCGCTTATATCGTCGTGAACGAGTCGGCTGCCGACAGCGCCAAGCGCACCGAAATGAAAGGCTATGTGGACGATATGATCAACACCGTCCACACCGCGCAATAAGCATAGCTCCAACCAAAAATTGCCACAGCGAAGAAAACTTCGCTGCGGCAATTTTTGTATACTTTCATCCTTTAACCTCCACCGTCCTGCCGCCGAGGTCCGCGCGGATGCGGTGGGAAATGGAGATCACGGTGCGTCCCGCAGACGCGCGGCGCAGCGCTTTCAGCACGCGTGTCTCGGTTGCGGCATCGAGGTTGGCGGTGATCTCGTCGAGCAGCAACACGGCGGGATCTGCCGCCGCAGCGCGGGCAATGGACAAAAGCTGCCACTCGCCCTGCGAAAACAGCCCGTCGGTGCAGACGGTGATCTTCCCCGCCTGCGGCGCATACAACCCCAAAAGCAGGCGAAACACCGTGCTTTTTCCGGCGCCCGTCCTGCCGACAAGCGTGACCTGCTCGCCCGCTTTCACCGTCATGGAAAAATCGCGCAGCACCGGCTTTTCGTCATAGCCGAACGTCACATGGGAAAGCACCACATCGCCCCGCGCCGCCGTTTCCCTCTCGGGCGGGATCGCCCGCTCCGCTTGGGACAAAAACGCGTCGATGCGCTTGACGCCTGCCATCGCCGACTGAATGGTTTGGATCTCCATGCCGAGACTTTCGATCGGCGAGAAGATGCGGGAGATATAGTTGATCACGGCAACCGACGTGCCGACAGACATGCCGAAAAGCGCCAGAATGTCCGCCCTGCCCGAAGCGGAAAGCAGCATCACGATGCCGACCACTGCCGCATTCAGCAACAGTACCACGGGGGAATACACCGCGTCATAGAAATTCGTTTTTTCCACGGCGGCATAGCTTTCGCCGATGCGGCGGTCATAGCGCCGCTCCATGAAACGCTCCATGCCGAGTGCGCGGATGGTACGGATGTTGTGCAGCGTCTCGGGCACATGCCCGCTCACAGCGGCAACCGCGCGGCGGTTTTCGAGCTGCGCGGCAAGCATCTTCTTTTGCACATGCCGCGTGAAAACGGCAAAGAGCGGCAAAACCACCAGCAGCACAAGCGCAAGCCCGGTGTTTTTCACCGCAATGACCGCCAGGATCGAAAGAATACGGCAGGCATCCGCGACCATGCTGATGATGCCGGAGGTGAAAAGCGCTTCGACCGTGTCCACATCTCCCGAAAAGCGTGCGGCGACCTCGCCGGGCTTTTGCGCCATGAGCACGGCGGCGGGCAGTGCTATGAGCTTTTGCGACATTTCGGAGCGCAGCGCATGCGTCATTTTCTGCCCGAAAAGCACCAAAAGCGTTTCCTGCGCCGCCGAGAGCACCCCCTCGAGCGCAAGACTGCCGAAATAGGCAAGCACAGCGGCAAATGTCAGCGAGACGCCGTCGGTCAGACGGTCGATGACGCGGGCAAGCAGCAGCGGCGGCAGCAGCGATGCCGCGACGGATGCCGCCACGCACAAAAGCGTCCCCGCCGTCAGCAGCCGGTGCTCCCGCGCCGCCGTGCGCAGTGCCGCAAAAACCCCTTCCTTACGCTTCATGCTTTTCACCTCCCGTTTGACTTTCAAAAAGCTGTCGATAGGCGGGCGTCGTCGCCATCAGCTCGTCGTGCGTGCCGACAACGGTTTCCCCGTTCTCCATAAAAATCACCTGCTGCATCTGCGGAAAATGATACAGCCGATGTGAAATGAGCAAAACGATCTTATCCTTTGCATATTCCCGCAGGTTTTCAAACACCGCATCCTCCGTTTTGCGGTCAAGCGCGGAAAACGGATCGTCAAGGATCATCAGCGAGCGCGGGTGCGCCAGTGTTCTGGCAAGCGCCAGCCGCTGTGCCTGTCCGCCGGAAAGGCGCGTGCCGCTGCCGCCGATCACGGTCGCAGGTCCGTTCTCCATCGCCATGACCTCGTCCATGAGCGCGACCGCCGCAAGATACGGCACGGCATCCTGCTCTGTACCGCAAAGCACGTTATTCTCCACCGTGTCGGTGAAAAGCTCGGGATCGTGCCCGAGATAGCCGACCGTTTCGGCAATCTCGCGCGGGGACAGCGTCGAAAGCTCCCTGTCGCCGAAGCGGATCGCCCCGCCGAAAGGCGCTTCACAGAGAAACACCCGTCCGAGGGTGGACTTGCCGCAGGCGACGGGACCCGTGACACCGATGATATCGCCGGGGTGCGCCGTCAGCGAAAGTCCCGCAAAGATCGGCTCGTCACCATAGGCAAAGGAAACACCGTCCAGCACCAAAGCGGCAGGCTGCGCGGCAACGAGCGGCTTTTCCTGCACAGCCGTGTGCATCAGCGGACGGATCCGCCGCCACGACACCTCCGCTTTCTGCACGGAATTGAACAGCTTGGCGACCTTTGAGGATTTGACGGTCAGCTTTGTGAAGCAGGAAAGAAACGTCGTGAACGCCGCAATGTCCCAGGCGCGCCACCCCGTCCCGAGCACGTTTTTCGCGCCGCACCACAGAATGAACAAGACCCCCGCTCCCGATGCCGCAAGATAGAGCGGCGGCAGCGCAGACTGCCACACATTGGAGCGCACGGCAGCCTTTTCATAGCGGGAAAGCGTCTCCTCATAGCGCGCCGCCCGCGCATCCTCACAGCTGTATATGCGATAGGTCACGGCGTTTTCCGCGCGGTCAAGCGTTGCGGCGCTCAAAGCGCCCGCCGCCTTTTTGTATGCCGCGCCCGCGCGCTGCACCGGCTTTTTCATCCGCGCGGCGCAGAAATAGGACAGCGGCGTGAACAGCAAACTGAGAAATGCCAGCTGCGGGTCATACTCAAACAGCATCACCGCATAGCCGACAAGCGCCACGCCCGTATCGAACACCTCTGTTGTGAATTTCCGCATCCCCTCCACACAATCATCCACATCGGAGATGGCTTTCGTCATCAGCTCGCCGACGCCCTCTTTTTCCAAGGCAGCGCGGCTCTCGCGCACCAGATCGGCATAGAGGATGCCCTTCATGCGACGGTTGATGTTGTTGGCAAAGCGCCGCACATAAAAGCGCTTGATAAACCGCGCCGCCTGCACAAAAAGCGTGACCGCAAGATAGGCAAGCACCAGCACTGCCATTGCCCCCGCCTTCCTGCTCCCGCCGAGAATGTCGGCGAGGCACTGCGCGAGCTTTCCCTCAAACCACGGCGTTGCCAGCAGCCCCACGTTATAGAACACGCCCGACAGCGTTACAAACGTCAGCGGCAGCCACTGATCGCGGAAATAGGACAAAATGCGGTCGGGACGAAAGGTCTTTTCGGTTTTCATCACCGACTCACTTCCCTTTCCCGCCGAGAAGATGCGGAAACCCCGCGCGGCTCTCGGTCTTGGACGCGACATACAAAGTGTCCAGCAGCGCCGCAAAGGTCTTTCTCTCCTCTGCGGTCAGGGCGGAAAGCAAAAAGGCATAAAACGCCGCCTCCGTCTCCGTTTTGGACGCTTTCATGGCTTCCGCCTTTTCGGTGGGATAGAGAAGGCGGCTGCGCCGATCGGCGGGATCGTCCTTGCGCACAAGAAAGCCCTTTGCCTCAAGGTTCTTGGTGCGGCGGGCAACGGCGGCCTTGTCCGCGTGCAG
>OIZI01001419.1_pt1 | contig 10269 bp, 6 predicted proteins | sample 1588441 | NCBI WGS metagenome assembly OIZI01 (sample SAMN03283284) | human gut metagenome | biome: human-associated habitat; material: feces | host: Homo sapiens | place: Peru | collected 2012
GTTTGCAATTATTGTGCTTGCCGCAGTTGTTATAGTTGTTCTTAGAGTAAGAAGCAGCAGAAAGAATAAGTTTAGAGAATAAAACATAGTTTGTATTTAATCTGGATGAAATAATTATAATAATATGTTAAGATTACATGTATCATCAAAACAAAATGTTGGGAGGACTTCATGGGTTTTAGCAAAGAAAAATTCAGACAGATAGTATTACTTATGGTAATAGCAGCGGCACTTGTGCTTGTTATTATTTACAGCCACCAGATTTTTGGGGCATTAGGGGTTGCAGTCAGTATTATAATGCCATTTGCTGCTGGCGGCGCAATAGCATTTGTGCTTAACATTCCAATGAGACAGATAGAGAATAAATTGCTGGGAAAATGGAATAATAAGTATTCAGAAAAGTTAAAAAGACCTGTAAGTATTTTGCTTACATTATTATTTGTTGTGCTGCTTATCACGATTTTAATAGCGACAGTTGTTCCACAGGTTGGAAAGGCTGTCGCTGATGTTGCAAAACAGATTCCGATGTTTGCAGACAGAATAATGGCTATTGTGTCTGATTTACAGCAGCAATATCCTGAGATAGGCAGACAGAGTGATATATTAGGCCAGCTTGAACAGAACTGGGACGCTATAGTTAATGGTGTGTTTTCATTTATGAAAAATGGTTTTGGCGATATGCTTAATTCAACAATAGGAATTGCAAGTGGAATTGTAAGCCGGGTTGCAAGCGGGTTTATTGCGTTTATATTCAGTATATATATCCTGGCACAGAAGGAAAAGCTTGGAAACCAGGTAAATAGAATATTTAAAGCATTTTTACCTGCGGGGGTTAATGAAAAAATACAGCGTGTATGTAAGCTGCTTAGCAGGAATTTTACTAATTTTATAACTGGACAGTGCCTTGAAGCCTGTATTCTTGGTTCTATGTTTGTTGTGTCCATGTTTATATTCAGGATGCCATATGCAGTTATGATTGGTGTCCTTATTGCGTTTACGGCACTTATACCTATCGTTGGAGCATTTATCGGATGTGTAGTCGGAGCATTTCTTATTCTGCTTGTAAGTCCAATCAAAGCATTAGGTTTTGTTATACTTTTTCTTGTCCTGCAGCAGATTGAGGGAAATCTTATCTATCCAAGAGTTGTGGGAAGCTCGGTAGGACTTCCTGCTATCTGGGTTTTAGCGGCAGTAACCATAGGTGGAAGCATGTTTGGAATAATCGGTATGCTTGCATTTATCCCGCTTGTGTCCACCTTGTATATGCTTCTGCGTGATGAGGTCAACAGAAGAAATGGAACAGGTAAATAGAGCTTTTCAAATAATCATATTAATAATATAATATTCCGAAATGTTGATGTAGCATACATTTTATCATTCTAAAATGTTGATGCGATACACATTTTGTTATTCTAAAATGTTGATGTGCATTGTCGAAAGATTATAATTATGCTGACATGGCGGAAATATTTGCCACAGGTTTCCAGATTAGCTGTCAGATGAGTTTTTATCTTCATACTGCCTCTGGTTTTGGAAAGATTCTTGGCGAGAAAAAGTGATATTTATTGATAAAATATCTCATTTTAGATTATTGACATAGTGGCTCCATTATTATATCCTCTACAGAAGTTAGCGGTAGCGAACATGAAGTAGAATGGACTAATAAGGAGCCACTATGTTATTAATTATTTCACTTATAATCGTGTCTTTATTTATATATTTTATGAAGGATATGTTAAAGAAAAATCCTACAGTGTTCTATATCGGAGCAGCAGTTATATCAATAGCTGTATTTGTGCTTGGATTCGTTGATTTTCCAATATGGGTAAAACAGAATATTCTTGGCATATTTGCCAAAGGTTCAATAGGAACAGCAATGTTTATATTCGTAATGTACGCAGGTGCACTTCCTAAAGGCTCAAAGTTCATTGCGCCATTGATGAGAATCAGGGGAGAATTGTCTATCACAGCGGCAATACTTGTCCTGTGCCACAATGCGACTTATGGAACGACATACTTCAAAATGCTTTTCACTGCACCAGCAGCACTTGGTACAACACAGTTAATAGCTGCGGTTGTAAGCGCTATTCTTATCGTGTTAATGCTTGTGCTTACTGTCACATCATTTCCATCAGTAAGGAAAAAGATGCAGCCTAAGAAGTGGAAGCAGCTACAGAGAAGTGCGTATGTGTTCTATGGCCTTATGTATATACATGTAATGCTTATAAATGTACCACTTGCAAGAGGTGGAATAACTTCATATATACTCAATGTAGTTGTGTATAGCGTTGTATTTATTGTGTATGCAGCTATGAGAATTAACAAATATCTTGTGAGGGCTGGCAGAAATAATCTGAATGCTGCAGTTAATATTGCGGCTGTGGTTATTATTGTGTGCATGTCAGGATTATGTTTTGCTGGAAATGGGGCGGCGGGCAGTGATGGTTCTGCTGTTTCGGGCAGTACGACATTTAAGGCAGATGGAACTTATACAGGAACTGCCACATGTGAGACATATGGATATAAGGTTACAGTCGTTATGACAGTAAAGGATGATAAAATCACAGAGGTTACAGCATCTTCTGAGGCAGGAAGACAGGACAGTGTGTATTTTGATATGGCTAATGCATCGGTTCCAGAACAGATTGTAGAGAATCAGGGGTCAAAAGGGGTTGACTCAGTATCGGGGGCTACATTATCAAGTAAGGCTATTAAAGTCGCATTTTATAATGCTTATAAATCGGCTTTGAAATAGTATATCAAAATAAAAGGAGAATTAATGATGAGAAAGACATTTCTATCAAAAGCATTAGCTATTGCAGCAGCCGCAGTACTTACAGTTGCGAGTGTCACAGCTATAGCGCCAACTGTCAAGGCATATGCAGCAGACGAGTATTCATATGTATACGCAGGTCTTACATGGAATGAGTACTGGGAGAATGAAGGCGTATATGCAGCAGGGGATGACAAAGCCAATGAAACAAAGGATACACATAATGAGTTCGATAAGGGCGCATTTGATGCTGTATCAAGAGCTACTACTAACCACGGACTCCACAGAGGAAGCTTCCAGTGCATGGCAACTGTAGAGACAGAGGAAGGTCAGAAGTTTGAGCTTGCTGGATGGTCTGAGGATGGAACACAGATGATATTTACTAATGGTGATTCAGCTTCATACAGCAAGGGAACAATTGAATACAAGGGAACATCTTTCAAGGTTAAGAGCTATGAAGTTACAGGTATCAAGTATGTTCCGGTTAAGGTTAAGACATCAGACCTTGCAGATTTTAAAGCAAAGTATTCAGTGGTAGAAAATGGTGGTTCACTCTTTGGTGGATATGGCGAGAATCAGCTTAAGTCATACAAAGAGACAGCAGAAGTAACAGAGAAGACTAATGGATTAAAAACAGCTTCTAAAAATGCAGATGGAACATTTTCATTCACAGCAAGACAGACAGGTACTGATTCTGGTATCAAGGGAGCTTCTCTTCAGACAGCATCTAATATAACTGTTACAGTTAACAAGAAGAATGCTGAGAGAAATGCAACTGGAGCATATGGTGAGTTTTTAAGAGTTGATTTGACTGGTGATGGCTATGGTGCACTCGGTGATAAGATGCAGGCTGTAGAGTGGAATTACTATGGAAAAGATTCAACCAGAACAACAGCACTTGCTACATACGGAACTAAGTTTGCAGCAGATAACTGGATGCATAAGATGAATGGAATCCAGCTTGGACTTACAGATTCAGGCAGATGCCAGCTTCCAGCTAACGCAGACGGAACAGGTTACTGGTCACTTACTGTATATGCATTAGGATATGTTGATTATACAGTTAATTTTGAAGTTACAGAGGACAACCTTGCTCTTGTTAAGGAGAAAGTCAGCGATACTTCCAAGCTTGATGCAGCAGTAGAACGTGCAAAGGCATTAAAAGAGTCTGATTACACAGCTAACAGCTGGGAAAAGATGCAGGTTGAGTATGATGAGGCTTTAGAGGCTCAGAACACAGCAGAATATCAGGCTGAGGTAGATGAGGCAACACAGCACCTTAACAGTGCAATTGATTCTCTTGTAGAGGAAGAGGATGATACTAACTATGTTGCTACATATACATTATTTGCAATTATTGTAATTGCGGCTGTTGTTATTGTTGTTCTTAAAGTAAGAAGCAGCAGAAAGAATAAATATAGAGGCTAAAATATAGTGACTGACTGCGCGTATTAAAAAATAACCCCTGCAAGGCTGGTAAATATAATCCAGCTTTGCAGGGGTTTCCTCATATGTATATCGCGAACTTATCTTAAGTATATATCAAACTGCTTTTATCTGATTCCGAATATAAGATAAAGCAGATTGTAATTGTAGAACATGACAGCGGCTACTAATGAAACTGTTGACATAATCTTGATAAGGATATCAAGTGATGGACCAACTGTATCTTTAAGGGGATCGCCAACTGTATCACCGACAACGGCAGCATCATGGGCTGGTGAGCCTTTGCCCTGACCTTCAATAGCACCTGATTCAATGTACTTCTTACCATTATCCCATGCACCACCTGCGTTACCTGTGAATATCGCAAGCATGATAGCTGAAAGAGTTGCACCGATAAGAAGACCGCCTACGAAGTAAGGACCAAAGAGGAAGCCTGCTATAACTGGGAATATAATTGATATGATAGCTGGCATTCTCATCTCTTTTAAGGCACCCTGTGAAGAAATCTCGATACATGTCTTATAATCTGGTTTAGCCTTGCCTTCAAGGATACCAGGAATCTCCTTGAACTGACGTCTTACCTCTTCAACCATCTTTCTTGCAGCATTGGCAACAGCCTCTATAAGCATGCCTGAGAAGAGGTATGGAAGAGCTGCGCCGACAAGGGCACCAGAAAGAATAAGTGGATTAGTAAAGTTGAGGTCTAAGCTAGAACCCTCTGGCTGGAAAGCATATAAGAAGCTTACCATAAGGGAGAGAGCAGCAAGTGAAGCTGAACCGATGGCAAAACCTTTACCGATAGCGGCAGTTGTGTTACCAACAGAATCAAGCTTGTCTGTAATATTACGGACCTCTGGCTCAAGCTCTGACATCTCAGCAATACCACCGGCGTTATCAGAGATAGGACCATATGTATCAACAGAAACTGTTGCAGATACAAATGAGAGCATACCTACGGCAGCCATAGCGATACCGAACATTCCTGATACGGCATATGAAGCATATGTTGTGATACCAAGAACGATAAGAGGATACATACATGATTTCATACCAACGGCAAGACCCTGTGTGATAGTAAGAGCGGCACCTTCCTTAGATGCGGCTGCGATAGTCTGTGTTGGCTTGTAATCATAACTTGTGTAGTATTCTGCGATACCACCGATAATAACACCACTGATAACACCAAGAGATGCTGCAATCCATGGTGAAACGAATCCGATATTAAATCCGGCAACCTTTAATACTTCTGAAGTCTCTGGCTGGAATAACAGATAAGTTGCAATAAATCCGCCAATAATAGTGATAGCGGCTGCACTCCATGTAGAGATATTAAGGTCTCTGTGAGGGTTGTCAGAACCCTTCTTTAATAATACATATGCGATACCAAGAATTGATGCGATAAGACCGATTGAAGCGAATACAAGTGGAAAATACATCATCTTGGAAAGCATAGTATCTGAAACGTCAATATTGTTAGCCATGTTAGAGAGGTAAAGGCTGACTGCAAGAATGATTGCTGATGAGATAGCACCAACGAATGATTCAAGAAGGTCAGAACCAAGACCGGCAACATCACCAACATTATCACCAACATTATCAGCGATAGTAGCAGGGTTACGTGGGTCATCCTCTGGAATATGTGCCTCTGTCTTACCAACAAGGTCGGCACCCATATCAGCAGCCTTAGTATAGATACCACCACCGACACGGTTGAACATGGCAACTATAGAGCATCCAAGTGCATAACATGAAAGACACTGTGTGAATACATGTCCGCCTCTTAGAGCGTCTATATCAAGCATGTTAAGTCCAAAACCAAAGATTAAATATACGAGGAATAATCCAAGTAAGGCAAATCCGCCAACACAAAGTCCCATAACAGAACCACCTTTAAGTGCAACTTTTAATGTAGAACCGATATTCTTTGTCTGTCTTGCAGTGTTAGAAACACGGACATTAGCATAAGTTGCTATCTTCATACCTACCCAGCCTGCTGATGCGCTCATAATAACGCCAATCATAAAGCAGACAGAAGGCTCCCAGCTAAATGCTCCATACTGGACAGAGAAGATAGCTGCGAATACGACAGCAATAATAACTACAACAACTGCAATAATTTTGTACTCGTATGTAATGAATGCGTTCGCACCAACCCTGATAGCGGCTGCAATCTCTGACATACGCTCTGTTCCTTCATCGAGTTTCTTAACTCCGATGAAGTTGAATGCTGCGTAGCCAAGTGCAAGCAATGCTGCAACAATGACTAAAACTAATAAAGCTTCCATAGTATTTCTCCTTGAACGTTTATTTTGTGTTGTCTTCATGAACATGAAATGAACAACATCTTGTTAAATCTTAACAAATAAATACCATATAGTCAAATTGAATTATGCAGAATTACTATAAAATATAAATTAAATCCATCCACAAAATAAAAATTTTATAAAACGACAGCACGCTATTGACAGCGTGCTATTGTTTCTGTAGAATAGCTAGGCATTAAAAATTACAGAAGGAGTTGTTAATATGTCAGCGGATTCGTTGCATAGCGGGGAATTAATAAAGAGGCTTAACAGTATTATGGAAAAGCGTGCTAATAATTCTCTTAATGATGATGGTATTACATTGTCACAGATAAAACTGCTCTGCATATTAGAGCAGGAAGGCTCATTAACATTAAAAGAGCTTGAAAAATATTTCTGTGTTGCGCAGGCAACTATAGCTGGAATTGTTGTTCGGCTTGAAAAGAAAGGGTTAATTGAGAGCTTTTATTTACCAGAAGATAAGAGAGCTAAACACATCCGTCTTACAGATGACGGAATTAAGATGTGTGAGCATGCAAGATGCTCAATGGAACGCAATGAGCAGTGGCTTTTATCATCGCTTGATGATGGTGAAAAAAAAGAACTGCATAGATTATTACAGAAAATATATGATGATATAAGCAGATAAACTGGTAAGAACGTCAATATCAATACAGGAAGGATGGTAAATCAAAATATGTTAAAAACATTAATGAACCATATTGGCAGATATAAAAAAGAATCTATAATAACGCCAATATACACAGCGTCAGAAGTATTTTTAGAGATACTTATTCCGTTTGTTACAGCATCTATAATTGATAAAGGTATAGAAGCTGGTGATATGAACAATGTATATAAGTATGGCGCAATCATGCTTGTACTTGCATTTTTAAGTCTGTTCTGCGGAATACAGGCAGGAAAATATGCAGCAGCAGCGTCAACAGGCTTTGCATGTAATTTAAGAGATGGAATGTATAAGAATATACAGACGTTTTCATTTTCTAATATAGATAAGTTCAGTACAGCCGGACTTGTAACACGTATGACAACTGATGTTACCAATGTGCAGAATGCATATCAGATGATTATCAGGATAGCGGTAAGAGCACCACTTATGATGATATGTTCAATGGTAATGTGTATAATAATAAGTCCTAAGCTTAGTGCAATATTCTTCGTGGCACTTGTATTCTTAGGATTCGTGCTTTTCTTTATTATATTTAAGGTAACACCTGTATTTACAGCAGGTTTTGCCAAGTATGATGCACTCAATGCAAGTGTTCAGGAAAATATATCTGGCATACGTGTGGTTAAGGCATTTGTGCGTGAAGACCATGAGAATACGAAGTTTAGAAAAGCAGCAGATGAGCTTTATAAAACATTTGTGAAAGCAGAATCGTTTCTTGCATTCAACGGCCCGGTAATGATGTTAGTAATATATGGCTGTATTATAGCATTATCATGGTTTGCATCACATTATATCGTGGCAGGAACATTGACAACAGGTAATCTTACATCAATGTTTTCATACGTAATGAGTATGCTTATGTCACTTATGATGCTTTCAATGATATTCGTTATGGTATCTATGAGTACAGCAAGTGCAAAGCGTATTGCAGAGGTGCTTAATGAGAAGCCAGATCTTGCCAATCCAGATAAGCCATTAGAGACAGTTGAAGATGGAAGAATAGATTTTAACCATGTTAACTTCTCTTATAAGAAAGACAGCAAGACAGATACATTATCAGACATTGATATTCATATTAATGCTGGTGAGACAGTAGGAATAATTGGTGGAACAGGCTGTGGTAAATCTACTTTTGTAAGCCTTATAAGCCGGCTTTATGATGTAAGTTCTGGTTCAGTGTATGTAGGTGGTAAAGACGTGCGTGAGTATGACATGGATGCACTTCGTAATCAGGTTGCCGTTGTATTACAGAAAAATGTGCTTTTCTCAGGAACTATTCTTGATAATTTAAGATGGGGCGACGAGAATGCAACATATGAACAGTGCGTTGAGGCTTGTAAACAGGCATGTGCAGATGAGTTCATAGAGCGTATGCCAGATAAATATGACACATGGATTGAGCAGGGTGGTACTAACGTGTCTGGTGGACAGAGACAGAGACTTTGTATTGCAAGGGCATTACTTAAAAAGCCTAAAGTACTTATCCTTGATGATTCGACAAGTGCAGTCGATACAGCAACAGATGCTAAGATTAAGAGAGCATTTGCAGAAAAGATTCCAGGAACAACTAAGATTATTGTGTCACAGCGTATATCAAGTATTCAGGATGCAGATAGAATAATTGTGCTTGAAGATGGTAAGGTGAGCGGATTTGATACACATGATAATCTGTATGAGAATAACAAGGTTTACCGTGAAATCTGTGATGTACAGATGCAGGGCAGCGGCGATTTTGATGAGTCAGAAGGTTAAGGAGAAATTTTTGAGATGAAAAATGATATTAATAATAATAAAAAAAATAAACCTCTGCCTTTTCTTAAGAGGCTTATAGGATATATATTTAAAAATTATAAGATACATTGTATATCAGTGCTTGTATGCATTATAGTATCAGCACTTACAACACTTGCTGCAATGCTTTTCATACAGAAGCTTATAGATAATTATATTGTGCCGCTTACACAGATGGCAGTTCCAGATTATGCACCTCTTGCATCAGCACTTATGAAGCTCGGATGCTTTCTTATGATTGGTGTAATCTGTTCTTATGGATATAACAGACTTATGGTTAATGTTGGCCAGGGTACAATGAAAAGATTAAGACTTGAAATGTTTGGTAACATGGAGTCTCTTCCAATAAGATATTTTGATACACATGCACATGGAGATATCATGTCTGTGTACACTAACGATATTGATACTTTAAGACAGCTTATAAGCCAGAGTATTCCGCAGGTTATCAATTCAACCATAACACTTGTATCCACATTTGTAAGTATGATTGTTCTTGATATTCCTCTGACAATTGTGTCAGTAATCATGGTTGTTATAATGCTTGTAGTTACATCTAAGTTAAGTAAGGCAGCTGGTAAATACTTTATCGAACAGCAGAAGGATATAGGCAGGGTCAATGCCTATATTGAGGAGATGATGGAAGGACAGAAGGTTGTCAAAGTATTCTGTCATGAGGATAAAAGTATTGAGAAGTTCAAAGAGATTAATGAACAGTTAAGACAGAGTGCCAATAATGCTAACAAAATTGCCAATATAACTATGCCTATCAATGGCAATATTGGCAATATAAGTTATGTATTGTGTGCGATTGTTGGTGGTGTCTTAGCACTCAGCGGATTTTCTGGCCTTACAATCGGAACTCTTGTGGCTTTCTTAAGTCTTAATAAGAGTTTTACACAGCCAGTAACACAGATAAGCCAGCAGGTGAGCAGTATTGTCATGGCTATGGCTGGTGCTGACAGAGTGTTTACTTTATGTGATGAAGTGCCAGAGACAGACGAAGGTAATGTTGAACTTGTCAATGTGTCATATGACGAGGACGGAAGCCTCCATGAGACTAAGGAAAACACAGAGATGTGGGCATGGAAGCGTCCTGCAAGAGAGGGCGGCACACCAGATTATATAAGACTTAAAGGTGATGTTACATTTGACGGTGTTGATTTTGGATATAATCCTGATAAACAGATATTATATGATATCAAGATGTATGCAACACCGGGACAGAAGATTGCATTTGTTGGAAGTACGGGTGCCGGCAAGAC
>OIZI01001420.1_pt1 | contig 10266 bp, 13 predicted proteins | sample 1588441 | NCBI WGS metagenome assembly OIZI01 (sample SAMN03283284) | human gut metagenome | biome: human-associated habitat; material: feces | host: Homo sapiens | place: Peru | collected 2012
GTCTGATGGGATTGAACTTGAGTTCTCCGTAACTGCGTGTCATGGCTACACCTCGTTTGAGTTCTTTTTTGGCTTCAAACAGATGCCATTTGACCGTTCCGAGAGGGATGCGCAGTTCCTCTGCGATGTCCGCCTGCTTGCGGTTTTCAAAATAATAGGCGATCACAATGCGCCGCTGCAGCTTGGAAAGATAGGCAATTTCCGACTGCAGACGGGAAACGGCAGCCGCGTTTTCGCGGTCGTTCTCCGCACCATCCGTGTCGGAAAGCCGCTCGACAATCTCATCGAGCGACACGTTGGTCGCTCCTTTGGCAGTGTCGCGATAATAATTGCTCAGGGCATTGTGCGCCACTGTGCGGATATACCGCCCGACATCCTCGATGTCGTCCTTCAAGAGAAGCGCCCGAAACGCCTTTGCCATGATCTCCTGCGACAGGTCCTCCGCATCATGCACATTGCGGCAGCGCCGAAGAGCAAACCCGAAAACGGGCTTTACATGGGCGGTTATGATCTTCTCGGCATCGGTTCTGTTCATCTGTTTTGTCCTTTCGATGCCATTGGTTGACAATGGCAGCTTTCACCTATATAGACACGGGAAAACGGAAAGGTTGGAAATTTATTTCGTGTGCCGCATCTGCCGCAAAAACAGCAGCACGGCGCCGAGGGTCGCGGCAACCATATAACCAAGCACCCACCAAAGATGCGGAAAAATGCCGGCGGCGTTTCCCGCCAGCACGGCACGTTCCATCTCCACTGCATGTGCAAACGGCAAGAGCGTCGCAACGCGTTCGAAAGCGCCGCCCACCAGCGAGAGGTCGAACCACGCGCCGGACAGCCAGGCGGTGAGGTTCGTGAGCAGCGCCCCGCAGATGCCGCCCACCTGCTTCACCGTCAGCACACTGCCGCACAGCACGCCGAGGGAGATGAACACAAGTGCGGTCGGCAGCAAAAGCAACAGAACAAACAAAACGCGCACCGACACGGCAAGACCCAGGCAAAAGGCGGCAGCGCAGCAGATCGCTCCCTGCAACAGCGCGATCGGCAGCAGCGGCAGGATGTAGCCGCAGATGAAATCCACGGCGCGCAGCGGCGTTGTATACAGGCGCTGCAAAAACGCGCTCTCCCGATCCTTTGCCACCAGTGTTGCGGCAAAAAGCGTCATGAAGGACAGCCCGAACACCAAAATGCCCGGCGTCAGGCTTTCGATTGCAAAAAGCGGCACCGGAATTTTCGCCTGTATGGCACTGAGCAGCAAAAGCAGGATCACCGGAAACCCCAATCCGAAAAACAGGTTGAGCGGATCGCGCAGAATTTCTTTCGCCGTGCGTCCGGCAAAGCTCAACATTTTCATGCCCTCTCCCCCTTTACCAGCGCCACAAACGCATCCTCAAGGCTTTCCCTGCCGGCAAGCGTTTTCAGCTCTGCCGCCGTGCCGCACGCAAGCAGATGCCCGTTTTGCATGATCCCAATGCGATCGGACAGCGTCTCTGCCTCTTCCATATAGTGTGTCGTCAGAATGATGGTCGTGTTGTCTTTCAGCGCGCGGATAAGCTCCCACAGATCGCTGCGCGCAAGCACATCCAGCCCCAGCGTCGGCTCGTCCAAAAACAGCACCCGCGGCTCGCCGATCAGCGCCATGGCGATGCTCAGCCGTCGCTGCCAGCCGCCGGAGAGCTTTCCCGCTGCCCTTTTAAGCACCGTGTCCAGTCCCAGCTTTTCTGTCAGCAGTGCCATTTGTGCCGCCCGCTTTTCCTTTGAAAAGCCGTAAATACCGCACATGAGCAGCAAATTTTCCCGCACGGTGAGGTTCGGCGCCACCGCTGTTTCCTGCGGCGAAACGCCGATGATGCTTTTCACCGCCGCCGCTTCCTTTCGCACGCTGTGCCCGCAAAGAAAGGCATCTCCCTCCGTCGGCTGCACCAGGCAGGACAGCATTTTCACCGTCGTGCTCTTTCCCGCACCGTTCACGCCGAGCAGGGCAAACAGCTCGCCCTCCTTCACCGTCAGATCCAACGCATCCACCGCCGTCAGCGATTTATACCGTTTTGTCAGCTTCTCCGTCCGAATGGCGTCCAAGAGCCGCATCTCCTTTCAAAAATCGTTCTTTCAGTCCCGCAAAGCAATCGGTCACCGCATGATCCACAAACGTCATGTCCCATTTCAGATACCCCGTGGCGATCATCGACGCGATCCCGTGGACATAGATCCAGGTCTCCAGATGCATAAAATAAGCCTGCTCCCTGTCAAGTCCCGTCGCCCGCTGTACCAGCTTCAGCGTCTCTTCCAGTCCGTCGTCCGCGGGCGGCGTTTCACCGGTGCGGTCGCGCATATATAGCAGCTTGAACAGCTCCCGTTCCTCGGCGGCAAAGCGCACATATGCCATGCCGGTGCACTTATACGGCGGAAAGCGTCCCTCTTTCAGCTCCCGTGCGGCATACGCCGCATACACCTTCGCCGCCTCGTCGATTACGGCGCGGCGCACCTCTTCCATGTTGGCAAAAAGCCCGAATATCGGCTTCACGGAGCATTGCAGCCTTGCGGCGAGCGCACGCGCCGTCAGCCCCTGCGCACCGTTTTCGCGCACGACCGCCACAGCCGCCTGCACGACATCGTCGCGCGTGAACTTAAATCGCGGTGGCATAGCACCCCTTCTTTCAAGAAACATATGTTGCGTAACATCTGTTTCCATGATAGCGCAAGTGTTCCCGTTTGTCAAGAAAAAGAAGCCGCCCGCAAAACAGACGCGCACAAGGTCGTCCATCCCGCAAACGGCAACAAAAAGGGGATGCGCGCACGATGCAGCGACATCCCCGAAATATCCCTATTTTTTCGTCAAAGCAGCCCCCACTGCTTTGCCAGCGCATTGGCATCCGCGGCGGGAATCACCCCGCACTGCGTGCGGGTGAGAAAACGGCGCACCTTGTCAAACTGCGGCCGTCGGTCGCCGAGGTTGTGCGCATCGCTGCCATAGACGATCGGCACACCGCTCCCAAGCCATTTTTTGACCTGACGGCGCGAGGCATGATGCAGCAGGGCGTCGACGTTGATCTGCACAATCACCTGCGGCAGCGACAACAGCTGTTCAAAATCGCTGCTGCGGTAATACGGCATATAGCGCGTCAGATGCGCCAGCATCACGCGGCAGTGCAGCGTGTACAGCACATCCTCCAGCGTTTCCACCATCCAGGGTGCCAGCGGCATGAACGGCATTTCCATGAGCAGGATGTCCGTTCCCGTGATGCACAGCCGCGGCAGATCGGGCGTTACCACCTCGCGATCCAAATACACCTCTGCACCCGTCAGCAGCTGCGGCGCCGTGACATCCGCCACGCGCCCCAGCGCGCGTTCCCGCCGCTCCAAAAAGTGCGCCACCGTGTCCTGTGCCGCATAGTAGTGCGGCGTCATCACCGCCCGCTCGATGCCCTGGTCGGCAAGCATCTGCAGCATGGCACGCGCCGTTTCCACATCGCGCGCACCGTCGTCCAGCTGGGGCAGGCAGTGGCTGTGAAAATCAATCCTTAACATTTCCATATCCGTAATGTGTGTAATAATACCGCCGCTGGCGTTCGCCCGCGGTCGTTTTGTAATCGTTGATGACCACACCGAGCAGATTGCCGTTCACCCGACGGATGCCGTCCACCGCCTCCTGCACCTCGTCATAGGTCGTTTGATTTTGCCGCGTGACCAGCACCGCGCCCGCCGCGCGGGAGATCAGAATGAGACCGTCGGTGACCACGTTGATGGGCGGCGTGTCGATGAAAATGTAGGCATATTCCTCGGAAAGTGTATTCAGCAGCTGCGCCATGCGGGCGGAGCCGAGCAGCTCGGACGGATTCGGCGGAATCGGTCCGGACGGCAAAAGGTCCAGATGCGGCGCGACCTCTTTCACGATCGCGCTTTCCCAGTCGCCCGCGCGCAAAAGGCATTTTGTCAGACCGTCGCTGCGGCTGACATGAAAGGTCTTGTGCAGCGTCGGCTTGCGCAGATCCGCGTCGATGAGCAGCACGCGGCTGCCCGTTTGCGCCATCATCACCGCGAGGTTGCTGCTGGTGGTGGATTTTCCGACATTCGGCTCTGCGCCCGACACCACCACGATCTTTTTCTGGGCGTTTGCGAGCGCGAACAAAAGGTTCGCGCGCAGCGATTTGTAGGCTTCGATGATCTCAAAGGTCTCGCCGATCGGCGTCGCCGTCTGTCTTTCGCTCTCCTTTGCCTTAGGCATGTGTCTTTTCCCCCTTCAGCGCCTGATTGAAGCTGGGAACCGTGCCGAGCACCGGCACACCCAGCCGCTCCTTGAGGGCACTTTCCGTTTTTATGGTGTTATCGTTCAGATAGCGCAGAATGACGATCACCGCAGCGATCACGATACCGAGCAGCGCTCCCAGCACCGCCATGCGCGGCACGCGCGGCGAGGTCTTGGAGCCTTTGAGCGCCTTGCCGATCACCTTGACCGAGCCGACGCCCACCACCGATTGCAGCACATCGGGCGACACCTGTGCCATCGCGTCACAGATCTCCCGCGAAAAATCGGGATCGTCCGCCGTGACGGTGATGCGCATGATCGCCGTGTCCTCGATGCCCACCACCTGCACCATATCCGCCAGCTCCGCCACCGTCAGATGACGGCTGAGCTTCGGCAGCACCTTTTGCAGCGTCACGCGATTTTGCAGGATCTCCGCATAGGTCAGCACCAGCCATTCCGCAGAATTGAGCGAGCTGTAGCTGGCGACCTGCTTGTCGGCGGCGCTGGCAATGCTGGAGACATAGACCGAAACGCCGCTGGCATAGGTGTCGGGTATGAAAAAGTAGGTGACGGCGCCGAGTATCACGGCAAAGATCACCGCGAACACCAGCAGCATCCGAAACCGCGACAAAAGCAATCTGAAGATCGAACGAATATCCAACCGCTGCATACTACATCCTCTTTCGCTGTTTTATCATGTCTTACTATACCACAGGGCATCCCGTCCGTCAATTATCCGCGCCGTTTTTTGCGGCGGCAGGAGACGATCAGAAAATACAGAGCAAACGTCAAAACAAGACCTGCCCCACCGCCCGCCATATCCAGCCACACATCCGCAATCGCAGGGCCGCGGTGCGAAAAGATCTGAATGGTCTCATCAAGAAACGCCACACAGCCGACCGTGCAGCACATGTCCCACACGCGGCGGCGCGTCACACCGGAGACTATGCAGCCATACAGCGCCGCCTCTGTCCCCAGCAAGAAATATTCCGTGAAATGCGCCGCCTTGCGCACAAAATGTGCCGTCAGCGTCAGCGGAATGCCGAGAAAATCGAGAATACCCTGCAAAAAGCGCTGCACACTGCCGCTTTGGGCAGAGGATGCGCTGCCGTCCCGCAGGGAGTTTGACCAAATGAACAGCACCGTCAGCACAAGCAGCACCAAAAGAACGATGCGCCACAGTTTCCGTTTTTTCAATGAGAACCTCCGCGTTTACCGCCGGTGAACACTCTGCCGATCCGCTTGCACACCGAGCCGCATTTGAGCAAAACGCCGCGGCAGGGCAGCACCGCCAGCCAAAGGCGCATATACAGGCGATAGGAAAAAGCGTCACAGGAAACATATTTCCCGCGGCGATAAAATCCCGTTGCCACCGCGAGGATGCGGCTGTTCGGGACACCGTATTCCTTTTGAGTCTGTGCGTCCCCGCACATGGTATAGGTCGATGCGCCGAGTGCGACCACACGGTGCAGCACAAAGCTGCCGTCGGCGCGCTGATACAGCGGCACATCCCCCACCTTCAGCGCGCGCGGGTCGCACTTTTTCAGCACCACCTGATCGCGCAGATGGCGCAGATAGGGGCGCATGCTGTTCCCGGTGACCGTCAGGATGACTTCCGATCCGGCTTCGATGCTCTCCGTGATCACAGGTGACAGCACGGACAGGCTCTCCACCACGACCTTTTGGCTCACACGCATTCCTCCAAAAGTGCGTTTTCACGCAGGTTTTTCAAAAAGGCGTCCACATCTCTCTGTGCCGTCGCCTCGTCCACGTCATATTCATCGAGCAGCGCCTTTGTCAGCGTCTGTGCCGTCTGCTCCCCGCTGAGCTTTTCCCAAAGAAACGCGCCGGTGGCGTTGAGGGTGATCATACAGCGAAAATCCACAGCCTGCGCGCCGAGCGGCACGACAATGTGATTATCCCCGATGGTTTTCAGAACAAACCCTTCTTTGATCTTCATACAGTAAGCACTCTCCTTTATTTCATCTCCGAAAATATCCCGTCGCGCGAAACGACCGCCGCCGACGGATCCATGTTGCAGGCAAGGCGATAGACCGGCACGCGCTGTACCAGGGTCGCCATGAAGTCCGCCAGCCGATTTTCCAGTTCCATGTCGCCATAGGGACGGACGATCTCCCGCCCCATGCGAAACAGCGCTTCGACAGGCGCCATCCGTTCAATGCAATTGTCCGCGCCGCGTTCCAGAAACACGATCGCGTGCAGCGGCGCGGCAATGTTATTGTTGAGGTCGGTCTTGCCGCTCCACGGTGTCCCATAGACCGTCACGCCGTCATCGGAAAAGCGCAGTGCGGGCTTGTCGTCGTTGATGTGCTCCACATCTGCGCCGAACTGCCGATGCCACAGCGCCGTGTGGGTGGATTTTCCCGTTCCGGAGGGAGCGGAAAAAATGACGCCTTTCCCGCGATAGGCGATCGCGGAGCCATGCAGCACCGCGCCGCCGAGATATCCGAGACGGAAAGCAAATTCCTGCCCCGAGTAGGCATATTCATAGTCCGTCGGCGACAGCTTTCCGCCGGTCGGAGACAGCAGGATGTCGGCGCGCGCCGCGGCGGGGGCATAGGTCGTCAAATGACGGATGTGTCCGTCTTCGCCGACACGGGTGTAGGCACAAAAGCGCCCGTCCGGCAGCCGCAGCATGTGCAGACTGTGGCAGCTCCACACCTCTTCGGCTGCAGGCAGGGTGATCTCGGTCACGATCTTCGAGGTCATCACCATCTGCGGGGGCTTGTCCTCATTTGCCGCATAGGCGGCAAAGCGGCGGTCAAAAAACGCCTTATCGGTCATTTCCGCGTCTATCGGCATATCTGCCACACATATCCGCAAACAGCTCACCTCACCGTTTCTTTTCCTTGATCATCTGCGCATACGGCAGCGCCGTATAACCCAATCGTTCATACAGCCGTACGGCATTTGTGTTCACCGGCTCCACTTCCAGCCGATACCGTGCGGCAGGGCGGTTTTCTTCCACAAAGCGGAAGAAAAAGCTGCCGAGCCCCTTGCCCCTGTAGGCGGGGCGGATATAGAGTTCTTCCAGCCACACGACCATGCCGCCCGCCTCGCGGGAGAAGGTCTTTGAAAGCAGCCCGAAGCCGCAGTCAACGCCGTCATAGGACAGCAAAAAGCCCTCGGCATAGGCATCCGACCGCATCATTTCGTCAAAGGTGCGCTCGTGAAACGCGGCATCCACATCGTGCAGCACCGCCGGAGAGGCATAAAACTCCCGACTCATTGTGAGAAACAGCGCCCGATCCGCCGCCGTCAGCGACCGCACGGCGCACAAAGAAGTTGCCATCATCGGTCCTCCTAAAAAAACAGCCCTCAAAGACAGAGATCTTCGAGGGCTTTGGAGCGGAAGACGGGAATCGAACCCGCATATTCAGCTTGGGAAGCTGACGTTCTACCACTGAACTACTCCCGCACAAGCACTTTGTCAGTGTACCACAAAACCCGAAAAAAAGCAAGTGTCAATTTTCTGCTGCCGTCTTCACCATTTCCACATACTGTTCCCACAAATACTGACGGCTTTCCGCAAGCCCCTCCGCGGTCAGCGGCAGGTCATGCTGCGCTTTCATTTCGCTGACAGCGCTGCAGTACATCCCATACCACACCGCGATGTGCAGCGTTTCATCATCCGGCGTCAGGATATAGTTCAACCCCTTATAGCTGCCGCTGTAGGTGTTGCCGCTTTTGAAATAGTGCAGCTCCGGATAGGCAAACGCGTCCTTTTCCATGCACAGACCCCCATTCTCTGTTAGTATACCATACAAGCAGAAAATCCGCAAGCAGTTTTCGCCCCGCTCTTGCATTTTTCGACAGAAAGGACTATACTTTCTTAATATGTTCATCGGAAAGGGGGCGCGCGTATGCCGTCGGAAGAAAACAAAGAGCATCTGCCCGTCGGGTATCTGCTGCGCGCGCCGTTTTATATCCTGTTTTTGCAGACACTGCGCTTTTACCATCAATTCTTTGCCGCCGCCAAGCGGTGGGCAAAGCGGCTTTGTCGGCGCATCGCGCACAGTCTCTTTGTCATTTTCTGCAAGCCATTTGTGCTCATGGGACACGGCAACCTGCTTGCAGGCACCGCGCGGCTGGTGATGCAGGCGGCGCTGTGTCTGTGGGGCGTGCTGCTGGTTGTGCCATGTGTGCGCAACACGCTCGGCTTCGGCATTTCCTATATGGGACGCGTCGTCGCCGTCACACAGACCGCCGAGACTGCCGAAAACGGCATCCTGCGTGCGACGCAGGTCATGCAGTTTTTCGACATGCCCGAAACACCGACTGTCACCCGCGTTGTCACCGCCAAGCGCACACTTTGCGATGTCGGCGGCGTTTCGGATGCGCTGGTTGCCTGTCACGGCGATGCGCTGGCGCGGGCAGGCGGACTGTTCATCGACGGCGACTTCATCGGTGCCGTCGAGGACACCGATGCGCTGAAAACAATGCTCGAAGCGCTGCGCACCGCGCGGGACGACGGCACGGAGACAAAGCCCTCGACCTTTGTGCAAAAAACGGAGATCACCGACGGTGCCTATCCCAACGACACGCTGCTCACGGCGGATGCACTGCGGGAAAAGCTGCTGTCCGCACAGCGCGCGCCGCTGTGCTATACCGTACAAAACGGGGACACCCTCATCGGCATTGCCCGCGCAAACGGGCTGACGCTCCGCGAGCTGCGGGAAAGAAACCCCGCCTTTGCCGACTCCGATCTTGTCCATGCGGGCGACAGCCTGGTGATACAGCCCGCCGCGGGGCTGCTGCAGGTGCGGCGCTATATACAAAAGACCTACACCGAGGTCATCCCTTATGAAACCAAAATTTTGCAGAACAATCGCCACTATGTCGGTGAAAAGCACATCTCCGTCAGAGGTGTCAACGGCTCTCAGGAGGTCACGGCGGAGATCGAGCTGACCGACGGTGTGGAAACAGGGCGTACCGTACTCAAAGCCACCGTACTCAAAATGCCGGTCACGCGAAAGGTGCAGGTCGGCACAAGACGCGGCAGCCGCACGGGAAAATATGTAAACGGCGACGGCGTTGCCACCGGCAGCTACACCTGGCCCGCACCCGGCATGCGCACCATCACCTCTTATTTCGGCAGACGCTGGGGAACGGTGCATCAGGGGCTGGACATCTCCGGCTATAACGCCAAGGGCAAGCCCATCGTCGCCGCGGACGGCGGCAGGGTGTATGCCGTCAACAGCACCAGCACATGGGGCACGGGCATTTTCGCGGGCTACGGCTATGCCGTCATCATCGACCACGGAAACGGCGTCAAGACGCTCTATGCCCACTGCTCCAAAATTGCGGTGAAAGCGGGACAAAAGGTCACAAAGGGACAGACCATCGCCTATATCGGCAGCACCGGCTACAGCACGGGCGCACACCTGCATTTTGAGGTGCGTGTGAACAACCGCCGCGTCGATCCGCTCCCGTATCTGCAATGAAAATTATCGTGCATATTGCTTGACTTTTGACACAGTCTCGCTTTATAATAGAAAAAAAGAGGAATTTCGACAGGGCGTGTGTCGCACATCCGTCGTATACAGGGAAAGGTGTGGTCATACCTATGGCAGAAGTACAGAAATATCGCCTGTCCATTTGCGGTTCGGAATATACCATCTCCACCGATGAGCCGGCGGGATATATGCAGGAATTGGCGGCGCAGGTGGACACCGGCATGCGCAATCTGCTCAACAGCAACGAACGCATTACGCTGGTGCAGGCGGCGATCCTGACGGCACTGATGAACGCCGACACCGCGCACAAGGCGGAAGCCTCGGCGGAAAATCTGCGGGACCAGATGAAGGATTTCATTTCGGAAAACGCCCACGCACGCCAGGAAGCGGACGCGGCACGTCGTGAAACGGTGCGTCTGCGCGGCGAGGTGGATGAGCTGCGCCGTCAGCTGGCTGCGCGTTCATGAGCATGGAAATTTTGGCGCCGGCAGGCTCTGCCGACGCGTTGCAGGCGGCGGTACGGTGCGGTGCCGCCGCTGTTTATTT
>OIZI01001421.1_pt1 | contig 10264 bp, 5 predicted proteins | sample 1588441 | NCBI WGS metagenome assembly OIZI01 (sample SAMN03283284) | human gut metagenome | biome: human-associated habitat; material: feces | host: Homo sapiens | place: Peru | collected 2012
GTTAAGACCGGTGTTTGCCGAGCAGGAGGCGATGCGCGCACCCTCGATGAAACCGGTGATGCCGTACATGACGCCCGCCAAAACGAACACCATAACGATCGTCCAAAACACATTGACGCCGGACACATTCGCCGCTTCCTCGTTGGAGCCGACCGCAAACATGTTCTTGCCGAACTTGGTCTTGTTCCAGATCACCCACATGATCGCCGTGAGGATGACCGCATACAGCACATACTTCGGAACGGCAACACCGCCGATGGTAAAGAGCGTACCGCGCACAAAGTCGGTGTAGGAAGCGTCAAGGCCGGACAGCGTCTGACCGTTGTTGCCGCCGAGCATCAGATACATCAGCACGAGACCGAACACAATGAGCTGCGTGGACAGGGTGACGATGAACGGATGCAGCTTGAACTTTGCAACGAAGAAGCCGTTGACAAAGCCGATCGCCGCGCCGACCGCGATCACCAAAAGAAGCACTACCCACAGCGGCATAACGGGGATGTTCGGGAAAATCTTGTTGATATAGCCGGTCATCTGCAAAAGCGACGCGGCGATACAGGCGGTGAGACCGACGCAGCGGCCGGCGGAAATATCCGTGCCGGTCAGGACGATCGCGCCGCCGATGCCGAGAGCGATCGGCAGCTTTGCCGCCGTCAGCGAAACGATATTGACGATCGAGGACACCGACAGAAACGCGGGCACACGAATGGCAATATAGATGATCGCGGCGGCGATGATGATATACATGGCATTGTTGAACAGCAGGTCGCTGACGGCTCTGCGCTTATCAACGCCGGATTTGGCTTTGAAATCGTTCATCCATGCGGAAAAACGGTTTTGCTTTTTTACAGTTGCAGCAGACATGGTGTATATCCCTCCCGTTTATGCGTATTTGGCGGCAAGCGCCATGATTTCTTCCTGCGTGGCGGTGGCTGCATCCACCTCGCCCGCCAGCTGTCCGCCGGACATGACCAAAATGCGGTCACACACACCGAGCAGCTCAGGCATTTCCGAGGAAACCATCAAAACCGTCTTGCCCTTTTCGGCAAGGTCGATGATGAGCTGATAGATCTCATACTTTGCGCCGACATCAATGCCGCGCGTCGGCTCATCCAGCAGCAGCACCGTCGGTTCGGTCAGAAGCCAGCGGCCGAGAATGACCTTTTGCTGGTTGCCGCCCGAAAGCGAACGGATCTTGGTTTCCTGATTGGGGGTCTTCACATGCATCGACTGAATGCACCAATCGGTGTTTTTCTTCAGCTTTGCCTTGCTCAAAAACGGTCCCGTGCGGCACTTGCCGAGACTGGAGATCGTCGCGTTTTCGCGGATGTTCAGAATACCGAAGATGCCGGTCGCACGGCGTTCCTCCGTCAAAAGGGCAAAGCCGTTTTTAATGGACTCTCTGGCATTGCGGTTTTTGATCACCTTGCCGTCGAGCTTTATCGTGCCGTTGTGGCGCGTTGCCGTACCGAACAGGTTTTCAAGCAATTCCGTTCTGCCCGAGCCGTCAAGACCCGCAACACCGATGATCTCGCCGCGCCGCGCCTTGAAGGAAACGTGCTGCAGCTTGGAATACATGGCGGTGAGGTCGTCGACCTCAAGCAGCACATCGCCGATCTTGTTCGACTTCGGCGGATACAGATTGGTAAGCTCTCTGCCCACCATCAGCTTGATGATCTCGTCGGTGGTAAGCCCTTTGGCTTCCTTTGTCGCGATCCACTGTCCGTCGCGCATGATGGTGACTTCATCGGAAATGCGCAAAATTTCTTTCATTTTGTGCGAGATGTAAATGATGCCGCAGCCCTGATCGCGCAGCATATTGATGATGCGGAACAGATGCTCCACCTCATCCTCCGTCAGCGAGGAGGTCGGCTCGTCGAAAACGATGACCTTGGCGTTGTAAGAGACCGCCTTTGCGATCTCCACCATCTGCCGCTGGGAAACCGGCATATCCTTCATCAGGGTACGCGGATCTACATGGATGCCCAGTCGGTCAAAAATCTCCTTTGTGGCAGTGTACATCTTCTTTTCGCTTGTAAAGGGAACGCCCTTTGCAACCGTCGGGAAGCGTCCGAGCCACATATTGTCCATAACGTTGCGTTTGAGCGCCTGATTGAGCTCCTGATGCACCATGGCAACGCCGTTTTCGAGCGCCTCTTTGGAATTGCGGAAATTGATCTCTTTTCCTTCAAGATAGATCTTGCCGCCGTCCTTGCCGTACACGCCGAAAAGGCATTTCATCAGCGTGGACTTTCCCGCGCCGTTCTCACCCATAAGTGCGTGCACCGTTCCGGCTTTCACCGTCAGATTGACCTTGTCGAGCGCTCTGACGCCCGGAAACGACTTTTCAATATTTTCCATGCGCAACAGCACAGAACCCTTTTCGTTCACCGCCGCAGCGCCGTTTTTTTCCAATTCATTCATACAATACACCTCCCGTCGTGTCGCCGTGCGGGGCGGCAGCTGCCGCCCCGCACGGATGGGAAATTATTTGCCGGTGTAGGTCGCGTAGGGGATGTTGACTCTCCAAGTGCCCACGACATCCGCGGCATTCACGCCGTCGAAGGTCGTTTTGCCGTTCAGGAAATTCTGCGTAATGGTGGTGATAACCGTTGCCATACCGTCGGCATCCTGCTTGATGGTGCCGATCATGCTGCCCTTGCTGATGGCGTCCTTCGCAGCGTCGGTCGCGTCAACGCCGAACACCGGAATGACCTTTGCGCCGTCCTTGTTATAGCCGGCAGTCTGCAGAGCGGAAACAGCGCCGAGCGCCATCTCATCGTTGTTGGCGATGACCAGCTCTACCATGTTGTTGTTCGCTTCGCTGTACTGTGCCAGGATGGTGGACATATAGTCCGTCGCAGCCGCAGAGGACCACTGACCGTTCTGGTCGACCAGATACTTATTCTTGTTGGATGCGTCATAGAAGGAGAGCTTCTCCTTGCCTGCCGCGACCAGCACCTTGTCGGCATCCTCGACGCCGTACTGGGTGCGCGCGATAGCTTCCATGTTGCCTTCCTGACCCTTGAACATCACATAGCTGATCTTGCCGTCGCCGTTGAGATCCAGCGTTGCAAAGTTCTTCACGAGATATTTGCCGATCATCTGACCCTGCATATGGCCCGCCATCTCATAGTCGGTGCCGACAAACACGCATTTGTCATAGCTGCTGACGACCGACTCGTCCACCGAACGGTTGAAGAAGATCACCGGGACGTTTTTCGCTTTCGCCTGATCCACGATGTTCTGTGCCGCGTCGTTGGAACCGGTGTCCACAACGTTCACGACCAAGAGTGAAGTGCCTTTGGTGAGAGCGGTAGAGACCTGCTCGGTCTGGGTGGTCTGGTTGCCGTTGGCATCATAGTTCTGATGCTTGACACCCGCATTGTCCAGCAGCTTGTCCATTGCGGAACGCACGCTGGAAATGTAGGTATCTCCGTAGGTGTAGTAGAAGACGGATACCTCGCCTTTGGTGTCGGTATCGGCGGCGCTGCCGCAAGCGGTCAGACCCAATACCATAACACATGCCAGGATGATTGCCAGTGCCTTTTTCATGATACATACCTCCTTGTTTTTTCACGACCGTTCTCTGTCGTTGTCTATATTATAGGACACATTTTTTGAAAAAGAAATGCAGTTTTTTATGATGTTTGTATAAAAAATTACGAATAGGTCATGAGTATATGGAAAATATATACTTTTGTCATAAAACGCGATATTTCCGTTGACATATACCCCCTATGGGTATATAATGAGAGCGAAAGGTTGGGATGACGATGCAGGAAAACGCTTGTCCGCATTGCTGCGGACGCAAAAAGGAACGCTCCCCCGAGGAGTATAAAAAGCTCATTCACCGCCTGAACCGCATAGAAGGACAGATCCGCGGCATTCGCGGCATGCTGGAAAACGATGCCTATTGCCCCGACATTCTGATCCAGTCGGCAGCGGTCAATGCGGCGATCCATGCATTTAATAAGGAACTGTTAGCCAATCACATCCGCACCTGTGTGACAAACGATATTCGAAGCGGCAAGGACGAGACCGTTGACGAACTGGTGAACACGCTGCAAAAGCTGATGAAATAACAATAGGAGATCAAATTTATGACACACTATACGGTCACGGGCATGAGCTGCGCCGCCTGCTCTGCCCGTGTGGAAAAGGCGGTCGGCAAGGTGGACGGCGTCACTTCCTGTGCCGTCAGCCTGCTCACAAACTCCATGTCCGTTGACGGCACTGCCGCGCCGGACGCGGTGATCGCCGCCGTGCAGGCGGCGGGCTACGGCGCGTCGCTTAAAGGTGCCGCAAAAAGCGACAGCAGCAAAAAAGACGTCCCCATCAAGGATGAGGTCGCGCCCCTGCGCCGCCGTCTCATCTGGTCGGTGATCTTTCTGCTCGTGCTCATGTATTTTTCCATGGGGCACATGATGTGGGGATGGCCGCTGCCGTCCTTTTATGACAACAACCATGTTGCCATGGGGCTGACCCAGCTGCTGCTCACCATCGTTATCATGGTCATCAACGGGCGCTTCTTCGTCAGCGGCTTCGGTGCACTGCGGCACCGCGCACCGAACATGGACACGCTGGTGGCGCTCGGTGCGACAGCGGCGTTTGTCTACAGCACCTATGCCCTGTTTGCCATGACCGATGCCACCGTGCGCGGCGATGCCGACGGCGTCATGCACTATATGATGGAGCTGTATTTTGAGTCGGCGGCAATGATCCTGACGCTCATCACCGTCGGCAAAACGCTTGAAGCGCGCGCCAAGGGCAAGACCACCGACGCGCTGCGCGGGCTGATGGATCTGACGCCGAAAACCGCCACGATCATCAAAGACGGCGCAGAGGTCACCGTACCGGTGGAGCAGGTGCTAAAGGACACGGTCTTTGTCGTGCGTCCCGGTGAGAGCATCCCTGTGGACGGTGTGGTGCTGGAGGGCGGCAGTGCCGTCAACGAAGCGGCGCTCACGGGTGAAAGCATCCCCGTGGACAAGACGGTGGGCAGCGCCGTTTCCGCCGCCACCATCAACCAATCCGGCTTCCTTAAATGCCGCGCCGTGCGCGTCGGCGAGGACACGACACTGTCGCAAATCATCCGCATGGTGAGCGATGCGGCGGCGACAAAAGCCCCCATCGCCAAAATTGCCGATAAGGTTTCCGGTGTGTTCGTGCCGATCGTCATGAGCATTGCACTCGTCACAACGGTCGTGTGGCTGCTTTTGGGACAAAGCGTCGGATATGCGCTGGCGCGCGGCATCTCGGTGCTTGTTATCAGCTGTCCCTGTGCGCTGGGGCTGGCAACGCCTGTCGCCATCATGGTAGGCAGCGGACTTTCCGCCAAAAACGGTATTCTGTTCAAAACGGCAGCCGCCCTTGAGGAAACGGGCAGGATCGACATTGTCGCGCTGGATAAGACCGGCACGATCACGGCGGGTGCACCGCAGGTGACCGACATTCTCCCTGCCGTCGATGAAAAAATGCTGCTCCTTGCCGCTGTTTCGCTGGAGCAAAAAAGCGAGCATCCGCTGGCAAAAGCCATTCTGAAAAAGGGTGAAGATGCAGGCGTCGTCGCCGAGGAAGTGGAAAACTTCACGGCACTGGTCGGCAGCGGGCTTTACGCCGACCGCGACGGAAAACGGCTCTATGGCGGCAATCTGCAATATATCGAGCAGCATGCCTCCGTCCCCGCCTCTCTGCGTGACGCCGCCAAACGCCTTGCCGACGACGGCAAAACGCCGCTGTATTTCTGCATGGACGACACCTTTTTGGGTATCATAGCGGTAGCCGATGTCATGAAAGAGGACAGCCCTGCCGCCGTGAAGCAGCTGCAAAACATGGGCATCCGCGTCGTGATGCTGACCGGCGACAACGAACGCACCGCCAAGGCGATCGGCGCCGCAGCGGGCGTGGATGAGGTCATCGCGGGCGTGCTGCCCGACGGCAAGGAGCGCGAGATCCGCCGTCTGCGGGAAAAGGGCAAGGTCGCCATGGTCGGCGACGGCATCAACGACGCCCCGGCGCTGACGCGCGCGGATGTCGGCATTGCCATCGGCGCGGGCACGGACATCGCCATTGACGCGGCGGATGTGGTGCTGGTGAACAGCCATCTGAGCGATGTTCCCGCCGCTATTCGCCTGAGCCGTGCCACCCTGCGCAATATCCATGAAAACCTTTTCTGGGCATTCTTTTATAACACCATCGGTATTCCGCTGTCGGCGGGCGTGTTCGTCCCGCTGGGGCTGACGCTCAATCCGATGTTCGGTGCGGCGGCAATGAGCCTGTCGAGCTTCTGTGTTGTCACGAACGCCCTGCGACTTAATCTGTTCAAGCTGCGCGACACGCGGCACGATCATAAAAGAAAACAGCACAAAAAGGAGACGGTTCAAATGCAAAAGACGATCCACATTGAGGGCATGATGTGCGGCCACTGCGAAATGACAGTGAAAAGGGCACTGGAAGCGCTGGACACGGTGAACAGCGCCGATGTCAGCCACGAAAGCGGCACGGCGGTCGTGGCGCTCTCCGCGCCGACTGATGACGCCATCCTCAAAAAAGCGGTGGAAGACAAGGACTACACGGTCACCGGCATCGAATGATCCCATAACAAAAGGACGCCCCGAAGACAAAAGTCTTCGGGGCGTCCCTCTGTATTCAGTGCGTATCCTTGGCAATGACCTCATCAAGCCGCTTTTCGCAGAAATCCAAAAACTCACCCCAAAGCGCGGGGTCGATAAATTTGTTTTCACCGGTCTTCAAAAGCAGTTCGCCCTTAACGGCGGTGTCGTTGTTCCAAACATGATTGCCGATGAAAACATCGATCTTTTCTTTTCTCAGTCGGTCCAAAGAATTGCGGTAACCCTCGCGGCATCCGTCATAGTCAAAATGCCTCTGCGCCAGTGTGTTTGCACCCGCACCGCCGAACATACCGACACGATAGGTCTTGCCGTTATCCTCGGTGTCAAAGAAGAACGAGACCGTTCCCTTTGTGTGTCCCGGTGTTTCCATGAAACGGATGGTCGTGTTGCCGAGCGTGAGCGTGTCGCCGTCCTTTATAAGAATATCCGGATCAACATACGGCTTTGCCTTTTCCACGTCGTTGTGACCGAGCAGCGTTTTCGCGCCCGACAGGTCGACCATCGCTCTTGTCGCTTCCGTGTGATCATTGTGCCAATGCGTGAGAAGAATATACTTGATATCCTCCGGACGGAAGCCGAGCTTATAGATCGAGCGAATGACCAGATACAGTGAATTGGAATAGCCGGGGTCGATCAAAATGAGTCCCTCGCCCGTGTCGATCAAATGGCAGGATGCCTGAAAGGTACCGGCAAAATACACATTGCCGATGATCCGAAACGGCTCCATCTTCCCTTCCCAGGGATTGACGATCTTTCTTCTTGCAAACATAGGGGACTCCTCTCTCCTTTTTATCGAGAAGATTTTAGCACATACAAAGAAAGATGTCAAAAGCTTTTTCGCTTTGAAGGCACAAATACGTGTGAAAAGCAGACAGGCTCACCGGAAGTGAGCCTGCCGATTTCTGTTTGTACCCTGTTATCCGACAGAATTCTTTTCCTTTCTGCTCATGATGGTTGTGCCGATCACAATGCCGCCGCTGATTAACAGAACGGCAAACCACAAAGCAAGGTTGTTGTTATCGCCGGTCTGCGGAGAAGAGGTATTGCCGGGCTTCGTGGGCTGACTGGCCAAGCCGCTTCCGGAGCCGGTCGCCGGGATTTCGGCGGCAGCCTTTTTGTAGCCGCAGACGGTGCATTCCTCGTGCTTGGAGCCTTTTTCGGTTGCGGTCGCTTCCTTGTCGGTAACCCACTTGAAGGTGTGCACCGCCGTGTCCGCCTTGTCGCCGCAGGCACATTCGTGCCAGTGATTTGTTCCGTCATACTTCCACGCCGTACCGTAACTATGCGTATGGGATTCCGCCGTCGGCGTAATCGTTTTAACATTGGGGAGACTCAGGTATCCGTCTGTGGCGGGAACCGCTGTCACTGCGTTTCCGTTCACCGTAGCGGCGACTTCTCTGCTGAAGTCATATCCCCTTTCCGGCAGCAGCATAACGGAATATACATATTTTTTTCCGCTTTCAAACGTAGTAACGGTCGGCAAAGTGCTGTACGCCCCGCCGTCGGAATACCATGCGGCAACGGGCACATCGTTTTCATCTAACTCCTGCCAGTATTCATTGGCAACCCGATATTTGCCCTGATCGGCGGCTGCTACGGTGGCAGTAGCCCGGGGTGCGTCACCAGGTTTATAATCGAGTTTCACATTCTCTACGGCGGCGGAGGTAATGGCGTTTGGCTGACCTGCGTTCGGAAGGTCAAATGTGTAAATTCTTTTAATGTGCAGTTCTTTGCCCGATTCCTTTATTTCAAGCTTTTTGTGGCTTTTCGGTGTGCCCCATTCGTCTTCTCCGACGGTAACAACAGTCCCGTCATTGCTGAAAGAATAACCGCTGCCAGCGGCAAGGACAACATTATATTGATAGCTGTTGCCTGCTTCAAAATTGATAATACGCTCATCAGCCGGAAGAGATGCCATCTTATCCGAGTCGGAGTACCAGCGGCGTCCTGTTTCATACCACTGACCGCCGCCTTCCGGCTGGCGAATCTCAGTCCAACACTCATAGGCAACGGCACAATTGCCCTCTGATACGGATGCCGCTGCGCGAGGAGTGTCGCCTGCTTTGTAGCTGATATTCTCATAGTCCAGCGTCACATTCTCCACAGCGGAAGGGGTGGTAGCCGCCGCAATCTTCACGGGCGTATCACTGCGCAACTGGCACCGGTCTGTGTCAGCGCCGGTAATCTCCATACCGTCTCCCAGATTGAACTGTGTCAGTTTCAGCGCAATATTCCCGGCGCAGCCGGTGTCAAAGGAAGAGATGCCTCCGTTGAAGGTCGCCTCACGACCGTCGCCCCATATTTTTACCAGCGGTGTGGGAAAGCCGTCCTCTGTGTTCACGGGGAACACAGTGGGCTCGATCTCTCCCCAATCCCAGGCAACATCCAGCGTCCCGCTGTTAACGGTAAGCTTAGTCAGCCAAAGAGCAGGGCTGGTATACAGTGTTCCGGATTCGAGCTTTTTCACCGGCTCACGGATGGTAAGCGTGGCGTTCGATAAGGTCATTTCTTTGGCAAGGATATACCGCGTCTGTACCGTACCGCCGGAAATATTGACCGTGTCGGGCAGCATGCTTCCTGTTCTTACCGTACCGCCGGTCACGGTGAACTTTTTCATAGAGAAGTTACTGTTTTCAGCATAAAGCGCACCGCCGTTCACTTCGATGCTGCCGGCGATTTCCGTATTGGAGGTAACAACCTCCTTGGTCGCACCTACGCCTCCCTTTTCAACACGGAGTTTACCGCCGCTGAGCTTTATGCCGCCTGCGCTGACAGAAATACCATTGGTGGCTGCGACCGTAACCTCACCATTGTGAGAAATGAGCAGATCTCCTGTGAATGTCTGCACTGCAAAGGCAAGACCTTCACCATCCATAGCAGGAACGCACTTGGCGGTCAGCTTTCCGCTGCCGGTGACTGAAATGCTGCCCTTGGACACAGTTACGCCATCGGAAAAGGATTTTCTTGGATTCTGCGGATCTTCCGTATCATAGGATTCTCCGCCGATGGCTGTAAGCGAACCGCCGGTTATCAGCAAGATCTTGCTGCGCCTGCTGCTGTTGTCCATACGAACACCGACGGAGAAAGCGCAGTCGGCTGAGTATGCCGTTCCGCCCTGAGCAGTGATATGGCCGCCCTCAATTTCAAAGTCGCCGTCTGCTACGCCGATGGCACAGGAATAAGTCCATGCGTTACCGGTGTTTTTATGGGTACCGGAGGTAACGGACAGGGTGCCTGTACCCGAAGCTCCGCCCTTAACTTTCAGGTCGCCCATAGCTTCCAAAGCGGTTATTACCATATGCTTATTATATTCACCATCTTCTGCTATCGCAGCATCGCCGCCGGTAATTGTGTTCGTTGTGCCGTCAGCCAACACAATGGTGGTTCTGTCCGGCAGCTTAACAGCCGTGGCAGCCTTGGTGGTGAAGTCGATGCCCCTGAGTGTCAAAGTCTTGGTGCCGTTATCCCAAGTGGAATCGGCAGCACCGAAGGACTTATACTGATTGAGCAGAGCAATCGCCGCCGCACCGCCGTCGGAAGCGGTGAAGTCCGCCGTTTCTGTTGCCGGGTCTGCGGCAAACGCCGTCATCGGCACCAGCGACAGCACCATGCAAAGCGCCAGTAGGACT
>OIZI01001424.1_pt1 | contig 10261 bp, 10 predicted proteins | sample 1588441 | NCBI WGS metagenome assembly OIZI01 (sample SAMN03283284) | human gut metagenome | biome: human-associated habitat; material: feces | host: Homo sapiens | place: Peru | collected 2012
CTAGTCGTGGTGGGGTTGCACTTCGTCCAGGTGATGGGGTAATTCATAGCTGGCTTAACCGCATGGTATTGCCTGATACTGTAGGTACCGGTGGGGATTCTCATACTCGTTTCCCTATGGGTATTTCATTCCCAGCAGGCTCAGGGCTTGTAGCTTTTGCAGCAGCTACCGGGGTTATGCCACTTGATATGCCTGAATCTGTATTAGTTCGCTTCACTGGGGAAATGCAACCAGGTATTACCTTACGTGATTTAGTTCATAGCATCCCATTAAAGGCGATTGAACTTGGGCTTTTGACCGTAGAAAAGAAAGGTAAGAAGAATATTTTCTCTGGCCGTATTCTTGAAATCGAAGGTTTGCCAAACCTTAAGGTTGAACAGGCTTTTGAGCTTGCTGATGCTTCTGCTGAACGTTCAGCTGCTGGTTGTACTGTAGCTCTTAATAAGGAGCCTATTATAGAGTACCTTACTTCTAATATCACCCTTCTTAAGTGGATGATTAAGGAAGGCTACAGTGATGCTAAGACTTTGGCGGCTCGTGTTGAAGCGATGGAAGCTTGGTTAGCAAAACCTGAACTTCTTAAGGCCGATGCAGATGCAGAATATGCAGCAGTTATTGAAATCAACATGTCTGAAATCAAAGAACCTGTACTTTGTGCACCAAACGATCCAGACGATGCCCGTAAGCTTTCTGCTTGTGCTGGGCAAAAGATTGATGAAGTGTTTATCGGCTCATGTATGACTAATATTGGTCACTACCGTGCAGCTGCTGCGATCTTAGAAAACCAAAAGGGTCAGCTCCCAGTTAAGCTTTGGGTGGCTCCGCCAACTAGAATGGACCGCGCTGAACTTATCCACGAAGGTCTCTTTAGTATCTTCGGGAAAGTAGGGGCAAGATGTGAAATCCCAGGTTGTTCACTATGTATGGGTAACCAGGCTCGAGTAGCAGACAATGCAACTGTAGTTTCTACCTCTACTAGAAACTTCCCTAACCGTTTAGGTCAAGGGGCGAATGTGTATCTTGCTTCTGCAGAATTGGCTACCGTAACCTCGGTTCTTGGTAGATTGCCAACTCCGGCTGAATACCAAGAAGGGGTTAAGGCCCTTGCTACAAAGCGTGATAGCATTTATAGCTACATGAGCTTTGATAAAATGCCTGAGTATCAGGATAAATAAAAATAGACCTGTCTAGGCAGGGTGATTAAATGGTGTGCCTATTTGGTGCGCCATTTATCTATCTATGTGCCGTTTTGGTGCAGGTTAAAAGAATCTAGAACGCGGAAATGTGATATTAGTGCGCAGATATGGCGTTTGTGATTTGGTATGGATATTGCTACTAAATATTAGGTTAAATTACATTTGCGTTTACTGTAACAGGAGCATTGCATGAAACAGATTAGTGCTATTATCAAGCCTTTTAAGCTTGATGATGTAAGAGAAGCTATCTCTGCTTTAGGGATTGACGGTATGACTGTAACTGAAGTTAAAGGTTTTGGTCGTCAAAAGGGGCATACAGAACTTTATCGTGGAGCTGAATACCAGGTCGACTTTTTACCAAAAGTTAAACTTGAAGTAGTTGTAGGCGACGAAACTTGCGATCAGGTGATTGAAGCTATTATTAAAGCCGCTCGTACCGGTAAGATTGGTGACGGTAAGATTTTCGTATACGACTGTGAACATATCGTTCGTATTCGTACTGGCGAAACTGACGAGGATGCTATTTAGCATAAATGCTGAAAAAAAAGGCCCTGGGGTAAACCAAGGCCTTTTTAGTTTATGGGTCTTAAAGGCTACAACCAAGCACCACGAAACCAAATTACAATGACAAGAGCTCCCTCACATTAAAGGGAAGCTATAAGCCAATTTAGTGGCTTTTATGTTGCTTAGGTTAGGAGTTGTTTTGGGTGGCTACGCTATCTTGACGTTCGGAAAAGAGTTCAACGATTGAGTCTGCTAACTCTGAAGTCAAAGTACCTGTTCTAGGGGTGACAAAAATAGTGTCATCACCGGCAATGGTACCTAAGATGCCTTCGGATTTACGGATCGAATCGAGCATACGGGCGATCATTTGCGCACTCCCGGGGCTAGTGTGAATAACTACGATGTTGTCGTTAAAATCGATGTCATGCACTAAGGTTTTAACGGTACTAGAAACGGTTGGTACTCCAAGTTCTTGAGGTAAACAATAAACCATGTCCATTTTGGTGTTACGAGTTCTAATGGCTCCATAGCGAGCGAGCATTCTTGAAACCCGGGATTGGTTGATGTTAGTAAATCCTCTGGCGCAAAGAGCGTCGGCAATCTCAGCTTGGGAGCTATAGCGTTCCTCGCGGAGTAATTCTTTAAATACTTGGTCGATGTTTTCCGAAGATACGTTATTGTCCATGATTGTTTCTTTATATCTATGTGGTTGTAAGGATGACTCGCTGTAAGAAAAACTTACATGATGGGTTTTCTTAAAAATGGGGCTTAACCTTTGGGGTTAAGAAACCAAAAGATCGCGTAGATTATAGCAATTTTTGGATAATTATGCAGTTAATGTGCATAATTATTGAAGTACAAGCTCAAGGTTTGTTTTCTTACATGAAAACATGTAGATAATGGCGTTTTAAGCACAGAATATAGTGGTAAAATATGGTACTTTGTGGGTATTAATCCGCAAATGGGATATCATAGATCAATCTTTCAAATGTATACGGCAAAAATGAGTTTAGGATATGGTTAATAACTTGCTTTTGCGGTAATATGTTTGTGATTTTGGAATAAACTTTTTAAATCTTATTACTTCTTAAAAAAATAAAAGATAACAAAATAATTAGAGGGTTATACACAATGAAAATTGCTGTTTTAGGTGCTGCTGGTGGTATTGGCCAGCCTTTATCTCTTCTTTTAAAGACTCAGCTTCCGGCTGGTTGTGATCTTGCTCTCTATGACGTAGCACCATTTACTCCTGGTGTGGCTGTAGATCTTAGCCATATCCCTTCTGATGTAAATGTTGTAGGTTTTACTGGCGATGAAGGTCTTGCTAAGGCTCTCGTTGGTGCAGACGTTGTTGTAATTCCTGCTGGTATGGCTCGTAAGCCTGGTATGGATCGTAGTGACCTCTTTAAGTTCAATGCTGGCATCGTTAAGTCTTTAGCTGAAGCAATCGCTAAGAATGCACCAAAGGCTTGTGTTGCTATCATTACCAACCCTGTAAATACCATGGTACCTATTGCTGCTGAAGTATTTAAGAAGGCTGGTTGCTACAGCGAAAAGCGTCTTTTCGGTGTAACTATGCTTGACACCCTTCGTACTGAAACTTTCTGGGCTGATACTATCGGTGTTGCTCGTGGTTCAGTTCGTATTCCAGTAATTGGTGGTCACAGTGGGGCTACTATTCTTCCTATCTTCTCTCAGGCTTTAGGCTATGACTCAGTTTCTGCTGAAGATATCAAGAAGCTTACTGTACGTGTACAGGATGCTGGTACTGAAGTTGTAAATGCTAAGGCTGGTGCTGGTTCTGCTACCCTTTCTATGGCTGCCGCTGGTGCACGTTTTGCTATTGCTTTGGTTAAGGGCCTTATGGGCGCTCCTGGCGTAGTTGAAGCTGCATATGTTGCTGGTGGTTCTGAACATGCTCCATTCTTCGCTCAGCTCGTACGTTTAGGCCGTGAAGGTATCGATGCTTACATCCCTGTAGGTAAGCTTAGTGCGTTCGAAGAACAAAACCTTAAGGACATGCTTCCAACCCTTAAGGCTGATATTCAGCTCGGGGTTGACTTCATGGCTCAGGCTTAATTAAGTCGATACACACCATATGTGGATGACTAGCTGTGGGCTAAAGGCTTGAGCTCTTAACTCTAAAATTGGAGATCTTAGCTTCTTGGCGGTCAAAAGCTAGTTGTTAAAATTAAAAGCGTAATCAATTGTTGATTACGCTTTTTGCTTTTACTCAGGGCCTTTTGAGTTGGATTTGGTAACTACCGAACTGAGTTTGGTCACTATTTGGGTAATTTTAACTTAATAAAATTAAAAATTTGCCGATAATAAACACAGTAGTAGAGCGAATAGACACTAAAATATGGCTCAAATCGTAGCTTGCAGAAAAACTGTTTAAAGTTTTTTGGAAAAAAGGCCTTAAATTTGGGGTTTTAAAAAACTAACCTTTAATTAAAGGTTAAAAATTAGTAACAGACTAAAAAACTATAAATTGAAGAATACTAGGGTTACAGAGGTTTGACTTACATAGGCTTTAGGCTTAGGGGCAAATCTTAACCTTAAATTCAAAACCATATCATATGGTTTGGTTTTGAACTTAAGGTTCCTAGTTACATATTAAATGACACTAGGTTCAATTAAGATAACAACTTCGCATTTCGGAGGTGCTAGGCAATGAAAAAAATTTTACAAATAGCGGGTGGGGTTTTAGCCATCGCTTCAAGCTTTGCCTGGGCTCAAGCTGAAGAGCCTGTGGCACCAGAGGCAAGCGCATTAGCTGACACTTCGACTCCGGTTCATGGAGAAGCACCAGCTAAGATTCAAAGTGCGATTAGTGAATCGATAGCACCAAAATATACTTCGTCTGACGAAGAAACTCCTTTAGTTCATGTGTATACGCCAGATGAAATCAACCAATGGGTTGAACGCGGAAATCACATTTATGTAATTAAGACGTTGAACCAATGCCAATTTGCTTCTGATATTGAAAAAAGAGCCCGTAAGGGTATGGCGGCAGCGTACGAGTTTTTGTATGGCGAAATGTTAATAAATGGAGCCTGCTTTACGCGTAATATAGGCAATGGCATTTATTACATTCAACAAGCCGTGGATTTAGGTTATCCCGCTGCAATGCGAAGATTAGCCTTTTTCTACGAAACGGGGCGTTATGTTTCTCAAGACGTAGTAAAGTCAGAATCGATGATGCATGAAGCTGCGATGATTGGCTTTGTGCCAGCGCGGATTGATTGGGGTGGGATGTTAGCCCGCAACTTAGGTTCTCCACGCGATTATGAGGAGGCATATTCGTGGCTCCATGGCATTGTGCCGGCAACTCCCGCGCAATCGATGCGTACGCGCGAGTATATGGCTCTATTAAGAGAAAGAATGCCTGAAAATGTAGTGGAAAGGGCTTTACGGCACCGCTTTAAATAAGTAGGTGTGGTTTATGCGTTAGGGCTTTAAGGCCATTTACAGCTAAAAACTTGGGTATAATTTAAAGCAGGAGAACGAAATTGTTCTCCTGCTCTCTTTTGGGCCATCCCAAAAGGCGTGTTTGTTGCGTGAAGATAATCGACTGCGTATAATTTAGAACTAATTTGTTTTAAGTTTTTTTTAAGATATGATAATACTAGGCCTCGTTAAAGCTTTGGTTTAGCGGGCCACTAATTCATATTTTATATTTTTCCGGTCTCTTTGATATGTAATATGCGAGCGGGCCGGCTACTTAGTTTTGGAAAATTAAATGTTTGAAAATTTAACGGATAGACTAACAAAAACCCTGCGCAATATTACCGGTCAGGGCCGTCTAACAGAAGATAACATCAAGGATACTTTGCGTGAAGTACGCATGGCGCTTCTGGAAGCTGATGTAGCCTTGCCTGTAATTAAAGACTTTATTAACGAAGTCAAGACCAAGGCTTTAGGGACTGAGGTAAGTACCGCTCTTAACCCAGGCCAAGAATTTATTAAAATCGTATTTGATGAATTAAAAAGTGTCATGGGTGAAGAAAATTCATCTTTAGACTTAAATAGCCAGCCACCATCAGTTATTTTGATGGCAGGTCTTCAAGGGGCTGGTAAAACCACCTCTACCGCTAAATTGGCGCTCTTTTTAAAGGAACGTCAAAAGAAAAAGGTAATGTTGGTAAGTACTGACGTTTACCGTCCGGCGGCTATTGAACAGCTTAAAACTTTAGCCCGTGATGTTGGGGTAGAATTCTTTGCCTCATCGACTGAAGAAAATCCTGTTGATATCGCTAACAAGGCGTTAAAACAAGCTAAGCTTTCTTTTATGGATGTCTTAATTGTCGATACCGCAGGGCGTCTCCACGTAGATGAAGACATGATGAAAGAAATCAAAGAGCTTCATGCAGCGGTAAACCCAATTGAAACTCTTTTTGTGGTTGATGCCATGACTGGTCAAGACGCGGCCAATACAGCTAAGGCTTTTAGTGAAGCCCTTCCGCTGACTGGGGTTATCTTAACTAAGATTGACGGTGATGCTCGTGGTGGGGCGGCATTGTCTGTCCGTCGCATTACTGGTAAGCCAATTAAGTTCTTAGGGGCTGGGGAAAAGATTGAAGCTTTAGAACCATTCCATCCAGATCGTATGGCTAGCCGTATTCTTGATATGGGGGACGTACTTACCTTAGTTGAAGAATTACAGCGTAAGGTCGACACCAAGAAAGCCGAAAAAATGGCGGAAAAGTTCAAGAAAGGCAAAGGCTTTGATTTAGAAGACTTCCGTGAACAAATCGGGCAACTTCGTAATATGGGTGGCATGATGGGCATGCTTGATAAGCTTCCTGGGATCAATTCTATTCCGGATGAAATAAAAGATAAGATGAACGATAAAGAAATCTATCGTAAAGAAGCCATCATCAATTCCATGACTCCAAAGGAAAGACGTAAGCCTGAAATTATTAAGGGCTCCCGTAAAAAGCGTATTGCTGAAGGTTCAGGGGTTGATATTAGTGAAGTAAACAAACTTCTTAAAGAATTTGACCAGATGCAAAAGATGATGAAGCGCCTTCAAGCTAAAGGTGGCATGCGTCGTCTCATTGGGGCTATGAAAGGCATGGTACCACCGGGGTATTTTGGTTAATTTAAGCTTGGCTTTTTTTTAACTGAACTCGGCAAGAAGTCCCCCACCTCTATAGGTGGGGGAGGATGTCACGTGGAAGCAAGCCATTTAGACTAGATTAAACGAGGTCACATTAGACCTCGTTTTTGTTTTTGGGGAGGTTTTTTCAGAAAACTTAACCTTCTCCATTTTTGATTAGCTTTTGGTCCGGGGAATTTGATCCTAAAATTCGTAAAATAGTAAATTTTGCTTGCAAAATTTTGTGGAACAGTTAAAATTTTGCAACCTATTTTATATATAGAGTCGGGGTATTGTGCCCCAAATTTTTTGAACCTTATTTTATAGAGGACGATGATATGGTAATCATTCGTTTACAACGTGGCGGCGCAAAGAAGCGTCCTTTCTACCAGGTTGTAGTTGCAGATTCACGTCGTGCATTATGCGGTCGTTTTATTGAAAACATCGGTTTTTACAACCCGATTGCTACTGGTAAAGAAGAAAAGTTAAGACTTAATCTTGAACGTGTTGAATACTGGCAGTCAAACGGCGCTCAGTTATCTGATCGCGTAGCTAAGCTTGTTAAAGACAAGAAGGCTGAAGTAGCTGCTGCTTAATACGGATTGAGATTTAAGGAATTCATGATGGCAATGGAAGAACCGGAAGTAATGGGGCGTTTTGGGGTCGTTTACGGCATCAAAGGCTGGCTTAAGGTGAATTCATTCACTCAGAATCCAGAAAGTCTATTTACGTACAGTCCTTGGTTCATGCGAATCAATGGACAGCCGTGGGTTGAGATCGTCCTTGAGGACTATCGTCGCCATGGCGAGGGCTTTGTTGCGAAGATCAAAGGTTATGATGTTCGTGAAATTGCCCAGGGACTTACTAATGCGGAAATTGGGATTGTTGGCAGCTCATTGCCAGAATTACCAGAAGGTGAATACAGATGGAGAGATCTGATTGGTCTTACGGTGCGTAACCGCGCAGGCTATGAACTCGGTACCGTCACTTCACTTATGGAAACAGGTTCTAACGACGTATTGGTGCTCAAAGCCCCAAAAGATGATCAGTATGGTCTTAAGGAAAGATTAATACCTTATTTAGCTCATGTGGTTGATGAGGTTAATTTGGACGAAAAAATCATACTAGTTGACTGGGACCCGGATTTTTAGTCCTCCACAAAAGGTGTACTTATGCGTATCTGCGTTATAAGTCTATTCCCGGAAATGTACCGGGCGTTGACCGAATGTGGGGTCACAGGGCGCGCAGTTAAACACAAGCTGTTAGAAGTTATTTGCGTAAATCCACGTGATTTTGCTTATGACAAACATCAGAAGGTCGATGAACGTCCTTTCGGGGGCGGGCCTGGAATGCTGATGATGGTGCAACCTCTACGCGATGCAATTTTGCATGCTAAAAAGTTGTTGCCGGAGGCAAAGGTGATTTATATGTCACCGCAAGGTCGAGTATTTAATCATCAAGGTTGTACTGAACTCGTACAAAACAAAGAGTTAATCTTTGTGGCGGGACGATATGAAGGCATTGATGAAAGAATCATTGAAACATTGATCGACGAAGAGTGGTCCATTGGGGACTACGTGTTAAGTGGTGGTGAGCTACCATCCATGGTAATGATTGATGCCATTAGCCGGTTAGTGCCGGGAGTGCTTGGTGATGAGCTAAGTGCAGTGGAGGATTCATTTGCCCAAGGGTTGCTTGATTGTCCGCAATATACACGTCCAGTGGAAATAGACGGTCTTCGCGTGCCTGATGTGCTCTTAAGTGGCAATCATGAGGAAATAAGGAAATGGCGGCTAAAGCAAAGTTTAATTCGCACTTGTGAAAGGCGTCCTGATATTTTGCAAAGCCTAGCTCTGACTGACGAGCAAGAAAAAATTCTTGCCCTTTATCTGCGAGAACGAGATCAAAAGTCTGGCGAAAAGGAAAAACAGTAGAGAGTTATCAGTATATCCTAGGTAGGAAATTTAAAAATGACAATTATTGAACAAATCGAACAGGAACAGATGCGTAGCGATGTTCCAGCATTCGGCGCTGGTGACACCGTTCGTGTACAGGTACGTGTAGTTGAAGGCGACAAAGAACGTCTTCAGGCTTACGAAGGTGTTGTTATTGCAAAGCGTAACCGCGGTTTGCACTCTGCTTTCACTGTAAGAAAGATGTCTAATGGCGAAGGTGTGGAACGTGTATTCCAGACTCACAGCCCACTCATCTCTTCTATCGAAGTTACCCGTCGTGGTAAGGTTCGTCGTGCTAAGCTCTACTATTTGCGTCAGCTTACTGGTAAAGCAGCTCGTATTACTGAAAAGCTTACTTCAAAGTCTGATAAGTAATATCCTATCGGATAGATATCAGAAAGTGGGAATATGGCCGTGAGGTCATACCCAAGTATAAAATAGGTCATAACACAGGGGGTCACAGCGATCCCCTGTGTTTTTTATGGCTGAGTTATTTTGTAGGGCTCTCTAAACTTCAATAATAGCAAAAAGGGCGATTAAAAAATCGCCCTTAAAGATTAATGTGATAGTGTTTTGATAGGCCTTAGGCTAATGAACTACAGAAGCTGTTACTTCTTAGCTGTGGTTTTAGCTTTAGCAGTAGTCTTAGTAGCGGTAGTCTTGCTCCGGCTACGGCAACAAGTCTTTGACGCACACTTACTAGTAGTTTTAGCGGTAGTCTTGGTAGCACTCTTAGCTTCGGCCTTTACAGGGTCTGCTTTTTTAGGTTCAGCTTCAACTTCAGGTTCGGCTTTTTTAGGTTCAGCTTCAACTTCAGGTTCGGCCACCTGGGTGTTAAAGTAAGAGTTGTCATTACCCATAGAGGTTGGGCAATAACCATCTGCATTCCAGTCGTTATCAAAAAGTGAAGAACCGTCTTCCATAAAATACTGGAAACGATATTCGTAACGATCTTTTAGACCTTCTTTTGGTAAGTCGATACTGGTGCTAAAAGAACCGGCAGTGGTTTTAGCGGTGCTCTTAACGAGCGGAATTGGACTCCAACCGTTATGTTCGCACCAAAGATAGATTTCCTTGGCTCCTCTGGTAGCTTCTTCTGAGATGAAGAAGGTTACCTTAATCTTGGTTTTTAGGCTTTTGATTGTGGTGCTCATTCATCACTCCTAAATGTTTTAAGTTATAAATAATATATAATGTTTTTTTATAATATTGGTCAATAGTGCAACACTATGAACCTTATATGCCCACATTAACCAATAGAGAGGTTTCTGTCTATCACTAAACATAAAAATTGTGTCAAGGGAACACAATTTTTTCTGTGAAAACGTTAGCATTTAAAATGATAATTATATCTGTGTCGATATCTGGAAAATAAAAGAAGGGGTCCCTATTTTAATAGATCTCTATGATTTTGTAGTTAATTATATAAAATATATAATTAAACGTAAGAGAAATCATTAAATTAAAAACATCGACTTAGGAAAATTCTAAGCATGATGATGGGG
>OIZI01001425.1_pt1 | contig 10255 bp, 7 predicted proteins | sample 1588441 | NCBI WGS metagenome assembly OIZI01 (sample SAMN03283284) | human gut metagenome | biome: human-associated habitat; material: feces | host: Homo sapiens | place: Peru | collected 2012
CCGACGAAGATCTGCAGGAACTGCTGAACGTCAAAAAGACGAGAGCCTATCTGCTCGCCCGTCAGATGAATGAAAATGGATTGATCGAAATTATCGGCAGAGGCGCGGGTAAAAAGTACAAATTGAAGTGAGGGGAATAGAATATGGCTATCAGCAAAAAGCTTGAAATTATATATCACAATGGCCAGCCAGATGGTATTCGTTACCGAAGGTAACAATGGCTGAATGATACCGTAAATAGAGCAAAGAGGTGTGGTGCATGAGCAATGAAAACATATATCTCCCCGGTAAAATCCGTGACCGCATACAGGACTTGATGAAATCCCGAAAGATCACACAGGCAGAGCTTGCTACGCGCATTGGCTGTTCGGAAAGTTCTTTGAGCCGTTTCATCAGCGGCAAGACGGACAAGCTGGGTGACGAAAATATCATCCGTATTGCCCGTGTGTTCAATGTCTCCACCGACTTCCTGCTTGGCGAGGTCGATACCCCTGACCGCCTGAATTACGATATTTCCGAACTTGGCCTGTCGGTGCAGGCAGCGAGAAATCTGTATACTCACAAGGTGAATCCGCGGGTGGTCAATGCGCTGCTTGAAAATCCGGAGTTTGCCAACACCACAAATCTGATATCCGGTTATTTGGATGACGAACTTGCCAAGGGTTTTGCGGCACAGAATCAGCTGTACGCAACTGTCGCCGGTATGCTGAAAAGCCAACCGGAAGCAGTTGACGATGTAAAGAAATTGCAGACCCCGACATATCAGGCAGACCTTACTGCAATCCAACGCTCGTTCATGTCTGCTGTGCAAGCAGTAAAGAAAGAGGTCGGTAACGATCTGTCTGCCAACCGTGAATTGACCTCGCAAGCAGTGAAAGAGATTTATGCCGAGTTGACCAAAGGGCAGAAAAAGCTAAATCGCAAAATCACCGCAGAGCAGATTGGTGAAGCGGTGGCACAGTCCGTTTCCCATCTGCCCGGTATTGACACAGAAGCGGTCAAGCAGATGTTCCTTGCAATGACCGGTACGGTACAAAACCATGAAAAGAGACCCGATAACCAATGAACAGCTCTGTGCGTTGGCCAAGCGGGGAGACGCCGATGCACAGAATCTGCTGATTGAAAACAATCTTCGATTCATCAAAAAGACTGCATACGAAGTGTGGAGCGCACAAGCGGAGTTGAACTGATCTCTGCAAATTTCACTTGACGATCTTGTGCAGGAAGGCTCGTTGGGTTTGCTCGGCTGCATCGACAGCTATAATCCCAACAGCGGAAACCTATTTCTGACATATGCCGCTTCCGCAATACGGAACGCCATGATCGACTACATCCGCTCACAGAATGTGCCCTTTGAGGCGAAAAACCTGAACAGCATTGTTTCTCTGGATGAGCTTGCGAAAGACGAAGTTCGGAGCAAGCAGAGTTTTATTGCAGACCCCACTCTCCAAACTCCGGAACAGATATATCTGGCAGAGGAACGGTACGATGATCTCCACCATGCTCTTGATATGATCGAGAACAGAGAGAAACAGTATTTGCGTTATCGCTTCGGCTTCGATGATGATACGGAGCATCCGCTGGCGGAGACAGCGAAGCATTTCAATCTCTCCGTAAGCAGGGCAAAGAAAACCGAAGCGCAAGCCCTGGATAATGTGTGGCTGGAGTTGCCGTGGTGGTACGAACAGCATCGAACATTTCTGCTTGCATCTATCATAGAAGCATGGGGTGCATTTTTGAAAATAATCGACGAAATGACGGATGAATAAGCGATGACCTTTTGGGGAAACGCGTCGCGGCGGCGGGCTTTATATACCTTTTGCTCCCCCGGCGATGCAGCACGGCTTCGGTCTTCAACCTGCGCTTTGCTGCATCGCCTACACCCAAAGAACGAATATCCGCAAGCCTCCCGTGCCTGCAAATATCCGTCCTTCTGCTGCCGCAGGAAACGGTCTGTCCGGTACGGTGACAGCCCCTTTCCAGCGTCAACGGTCGCAAAAGGTATAACACACTAGACTTTGCGAGCAAACTCGTGTGCCAACAGGGCGCTTCTCGCCCCTATTGGAAACCCAGAGCCAAAGGGATTGCATCCCTCTGGACACCTACATTTTTCTTCACACGGCGGTATCCAAACTGTAAAAATGCAGTTTGCCACCGATGCGAAGAAAAACAAAAGGAAGCATCTGCGCTGTGATTGTGAGAGCGCAAATCTTCCTTTTGGTGCTGATAATCAAAATTGGATATGGTGCAATTTCAGATTATCAGCCTCTGCTGCGGCAGGAGTTTCGCCATCATTTGCTGGATTCAAGTTGCACAACGAACTTCCGATAATTCTTATTATCAAGAAACAGGAGGTCAACATTTATGTTACCCGAAGAAAGAGCAAGAGTAAAAATAGATAAGCAATTATCTGATGCCGGATGGGATATTGTAGCTCGTGACGAGTATGTTCCGTTCAATGCTTCTGCGGTCAAAGAAGCGCTAATGCAAGGTAATAAAGAGAGCGACTATCTCCTGTTCATTGACGACAAGGCGATTGCTGTTGTAGAAGCCAAAGCCGAGGACAATGCTCTCGGTGATGTTGTTGCACGACAGGCTGAATGGTATTCGCAAAACCCTCAAGGATGGGTAGGCTTGTGGTTCCCCAGTCAAATTCCTTTTGTTTATCTTGCAAACGGAAATAAAATATATTTCAAAAATATGCTTGAACTGGATAGTGAGTATGTTGAGCTTTCTGAAATGCACTCTCCAAAGAAAATGCTTCAGTTGCTTGGCAAAAAATCGGAGTACGGTGCCTTGCCTAAAATTGAGAGAAGAGGGCTTCGTGACTGTCAGTATAATTCAGAGGTAAATCTCGAAGCATCATTAAAAGCTGGCAAGAAGAAAGCTCTTGCTATTCTTGCAACAGGATCGGGTAAGACATATCTTGCCTGCCTTGCTGCATATCGGCTTTTGAATTACACTCCTACAAGGCGTGTTCTTTTCCTTGTTGACCGCAACAATCTCGCTCGTCAAACAGAAACTGAGTTCAGCCTATTTGATCGCACCGAAAAGCAAAAGCCGATGAACGAGCTTTATCAAATCAATCGCCTTAAAAAGCCTGAAGACATTCAGGGTGATATTATCATTTCTACCATTCAGAAATTATTCGCTGTGCTCACAGGGCAAACCATTATTGACGATGACGAAGATAAAGAGGATGAACGCATTGGATTAAAAGATATTGTTAAAAATGAGCCCGCTGTCGTTCTTGATGGCGATTTGAAGCTGCCGCCTGATTATTTCCAATTTATCATTGTTGATGAGTGCCATCGTTCAATTTACGGAAAATGGAAAGCAGTTCTTGATTATTTCAAAGATGCCAAAATGCTTGGCTTAACTGCCACACCCATCACTGAAGCACAGGCTTATTTCAATAATAATGAAATTGCAAAATACACCTATGATGATTCCGTTGTTGATGGTGTTAATGTTCCCGCTCGTGTTTATAGGATAATTACAGAAGCAACTGTTCACGGTGGAACGATTGCAGAGGGAGAAACCGTAACGGATGTCAATCGTGCTGGCGAAGTAATTGACACTTATACCGCACAAAACCGCATTGATTATGCACCCAATCAGTTAGATCGTTCTGTTATTAATCCCAATCAGATAGAGGCCGTATTAAAGTCTTATATGGATGCAATTTATACCGACCTCTATCCCGAAAGAGAGGAAAAGTGGCAGTACATCCCTAAAACTCTCATTTTCGCCAAAGACGATAATCACGCAACAAAAATTGTAGAGGCTGCTAAAAAAGTTTTTGCAGTAAAATTTGCAAATGGCGAAGTTCCCGAAAACTTTGTGCAGAAAATTACTTATTCGGCAGGCGACTCCAATGCCCTCATTCGTGATTTGAGAACTGAAAAAGATTTTCGTATTGCAGTCACCGTCACTCTTGTTGCTACGGGTACGGACGTGAAGCCGCTTGAAGTTGTCCTTTTTATGAATGATGTAAAATCTGATGTTTTATATACTCAGATGAAAGGCAGAGGCTGTAGAACCTTGGGCGAAGACAAACTTAGGGAAGTGACACCAAATGCAGACAACAAAAGTTGTTTTTATATTGTTGATGCTGTTGGTGTTACAGAATCCGATAAAACTATACCTCAGCCCGGTAAGGGTAGCGAAGGAGGAAGTCCCAAGCCTTTACGCTTAGATCAACTTCTCGAGCACCTGTCCCACGGTGAAGTTTCGGATGATAATCTTGCTTTACTGCGTGATTATTGCGCCACCATTCAAAAGCGCTATGAATTCCATCCGCTTTTTGAAAGGCATTTGAATATGTTCATTTCGGATTACGGCTTCTCACCGAGAGAACTGGCTAACAATATCAATCAAGCTCTTGCCCAAAATACGTTGCCTCCCTATACTGATATTTCGGACGATAATACAGCCCGAAAAAACTTGGTTTTCTGCTTGATGGGAAATCTTCAGGCACGAAAGAAGCTGCTTGAGCTCCAGCGGGGCTATTATGCCATAACGCCGGAAAAAGAAGACAAGGTTATTTATAAAGGATTTTCAAAAGAAACCGCAAAAAGTTTTATTGCAAATTTCGAGCAGTATTTGAATGACAATACCGATAAAATAGAAGCTCTCAGAATTATCTATAATTCCGAAGATACCGTTATCACTTATTCAATGCTTACGGAGTTGCAGGATAAACTGATTGCTGAAAACGGACAGTTTACGCCATATTACATTTGGAAAAACTATAAAATCCTCGATGTCGATGGAAATGTTGAAGAGCTTGATATAAAGCAAAATATCAAGGCTTTGACGCATCTTATTCAGCTTGTGCGTTATGCTTATCACAAAAACGACCAGCTTGTCAGCCTTATTAAAGGTTATTCGCAGAGGTTCAGTCTTTATTGTGGACAGGCTCAGCGCGAACTGACCGAGGAACAAAAAGAAATTATGAAACAAATTGCAGATTATATCGTAGAGGAAGGTTCAATCAGTACATCTGAGCTAAATTCTTTTGACACAGACCTGTGGCGCAAAGCTATGAAGAGCTTCGGAGCCCCTGCTCTTGCACAGGAGATCGTTACACTTTCAAAATTCATATTAAAGGCGGCATAAAGTTATGGCAGATATTCAAAAAAGTGAAGCAACGTTAGTAAAAAAGGTATGGGACATTGCAAATGTTCTTGCCGCCGCTGGCGTTGGATTTACCGACTATATCACTCAGCTTACATATATTCTTTTCCTAAAAATGGACGCTGAAAAAGAGGAATTAGGCCTTGGAAGCTCTATCCCCGAAGGTTACAAGTGGAAAGATATTGCTGAGTTGAATGGTGATGACCTTATCGATAAATACGAGGATGTCTTGAAGGAGCTTTCAAAAGATGACGGTTTAATCGGAACGATTTTCACGAAGGCTTCAAACAAAATCAATAGCCCTGTTCACCTTGCCAAAGTGTTGCAGATGGTTGGCAACGAGAATTGGTATATGATGGAGGGTGATTTCAAGGGTGCAATCTATGAGTCTATCCTCGAAAAGAACGGCCAGGACAAAAAGAGTGGTGCAGGACAGTATTTTACACCCCGTTCTCTTATCAAGGCCATGGTCGAAGTTACCGATCCTAAAATCACAGAAACGGTTGCAGATCCTGCTTGTGGCACGGGCGGCTTCCTCCTTGCGGCGTATGAACACATGAAGCCTCAGAGCCGGGAAATCGCAAAGCAAAATTTTCTTAAAAACAACGCTCTGTTCGGTGCAGATAATACCGCCCTTGTTGTTACGCTTGCATCTATGAACTTGTATTTGCACGACATCGGCACCGAAAAGAGTCCGATCATCTGCCAAGACTCCTTGCTCGATACATCCGAAAAAATGTTTGATGTTATCCTTGCAAATCCTCCGTTCGGCACAAGACCGCAGGGAAGCGTTGCCGTTGATAGTGCAAGGCCTGAGTTTATTAAGACATCCGACAATCAGGTTAATTTCCTACAGCACATAATGTCGATCGTCAAAACAGGTGGGCGTGTTGCCGTTGTTTTGCCTGACAATGTTCTTACTGATGGAAATGCGACTGCAAAAGTGCGAGAAAAATTATTGACTGATTTTAACCTCCACACAATTCTCAGATTGCCTACCGGTATTTTCTATGCTGGTGGCGTCAAAACCAATGTCCTTTTCTTTGAAAAGGGTTCAAAGACAAAAGACATTTGGGTTTACGATTACAGAACAGGCGTAAAGCATACTATGGCTACCAAGCCGATGACTCGTGCAGATCTTGATGATTTTGTGAATTGCTATTGCTCTGGCCATCTGGAAGATCGTAAGGAAACATATTCTGAGAAGAATCCCAATGGCAGATGGAGAAAATACAGCGAAGAGGAAGTATATTCCCGGGACCAATTAAAACTGGATTTTAAGTGGATGGATTTAACCGAAAAGGATGACCGCACCATCGGTGAGCTTCTTGATGAAATGCAGGATAAGGCAGCTGCGATCAGTAATGCCATATCTAAACTTCAGGAAATCCTTGGAGGCATTGACTTATGATAGATACAAAGGCATTAAGAGAAAAGGTGCTTGACCTTGCCATCCGTGGTAAGCTGGTTCCGCAAGACCCGAATGATGAACCGGCTTCTGTTCTGTTGGAGCGAATTCGCCAGCAGAAGCAGCAGATGGTCAAGGAAGGCAAGCTGAAAGCCAAGGACATAAAAAACGATACCGTCATCTTTGTCGGTGAGGATAATTTACATTATGAGAAGTTCGCCGACGGCAGCGTGAAATGTATTGAGGATGAGATTCCGTTTGAACTGCCGGAGGGATGGCAATGGGTACGGCTTGGATGCTTGGCTCAATATAAAAAAGGGCCTTTCGGAAGTAGTATCACTAAAGCAATGTTTGTCCCAGACAAGCCAGGCGCAGTTAAAGTCTATGAGCAGAAAAACGCAATCAACAAAGATGCGTCACTGGGTAATTACTTCATTTCTGCCGAAAAATATGAAACGCTAAAAGGATTTGAGGTTTTCCCTAACGACATCATCGTTAGCTGTGCTGGTACCATCGGAGAAACTTATGTATTACCAACCAGCATGAGAAAAGGCATCATTAATCAAGCGTTAATGAAAATTTCCTTATACGACTTAGGGATCTTAGATTTTTATTTGATGTACTTTGACTTCCAACTCAAGAGAGCTGCACAAGAGCAAGGATACGGTGTTGCACTTAAAAACATTCCTCCGTTTGATATGCTGAAAAGATACCTGGTTCCGATACCTCCTATTCAAGAGCAGCAACGAATTATCGCAGCTGTAAACAATTTGCTTTTCGAGGTAGATTCTATTGATGCAGATAGTAAAGCTATTTTCGCCCTAATCGCACAGACCAAAGCCAAAATTCTCGATCTCGCTATCCGAGGTCAACTTGTGCCACAAGATCCAACTGATGAGCCTGCTTCCGTTCTTCTGGAGCGTATTCGGGCTGAGAAAGAAGAACTCATCAAGCAGGGCAAGATCAAGCGGGATAAGAAGGAATCCGTCATCTTCAAAGGTGAGGATAACTCTTATTATCTAAATGACGGCCAGATGACAGTAGATATCAGCGATGATCTCCCGTTTGACGTTCCGGATTCTTGGCGTTGGGTCCGTCTCAAAGATATATTTATTATCAATCCTCGAAATATGTTGGATGATGACCTGGATGTATCGTTCATTCCTATGCCGTTGATTGATGATGGGTACAGCGGTAAGCACACTTCAGAAGTACGACAATGGAAAGAAGTGAAAACCGGATTCACCCATTTTACAGAAGGTGATGTCGGTATTGCCAAAATTACTCCCTGCTTTGAAAATCGGAAATCTACTGTTTTTGAGAATTTATCCAATGGATACGGCGCAGGAACAACCGAGCTTCATGTCCTGAGACCTTTCGGCAAAAACATCCTCGCACAATACTTGCTGGCATATGTAAAAACCGATTACTTTGTTGAAAACGGAATGCAGACCTTTACAGGAGATGTCGGTCAGCAGCGCATCAGCAAGGCGTATGTTGAGAACGCTTATTTCCCGCTTCCACCTATCAAAGAGCAGGAACGAATTATTCAACAGATTGGTATCATATTTGAACACCTGAATATGATTACGGATGCATTATCTTGACCAACAGCCGCCCTCGAAAGAAGGCGGCTGTTTCCTTTACCATGTGACGATTTTGTCCACCAATGCTTGTTGCTCGCTGGCGGTTCTGCGGAGGTATATTCGTGTGGTTTCAATGCTTTCATGCCCCATCAGGTCGGCCAGCAACGCAATGTCATTGTACTTCTCTAAGAAGTTCTTAGCGTAGCGGTGCCGAAAAGAATGCGGATATACCACTTTTTTGTCCAGCCCATACTTGTCGGCATAGTTTTTGAGTTGCTGGGAAATGCCGCGGGTGGTGATCCGCTCCCCATAGCGGTTCAAAAACAAATAACCGGAGGAACGGTTTGTTTCCTCCAGCCATTCGATGGTCTCCGTTCTTAACTTTTTGGGTATGTAGAGCCTGCGCAGTTTGCCTCCCTTTGTATACAGGTCGAAATATCCAAGTTCAACATGTTCAATTTTGATCTGTATGAGTTCACTGACACGAGCACCAGTAGCGGCCAGATACCAGACTACAAAGTACCATTCCATGTTGTCGTCCTTTTTGAGCTGCTTCTTCAAGAAATTATAATCGGCATTGCTGATCACGTTTTCAAGGAAGTTCTTCTGCTGAACCTTCACAGCTTTCAGCTGCAGCTTGTCCTTGCCCAGATAGACCAGATACTTGTTGATCGCCTGGATGCGGAGATTTACCGTCTTAGGCTTGTAAAACTCCATCAGATACCCTTTGTAGGCCAACAGATTTTCCTTGCTGGTCGTATCGTAATGGGAGTGGTAGTATTCCACCGTCCACAAATACGATGTGATCGTGTTTTCGGAAAGATTACTCTTTCGCAGATGTTCTTCAAATGTGCCTTGCTGTTTCATAATAAGCAGCCTCCCTATAATATTTTCTGCGGTTTTCCGCACAAACATTATAAGGGAAATATGTGACTTCCTCTTATTATGAGAAGATTGGCAATGAGGTCGAAAATATCGATGGCGATATACCCTTTGAGTTGCCTGATGGATGGGCGTTTGTTCGTCTGAAAGAACTATGGGAACTTGTCTCCGGACGAGATCTTTCGCCTTCTGAATACAATGCAGATGGAGATGGTATTCCGTATATCACAGGAGCCAGTAATTTCGCAAATGGCAGAGTGAGCTTGGTGAGATGGACAACAACACCGCAAGTGATAACCAAAACTGGAGATTTGCTACTCACTTGCAAAGGAACTATCGGCGAAATGGCGTTCAACAATTTCGGTGACGCTCATATAGCACGACAAGTCATGGCAATCCGTAATACATTTGCGCTTAACCCTGAGTATCTTGCTCTTTGCATAACAGCCTATATCAGTGCCATAAAAGACGCAGCAAAAGGACTTATACCCGGCATATCAAGAGAGGATATCTTAAATTTAATTCTGCCAATACCCTCGTTGAATTACCAAATTAGAGTTGTTGAGCAGGTGGCAAAATTGAAAAGCCTCCTTACTTCTGTAGAAAAGAGCCTCAGCTGAGTCTCTTTTCTATGTTCGCTATTGTTGCAAATAGTTTATCAACAGAGGCAACGATTCTCTCTTGCTCATCTATTGAGGGAAGCGGTACTATCAAATTGTGTAATGCCTTTGACGAAAAGCCTTGCAATCCGATGCCTTGACCACCAATAAGTCCCAACCGCTTCCACATATACATCACGTAATAGTAGAATCGACAGGAAAGCGAAATATACGGACGCAGTCGGTGGATATGATTCTGTATTCTGATGTTCTCATCGAACATCCAAATCGCAGATCTCCCTATGTCTCCCCCTTCGCAAACTAACAGGTCGCCCTTTGTCACAGTAGATTTATCAATCTCGCTATCTGTAAAAGGCATTTCTTTGAGTGAATCCAGTTCAAATCGATCCCAGTACAAATTCGATGTTGTGATATATGTCATAGGAGTCCCTGCTGAATCAGATGAATTTAATGGTTTGCCGGTGTTATGGGCAAAAAGTGTGCCAAGCCTACACCAACACCATGTTTCTGGTAGATCAAACGGAATTTCACTGTTAATACAACGGACTTCCGTTCCAATCTTCTCATAATAAGAGTTATCCTCACCTTTGAAGATGACGGATTCCTTCTTATCCCGCTTG
>OIZI01001430.1_pt1 | contig 10247 bp, 10 predicted proteins | sample 1588441 | NCBI WGS metagenome assembly OIZI01 (sample SAMN03283284) | human gut metagenome | biome: human-associated habitat; material: feces | host: Homo sapiens | place: Peru | collected 2012
GTCTCCACCACCACCTGGGTGGTGCCGTAGAAGTCCCGCAGCACCACGAAGGCGAAGTTCTGCCCCACGGTGCGGACGTTCTCCATCCAGCCCACGATCTTGACCTGCTGGCCCACGTGTTCCATACGCAGCTCGTTGCAGGTATGTGTACGCATCTGCATCATCGTTGTATCCTCCTGTTTTGATAATGATTTGTATAATCTGATTGGAATATTACGATTTGTTGTTACTTCTCTAAAATGACCGTGCCTTTATTCCGCTCCGCAAGGCCGGTCCGGATACGCTCAAGCGTCTCGCCGAAGGGCAGGGTGGTCTGCTCGCCGGAGGTCATGTCCTTGCAGGCGATGACACCGGCCTTGATCTCGTCTTCGCCCAGGAACAGCACATAGGGCACGCCGGTCTTGTCGGCGTAGTTCATCTTGGCCTTGAATTTCTTCTGCTCGGTGTAGAGCTGGGTGCGGATGCCGGCGTCCCGCAGCCGCGTGGCCAGCGTCACGGCGGCGGACAGGTCCTCCGTCATGGGCAGGATCAGCGCGTCCGCCGGGGCGGTGGGCAGGTCGGGGTTCAGCATCCCCTGCTCACCCAGCACGTAGAACAGCCGGGTCAGGCCGATGGAGATGCCCACGCCGGGCAGCTGCTTGTCGGTGTAGTAGGCGGCCAGGTTGTCGTACCGTCCGCCGGAGCAGACAGAGCCGATCTCCGGGTGGTCCAGCAGCGTGGTCTCGTACACCGTGCCGGTGTAGTAGTCCAGACCTCGGGCGATGGTCAGATCCACGGCGAAGTTCTCCGCCGGCACGCCGAAGGCGCTCAGGTATTTTACCACGGTGCGGAGCTGGTCCAGCCCCTCGTCGAACGTCTCGTTCCGGCCGGTGTAGCCCTCCAGAGCGCTGAGCACCTGGTCGTTGCCGCCGGTGATGGCGATGAATTTCAAAATTTCATCGGCGTTTTCGGCGGACACGCCCACCTCGTCGGTGAGCAGGACGCGGACCTTATCCGTGCCGATCTTGTCCAGCTTGTCCACGGTGCGCATGATGTGGCCGGACTTCTCCGTCAGGCCCAGCATGGCGTAGAACCCGTTGAGGATCTTGCGGTTGTTTACCCGGATGCAGAACCGCTTCAGCCCCAGCTCAGTGAAGGCCCGGTAGATGATGGCGGGCATCTCCGCCTCGTTGGTGATGTCCAGCTTGCCGTCGCCGATGACGTCGATGTCGGCCTGGTAGAACTCGCGGAAGCGTCCCCGCTGGGCGCGCTCGCCCCGGTAGACCTTGCCGATCTGATAGCGGCGGAAGGGGAAGGACAGGTCATTGTAGTGCAGGGCCACATACTTGGCCAGCGGCACGGTCAGGTCAAAGCGCAGCGCCAGGTCGGCGTCGCCCTTGCTGAAGCGGTAGATCTGCTTCTCCGTCTCACCGCCGCCCTTGGCCAGCAGCACCTCCGCCGCCTCGATCACCGGGGTGTCCAGCGGGGTGAAGCCGTAGAGACTGTACGTGCGGCGCAGGATCTCCATCATGCGCTCCATCTGCTGCTGCGGGCGGGGCAGCAGCTCCATAAATCCCGACAGGGTGCGGGGTGTCATCTCAGCCATTTTCCGTATCTCCTTTATCTTCGGTGGTTTCCTCAATTTTTGCTGCGCCGCTCTCCAGCGTGTGGGACGCCGCCTCCCGGGCGGCCTCGGCGTCGGCCTCATGCTTCAGCTCCCAGGCCACGTCCCGGTAGATGGCATCCAGCTCCGCGCCCTTCTTCCGGCCCAGCCTGCCGCCGATCAGGCCCAGCACCACGGACAGGGGCAGGCCCACATACCACAGACGGGTGATGAGGACGAGGACGAAGCCCGCCAGGATGCCGATCCACGCGCCGATCTCGGTGTAGTTGTGGCCCACGGCGTGATACACGCCCTTTTTCTCCCGGATCTGCCTGGTCTTTTTCAGCTGGGCCAGGCACATACCGATACGCAGCACGCCCAGGGCGGTGAGGGGGATGAAGCAGTCGTACAGGTGCTTGTTGATGAAGTCAATGACAGCTTGCATAGCGATCTCCTTGTGTGAAATGGAATAAAAAAAGCGCTCCCGTCCCGGTATTGGGACGAGAGCGGTAATGCGCTTCGTGGTGCCACCCAAATTCGGCCTTGCGGCCCTTTTCAGCTCCTGTTACGGGGAGCGCGCCGTGGATGTTTCCATCCCCGCTCGCCCGCTGTCTTGGCCTGCTCCTTGCCGTGACGCGCTTACAGCCGGCGGCGCGTCTCTCTGTTACGGCGGTGTGATGGCTACTCCTGCGGGGTCAACACGGTTATCCCTTATTTTATGCGATTTCCCGTGGGTTGTCAAGGCCTTTCACGCGGTGAAGGGCTTGCTCTTGGGGTTCACGATGTCGCGCCAGTCCAGGTCGCCCCGGTCCAGGCCCAGCACCAGCATCTCGGCGGTGGCCAGGTTGCTGGCAAAGGGGACGTTGTTCTGGTCGCACAGGCGGGAGATATAGGCAATATCGTCATCGGTGTGCTTCTGGCTGGGGTCGCTGAAGCACAGCACCATATCTATCTCGTTATAGGCGATGCGGGCCGCGATCTGCTGGCCGCCGCCGTGGTCGAAGGACAAAAATCGGTGGATGGTCAGGCCGGTGGCGTCGGCGATCTGCTGGCCGGTGCGGGCGGTGGCGCACAGGGTGTGCTTGGCCAGAATGCCGCAGTAGGCGGTGCAGAACTGGACCATCAGCTCCTTGCGGTTGTCGTGTGCCATCAATGCAATATTCATAGAAGGCTCCTTTCTCTTCTAACGTATAGAGGGAGGTTATATCTTCATCAGGGGCGTCTTTTTGCCCATGATGCGTTTGGCGATGTTTTCGTAGGCCCGGGCGGCGTAGTAGTTGTATTCCTGCAGCACCAGCCCGCGGTTCAGGCAGTAGGGGACGTCCTCGTCCTCCGGCACGACGCCTAAAAGCGGCAGGCCGGCGGCGTCGATAGCGTCGTCAATGGTGGTGTGGAGCTGGCGCAGCACCTTTTTGGACACGCGGCCCACCACCAGGTGTACCGTGCCGGTGGGGAAGGCGGCCAGCTCCATGGCGGTGCGCTGGGCATCGCGCATGGCGGACACGTCCGTGGTGGTGATGACCACCACCTGGTCGGCCATGCAGGCGGCCATCTGGAAGCCCTGTCCCAGCCCCGCCGGGGCGTCGATGAGGCACCAGTCATAGCTTTTCCGGATGTCGGCGGCCAGCTGCTTCACGGCGGCCACGGACAGCTCCAGCGGCCGGTCGGCCATGGGCGCGGTGAGCAGGGAGAGGGAGGGGTACTTCTCGTGGGCCACGGCGGCCTCCGCCAGCGTGCAGCGCCCGGCCAGCACGTCGGAGAAATCCATCAGAGCCCGGTCGCTGAGCCCCAGTGCCAGGTCCAGGTTGCGCAGTGTCACGTCGCAGTCCATACACAGCACCCGCTGGCCCATGGAGGCCAGCGCCAGCGCGGTATTGGCGGTGAAGGTGGTCTTTCCGGTGCCTCCCTTGCCGGACACCACGGCGATGATCTTGCCCATGGGAACTCCTTTCAGCGCAGCGGCGATTTTTTGATACGGGCGAAGCTGCGGGGGAACTGCCGGGGCGTGGCCTTCACCTTTTCGATGATGACCGCCCGGTGGCGCACGTCGGTCTGCGGCACGTCGTAGTCCCGCACGGCGGCGATCCGGCCGCCCAGCTGGGACACGGCGCTGCGGGCTTCCTGGATCTCCTGGTCGGAGGAGGTGGACTTCATGGCGATGAACCGCCCGTCCACCTTGACCAGCGGCAGCGTCAGCTCGCACAGCACGTTCAGCTGTGCCACGGCCCGGGATACGGCCATGTCGTACTGCTCCCGGTGCTGCCCGGCGAACTCCTCCGCCCGGGCGTGGACGCAGGTCACATGGGTCAGCCCCATGTCATCGCACACCTCCTGCAGAAAGTCGATGCGCTTGCCCAAACTGTCCAGCAGTGTGAACCGGGCATCCGGCGTCAGCAGCGCCAGCACCATGCCCGGCAGTCCCGCGCCCGTACCCACGTCGATGACGGCCTTGCCCGCCAGAGGGGAGAGGGACAGCAGGGCGGCGCAGTCCAGCAGGTGCAGCGTGGCCACCTGATCCGGCTGGGTGATGGCCGTCAGGTTCATCACCTTGTTTTTCTCCAGCAGCGCGCCGGCATAGCGCTCCAGCGCCGGGGCGGCGGCGGGGTCAAGGCCCAGCCCGGTCAGCCCCGCGGTCAGGATGTCGGTCATTTCTGCTGTTCCTTCAGCAGGTCGCGGATCTCGGTGAGCAGCTCCTCCGCGGTGGGCGTCTCCGGCTCCTCCGGTTCAGGCTCCTCGTCCTTCTTGCCAAGGGCGTGGAGCTTGTTGATGGCCTTGACCACCAGGAAGATGACGAACGCCACCAGAATAAAGTCGATGATGGTGCTGAGGAATGTGCCCAGGCCCAGCGTCACCGGCTCTTTCACCACGGTGTCGCCGTCCATGACGGCGGCCTTCAGCGTCAGGTTCAGCTGGCCCAGGTCGATGCCGCCGATGAGCAGGCCGATGAGGGGCATGAACACGTCATTCACCAGGGACGTGGTGATCTTGCCGAAGGCAGAGCCGATGACCACGCCGATGGCCATGTCCAGCACGTTGCCCCGCATGGCGAATTCCTTGAATTCATTCAGAAACTTTTTCATGGGTGAAAACTCCTATACAAAGAGTATAATTATGCGCGGATATTACGAAGCGCTATCAATAAAGCGGGACGAGCCGCTCCTTGCCGCCCATGTAGGGCTGGAGCGCCTTGGGTACGAGGACAGAGCCGTCCTCCTGCAGGTTGTTCTCCAGCAGAGCGATGAGCATACGGGGCGGCGCGACCACGGTGTTGTTCAGCGTGTGGGGCAGGTACATCTTGCCGTCCTCGCCCTTGACGCGGATCTTCAGGCGGCGGGCCTGTGCATCGCCCAGGTTGGAGCAGGAGCAGACCTCGAAATACTTCTGCTGCCGGGGCGACCACGCCTCGATGTCGCAGGACTTGCACTTCAGGTCCGCCAGGTCGCCGGAGCAGCACTCCAGCTGCCGCACGGGAATGTCCAGCGAGCGGAACAGCTCCACGGAGTAGCGCCACATTTTCTCGTACCAGTCCTTGGACTCCTCGGGCTTGCAGACCACGATCATCTCCTGCTTCTCGAACTGGTGGATGCGGTACACACCCCGCTCCTCGATGCCGTGGGCGCCCTTCTCCTTGCGGAAGCAGGGGGAATAGGAGGTCAGCGTCTGAGGCAGCTTGCTCTCCGGCACGATCTGATCGATGAACTTGCCGATCATGGAGTGCTCGGAGGTACCGATGAGGTACAGATCCTCGCCCTCGATCTTATACATCATGGCGTCCATATCCGTTTGGCTCATGACGCCCTCCACCACGTTGCCGTGGATCATGAACGGAGGGATGCAGTAGGTGAAGCCCTTGTCGATCATAAAGTCGCGGCCGTAGGCGGTGACGGCGGAGTGCAGCCGGGCGATGTCGCCCATGAGGTAATAGAACCCCTGTCCGCTGACCCGTGCGGCGGCGTCCATGTCCACGCCGTCGAAGCGCTCCATGATCTCCGTGTGGTAGGGGATGGGGAAGTCGGGGGTTTTCGGCTCGCCGAAGCGCTGTACCTCCACGTTGCAGCTGTCGTCCGGGCCGATGGGCACGGAGGGGTCTATCATCTGGGGGATGACCAGCATGATGCGGTGCAGGTCGGCGGCCAGCTTCTCCTCCATCTGCTCCAGCTGGGCCAGACGGTCGGCATTGGCCTTGACCTGGGCCTTGGCCTCCTCGGCCTCCGCCAGCTTGCTCGGGTCTTTCTTGGCCTGCCCCATGAGCATACCCACCTTTTTGGACAGCTGGTTGCGCAGGGCGCGGAGGTCGCTGGCCTCCTGCATGGCGGCGCGGCGCTCGGCATCGATGGCCACGGCCTCGTCTACCAGGGGCAGCTTGGCGTTTTGAAACTTCTTGCGGATGTTTTCTTTGACGGCTTCGGTGTTCTCCCGAAGGAATTTGATGTCAAGCATGGTGTTGCACCTCGTTATCGTAATAACTGTTTCACGTGAAACAGAGGTTTATTTTTTCAGCTTTTCCAGGGCCTCCAGCAGGGCGTTCAGGTCGTCCACACCGTAGTAGTCCAGCTCGATGCGGCCCTTTTTCTTCCCGTTGACGATGCGGCAGGGACGGCCCAGCTTACCGGACAGCTCCCGGGCGGCCTCCTCCACATAATTGACGGAGAGGGGATTGGCGGCGGGCCGCTCCTTTTTCTCCGTGGTCAGCTTTTTCACCAGCAGCTCCGTCTGTCGGACGGACAGGCCGTCCTTCACCACCGTCTCGGCGGCGGTCTGCTGCATTTTGGCGTTCAGGGGCAGCAGTGTCCGGGCGTGGCCGGCGGACAGCCGTCCGTCCTCCACCATGGCCCGGACCGGGGGCGTCAGTCCCAGCAGCCGCAGTGCGTTGGCCACGGTGGGGCGGGACTTGCCCACCCGCTGCGCCGCCTCCTCCTGGGTCATGTTGTACTGCTCCGTCAGCACCCGGTAGCCCTCGGCCTCCTCGATGGGGTTCAGGTCCTCCCGCTGGAGGTTCTCGATCATGGCCAGCTCCATAGCTTTGCGGTCGTCGGCCTCGATGACGATGGCGGGGACTTCCGTCAGCCCGGCCATCCGGGCGGCCCGCCAGCGCCGCTCACCAGCGATGATCTGATAATACCCGGACTGGAGCTTGCGAACGGTCAGAGGCTGGATGATACCATGCTGCCGGATGGACTCCGACAGGTCTGCCAGCGCGTCGGGGTCAAAGGCTTTCCTGGGCTGGGTGGAGCAGCTCTCCACCTGGCTGATGGGCAGCAGCAGGGAGGAGCGCTCGTCGTCGCTTGTCAGCACATTGTCGCCTAACAGCGCGCCCAGACCCTTGCCCAGGCCTTTCATTTGGTTTGCCATAGGATGCTCTCCTTTCAGCGGTTCTTTTGCAGGAACTCCGCCGCCAGCGCCGTATAGGCATCCGCGCCGCGGCAGGTGCGGTCGTAGGCGGTGATGGGCTTGCCGTGACTGGGCGCCTCGCTGAGCCGCACGTTCCGGGGGATGACGGTGGCGTAGACCTTCCCGCCGAAGAAGCGCTTGAGCTCCTGGGCCACCTGAATGCTCAGGTTCGTCCGTCCGTCGTACATGGTCAGCAGCACGCCCTCGATGTCAAGGCTCGGGTTCAGGCTGCGCCGCACCAGCCGCACGGTGTTCATCAGGTCGCTCAGCCCCTCCAGCGCGTAATACTCACCCTGCACCGGCACCAGCAGTGTGTTGGCTGCGCACAGCGCGTTCAGCGTCAGCAGCTCCAGCGACGGCGGGCAGTCGATAAAAATGAAGTCGTAGTTCTCCGCCACCTGCCGCAGCGCGGCCTTGAGCAGGAACTGCCGGTCCGGCAGGTTGATCAGCTCCACGCCCGCGCCGGCCAGCGCCTTGCTGCTGGGCAGCACGTCTCCGTAGGGGGTGGTGACGACGAGCTGGGCCGTGTCCACGCCGTTGATGAGCGCGTCGTACACGCCGTTGCTGGTGGTCTTGTCCACACCCATGCCGCTGGTGGCGTTGGCCTGCGGGTCAAAGTCGCACAGCAGCACCCGCTTCCCGGCGGCCTTGACGGCAGCGGCCAGGTTGACGCAGGTGGTGGTCTTGCCCACGCCGCCCTTCTGATTTACGATCGCAATAGTCTTTGCCACGGCAGTTCACCTTTCTGTCTCTTTCTCATTCCAGTAGTATATACCACAGGTGCGGTGTGTTTCAAGTTATTTTGAAGGACTTTTACAAAAAAATACGGAATGTTTCACGTGAAACGCGAAAAAGCGGCGGCTGTTTCACGTGAAACAGCCGCCTTCCTGTTCAAATCAGCACCACGCCGTCCAGTGGCGGCAGCGAAAGGCGCAGCTGACCGTTTACCGCTAAAAACCGCTGCCCGGTCAGGCCATCCTCCGCCGTGCCGCGCGGCCACGGCAGCGTCAGCGTCAATGCCTCGTCCCCGGCGTTCAAGGCGACCATCGTCGTCTCGCCCTCATGCTCCCGGGTAATGACCAGCCCGCCGCCCTGGGCGTAGATATAGGTAAGGCTGCCCGATTGCAAAGACCTTCGTTCCTTCCGCAGCCTGCCCAGAGCGCGGAAAAAATCAAGCAGCCCGGTATCCTCCCGCCCCCAGGGGTACGTCCCCCGGTTCAGCGGGTCCTCAAAGCCCTGCATTCCGGCCTCGTCGCCGTAGAACAGCGTGGGCGAGCCGGGAAAGCCGTACAGCAGCATTCCGGCCAGCCGCAGCTTGGCCCGTCCCCGGGCCAGCTGGGCGGGAGAGAGGGCAAAGGCTGCCCGTTCCTCCTTGGCGGCAGGGATATGCCCTGCGCCCAGCAGCGTCAGGATGCGGGGCGTGTCGTGTGTGCCCAGAAAGTTCATCGCGCCGTAAAACGCGGCGGGTGGATAATTGGCCCGCAGCGTCTCCATGCTCTCCCGGAACTCTGCCGCGTCGCCGCCGCCCAGCCACCGCAGCAGCGCCGTGCGGAGCGGGTAGTTCATCAGCCCGTGGGTCTCCCGGCCCAGCAGATACCGGCGCCGCTGGGAATAGGCGACCTTATTGCTGCCGTCCTCCCACACCTCGCCCAGCAGGTAGCCATCCGGCTTTTCATCCTCGATGGCGCGGCGGATACCGGCGATGAAGTCACCGGGCAGCTCGTCCGCCACGTCCAGCCGCCAGCCGTCCGCGCCGCACCGCAGCCAGTGCCGTACCACGCTGTCCTCGCCCTTGAAGATGAACTGCCGGTAGGCGGGCCGCTGCTCGTTGACGGCGGGCAGCGTTTTCACGCCCCACCAGGCGTCGTAGTCCGTGGGCCAGGGGTGGAAGCTGTACCAGTCGTAATAGGGGGAGTCCTGACTCTGGGCCGCCCCAAGCTCCGGATAGAAGCCGTCCGCGTTGAAATACCGGCTTCTCGACCCGGTGTGGTTGAACACGCCGTCCAGCATCACCCGCATCCCCCGTTTGTGGGCCTCCCGGCATAGGGTGCGGAAGGTCTCTTCATCGCCCAGCAGCGGGTCGATGGCGCGGTAATCGGCGGTGTCGTAGCGGTGGTTGCTGGCGGCCTCAAAAATGGGGTTCAGATACAGCGTGGTCACAGACAGGCTCTGCAAGTAGTCCAGCTTCTCCGTGATGCCCGCCAGCGAACCGCCGAAAAAGTCCCGGTTGGTGATCTGCCCGTCCTCATCAGGGCGGAACACGGGCTGGTCGTCCCAGCTCTCGTGCAGCCACCGGCGGCCCACCATGCCCGACACGTCCGGCGTGCCGGTGCGGCGGAAGCGGTCCGGGAAGATCTGATACGTCACGCCCCGGCCGAACCAGTCCGGCGTCCCGGTGTCCTCATACACCGTCAGCTGCCAGCGCTCCGCGCCATCCCTGTCGGGACGCAGGCCGTTTTTGCCCAGATAGGACAATGTGCCGTCCCACCGGGTCAGCCGGAACACGTACCAGCACAGCTCCCCTTCACCGGGGGCGGTGTACGCGCCGCTGAAGCCGCCCTCCGCCGGGGGCAGGGGGCATACGTCCTCCGCACCGGCAAACTCCCGGTATACCAGCAGCTCGCAGCCGCAGAACGCATCGTCAAAAAGGGTAAAACGCACCTCGGTGCTGCAGGGCGCAGCACCGAAGGGCGTTTTGCATCGTGTATCGCGGGGATCGAAATAGGTTTCCATAGTGTACCTCGCTTACTGCAGCAGGGTGTTCTCTCCCGTGGTGACGCTGCTGCTGCCCCGGGAGAACCAGGCGTTGATAATGTCCACGGCGGCGTTGGCAAGCAGGCTGCCGCTGCCGCCCTTTTCCACCACAATGGCCACGGCGATCTCCGGGTCATCGTAGGGGGCGTAGGCCACGAACACGCCGTTGGCAATATCCGTACCCACCTGGGCCGAACCGGTCTTCGCGCCGGCCTCCACCATGCACCGGGAAAAGGCGGAGGTCAGGGAATCATGGGTCAGGTCGTGCATACCCTTCGTCACCGCCGCCATGGTGCTGTCGGAGATGTTCATGTTATTTAGCGGTTTTTCGTCATAATTATAAATTAACCGTGAATTGTCATACGATTTCACGCTCTTCAGCAGGTGCGCCGCATAGTGCTCGCCGCCGGATACCAGCGTGGCCACATAGTTGGCCAGCTGGAGAGGGGTAAAGGCGTTGTAGGACTGGCCGATGGCGGCGGTAATGGTCTGGCCGTCGGTCCACTCCCGGTCGTGGGCC
>OIZI01001435.1_pt1 | contig 10220 bp, 16 predicted proteins | sample 1588441 | NCBI WGS metagenome assembly OIZI01 (sample SAMN03283284) | human gut metagenome | biome: human-associated habitat; material: feces | host: Homo sapiens | place: Peru | collected 2012
TACGCAGAGCCAAGATTATTTGTGCGGTGTGGGCTTCGCCCTCCGCCTTGCTTCCTCGTGGGTGTTGCTCGGTCGGGGACGCTTGTCGCTCCCTACGGTCGCTCTGCCGCTTTCCCCCTCCCTCGCTTCTCCCCCTCCCTCGCTACGCTCGGGCACCTCCCCCACTGGGGGCTTTATGTGTCTTTTTGGGGTGTGCGTGCCGCCATTCCGGCACCGCCTACGGCGCAGCCTTCATATCGGCACGCACAAAAGCGGTTAGGTCCGTTTTTTATGCGGTGTGGGCTGCGCCCTCCGCCGGGCGCTCAGCGAACATCGATATGAAAGAAATAGGGTCCCCGCCCTATTTCTATTTTCATATCGATAACCGCTTCGCTCTGAGCCTAGCGGGAGTGTAATTGCTTAATGTTGCGAGGGACATCAAATCGAAAAGTCTTTCGATTTGATAACCCTCGCAATATATGTACCGCCTCTTATGTGCATTCTGCTTCCAGGAAATTTGTATTTGCGGGGTGTAGTCGCAGAACGTCCACGCAGCAGCAGAACTACGGTTTTTTAAGCAGAGGTTAACCGTTCGAGCAGAACTCGTCCGTCGGTCCCTGCCCCCTACGGGGGCGGTCCCTCCGGGCGGGCGCTTGGTCGTGGTGCTCGCGCGCCTTAGTCCCGCCCGCCGCCCTGCTCCGCCCGCCTACGGCGGTGCTCGCCGCTGCGGCGGGCTCCTCCCCGGGTCGGCTTCGCCGCCCCGCCCCTCAAGGGGGCTCGCTCGTTCGGGCGTACCGCCCTCGCGGCTCGGGAGAGCGGTAGGGGCTTTCGCCCCTGATTATCTTTGCGGTGTCGGCTTCGCCGTCCGCTTTTACGGCGGCTGGCGGCGGCGGGGTGCATACAAGGTTGGGCGATAGGAGCGAGCATGAACCTAGCCTTTGCAAGGCTAGAACCATACTCGCCCCTCTCGCCCTGTATGCAGACCTCATACAGATGAAAATGCGAGGATGTAAAGTATATACTTTTTAACATAAGTGTTAACTGAAAGTATATACTTTTAACTTAAAATACTTGGTGATATCGGAAAAAAGTCGTACCTTTGCATCAGAGGAAGAGGGATGGTGGTCATCCCTTAACTCTTAACGCTATCGTATTATGACAATAAAAAATTTATTTAAACTAGAGAATTATTTAGCATCTAATTGTTGCGTTTATCAGCATATGGATAATTGCAAAGATGTTTCTTTCGCAGAAGCTATTGAGCCTACAGATAACGGAATTTGGGATTCATACCATATCAAAGTGGAAATGGTGATAGTAATTTTTACAGAAGACAAAAGAGATGCTTACAACACCTGGAAAGGCATTACAGAACTTATTCCCGAATTGCTTTATGATAACAATGTAATATGGTATAAAGCTAACGAGGAAATTAGATTGGCAGTTTTTATTGGAGAAAAATAATAGAAGGTAACGAGGGGGCTCACCACCCCTCATAATAAGCCCTAGGCGCATCACGGTTAAGCGCATATAATATGTATCAGAGTGATATTATATCAGCTAATAAGGTGGCTGATGGTGCTTACCAAATTATCAACGACAGAATGAGCGAGGGTATATGTGAACTTATAGATATAGCTTATCCTAATCATGATGGAGTGCAGAATCCCGATGTTATTGCAGATATGATGATGTTGAGAGATACTTTGCAAAGCTTGTCTAAGGCTTGCGATATTTGGACTAAGCAGTTAACAGAGGTAATACAATTAGATGGAGAAAAACAATAATAAGGTAACGAGGGACTAACCATCCCTCACAAAATGCTATCGTTATGAAAAAAGAAACCTATCACGAGGATGAGTGGTTTTTCCGCTTCCTCAATCTGTTTTTGACTCATGCTTTTTACTGGGTCATCATCGCATTAATGATTAAATGGTATTTGGTGTATGGCTAAGATGAATCTGAAGTTAATGAACGCATTGAGAGCAACCCTAAATCAGGTTGCATCTCTGCATCCAAATGGGGTGCTGATGTGTGGTATCAACCACATCAGCAAACAAACCTTTTGTCATCTTGTCAGACTGGAAAAGAACCTCCTCAAATTATTATCTTGCACGAACATAGATATAAAGGGCATAGGTAATTATCCGCAAGCAGAGAAACAAATGGTTGAGTGGATAAAGAAGCATATCAGAACACCCTCTGGGGAATCTTTTTGTGATAACCTCCTGGCTCCAGGGAATTGGCTCAAATACAATATAGCAGGAGACCTACATTTGTTACACCTGGGTATAGCTGAAAAGGAGTATTGGATGATCCTCAAGGAGGAACACCTAAGATTTTTCCGAGATAAAGCATATAATAATGTATGATTTTCGACCTCATAGCAAAACAGAACTCATCATATATATTATAATAATGAGTATAGTTACCATAATTTTTAAATATATAAATGTATGAAACAGATAAACCAAAAAGCAATATCGGCGAAAGTTGATGTTGAAGTGTTCGCAGAAATGGAACTCTTTTGCAAACTCAACGATATGAAGCGCAACCGTCTTATAAATCTTGCGCTCAATGAATATATGAGTAATCATAAGGTATAAGGGTGGCGGCTTCCGCCGCCATCCCTCGGTCCGCCACTACCCCGACCGCCACCCCTAAAGGGATGGCGGTTTTTTCATCTTTGGGGGTGGTGGTGCCCTTCGGGTGGCGGCTATCGCCGCCACACCTCGGACCACCACACCCCCGACCACCGCCCCTATACGGGGCGGTTTAAATATCTTAAATAAGTTAACCCCCTTTAATGAAAGTTAAAGTAGTTGTGTTAAAATGTAAAAGTTTAATAAATAATCGCTATGAAATGGCAGGTAATTCAGTACTAAATCGCCTTTACCTCCGATTCAAATCTATTTCGTACCTTTGCCCACGTTGAAATCCGCCCTCCTGGGTACGGGTACCCCCGGCTGGCTACGGCATCCATAGGCACCCACATATATCTTTGAGTTATGGCAAAATCAAAAGGTTTCTTTGGTATCCGCACAGGATCCACAAAGAATTTCACGTTCTCTGAACTCCACGGAGAGCAGATTACAAAGGAACGTGTGAGTAAGGTCAAGAACCCTCGCACTATCAGTCAGATGAGACAGCGCATGTTGATGGCAACTATCGGCGCCGCTTACTCCTATCTTAAGGCTATCGCCGACCACTCTTTCGAGGGGAAAACCGTTGGTCAGCAGAATATGAGTGAGTTCATGCGCTTGAACTTAAACAAGTTCCGTGACGCATCACTGAATAATTCAGCCGCTTATGCTTTTAACGCATACCAGGACAAGCTCATCAACCCTATGCGATTCATCTTGGCAAAGGGTAGTCTCCCTGCTATGCCGTTCGTTATCAACGCAACCAATCAGATTGAACTCTCATACAATGTTGCAGATGCTTCTACCGCTGAAAAGGTGTACGAGGTCATGGGGCTCAACAAAGGCGATATGGTTACATTTGTATGGGTTGTCGGTACTTCTTCTTTGGTTGGTGGAATTTTCAAGTACACACCTAACCGACTGAATATCGTACGTCTCAAGGCTGATAAGACTGGTACTATCGCAACCCCTCACGATGCTTTTAGCTTCGAGAGTAATCACGATGACCTAGATATTAATATCAGCAAGCAGGGTGATGTACTTAAGTTGTCATCTACTATCGCAAACATTGGAGCGGTTATCCTTAGCCGACAGAGTAACGGTACTTGGTTGCGCTCTGATGCAGTAATGGCAGGTAATAAGTCTATCTATGAGGGCGTCACCGTAGGCAATCAGTTGAACACCTATCCTATCGAATCTGAATTGATTTTGAACGGTGGTGATATGACTAATCAGCCAACCGTTGAAACCTTGCCTATCCCTGCATTGTCTTTGGCTACTGATAGTGTTAGCATCACAGAAAAGGGTGGCACGGCAGCTGCTCCAAAGCTTACCGGTGCTCCGGAAACTGCTACTGTTACATATACTAGCAATAACAAGAGTATCGCAACTGTCAACGCAACCTCTGGTCAAGTTACTGCGGTTGGTAATGGTACCGCCGTTATCACAATTAACGTTTCTGCAACAGAAACCACTTCTGCTACATCAATTTCGTTTAACGTGGTTGTCAGTGGTCAGACTAATGAAGGTGGCAGCGGTAACTCTGGTTCCGGTACTCTGCCAGGAGGTGACGAATTCGTTAGCTTATAGTTCTGTTGAGTGCATCAAAATAAATAATCGGGATGGCATATATATTGCCATCCCTTTTTTGTAACTAACAGAAATGGGCAGGGACGCGAAAGACAAGATAGAATATAGTTCCGGTATCTGTTGCGTTGCATCAGCCATCGCTATCGGCATTTGTTCTATTGTTGTATCAGAGCATCACGATATAGCCGCGGGTGTTTTGATATTTGTCGCACAGTTATTAATATTCGCGGCTTCGGTTTTTCATCTTAACTATAAACTCGGTTCATATGGGCAAACAGACAACGACAACAAACTCGGAAATAAAGAGTGAGTATTTCACCCTTGCTGAACTGACTAGAAGTGAAACGGCAGCTAGACACAAGATTGATAATACACCTGCCAAAGCTATCATTGATAACTTGCAATACGGTGTGGATATGGTCCTGGATCCTCTACGTAGGCTTTATGGTCAGCCAATCAGAATCAACTCGGGCTACCGATGCGAGAAACTTAACAAACTAGTTGGAGGGGTCACCAAATCCTGGCATCAACTAGGCAATGCTGCAGATATACATATATCTTCAGCCAAAGAAGCAAAGATACTATTTGCCAATCTGCAAAAACTGCCATCAGTTGACACGGTGCTATTTGAACACTCAAAAACCGCTCAATGGCTACACGTACAATGGGACAAAACAAAAACCCCTCGACATCATTACAATTTTAATTTCAAAGCCTAATGAATAAAATAGTATATTCCCTTATAATGATAATAATGTTAATCTCTTGCGCAACTAAGAAACAAATAACTTCAAGCACAACAACAACAGACATTATCAAAGATTCTGCATCCCAAGAGAAAAATATTTCTGAGGATTTGCAGATAGAATGGTTCTTCGATGGTGAAGAAGCTTCCGGTAACACAGATACTACTGGTATCCCTAAATGGCTGAAACCTATCCTACCATCAGCAGACAAACCACCCAAAAAAGGTAAGCTTAGGATAAGCAAATCAAAGCATTTTTCTTCATCCGCTCAGCAAACCAAAGTAGAAAAATCGGTAAAGAGCAAACAGAAGAAGAAGGCTAAAACGACAGAAAAAGCCAAAGAAAGTGTTAAATCACAAAATCGAAATTGGCTCATTAGTTCAATAATAATAATTATATTCGGATTTTTAGTTAAATATGTGTTGGAGCACAAAAATAACATCAAAAAAGCTTGGCGCAAAGTGAAGAAATCTCTATCTTTGCACCAACCTTAAGAGCATAGGGGCAACGCTGAGGAGCGACCATCCGAACGGCTTAGGGTAAACGATAGCATGAGCACCGTGGACGATTTAAACCTCTCCACGGTGCTTTTTTGTTTTTATGGCAAAATGGCTCTGTTTATTATAACGTCCCTTATATACTATCGATTGTCGTAGTGGTCCTCAATATGATAAATAGATTTGCTTATGAAAAAGTATTTTAAAGTTAGAATCGAAAAGAACATCGTTACATCAGATAGCGATGAGAATTATTTCGATGAGTATCTAATCAGAGAAGATGTTTATGCAGAATGGGCAAAAATTCAAAAAACATTAGGATGGGAAGTAACGTGTGAAAGCACCCTGCAACTGCAAGCTGAAAACTGCGATGTATTCCCAGTCGCTTTTCTGATTAGAGAGGTTGAATCATAAAAACAAAAGCCTATGAATAGAATAACAACAACTAACATTCGCAAAGTGATAGCAAGAAATGAAAGCGTCAGAGTAACAGACGTGGCAAGCCGATTATACACCACCAACAAACAAGCGGTCAGAAGATTGATGAATAAGATGGTATGTAAGGGGCTATTGACCTGCGAGAAATTTAAATATATCGGTAATGCTGATATTTGTGTATATAAACTGAAGTGACACGGTACATGCTTCGTTTCCCCCGAAGTAAACCTAAGTCAGAGTAACAGAACTTATAAAACTTGAAATCGTGGAACTTATAGAAAATGATATTGGAAAAGTCATCAAATACAACGGCATTCGGTTGATTGTCGTTAAGGCAGTTCAAGGGTGCAGAGGGTGTTATTTCAAGACCCACAAATCTTGCAATGTAGAAGTTGTCGGTGTGTGTTGTCCTCCCTGGCGACTGGAACCAATAATCTTTCGTAAATATGATAGTAATAAAAAAGAAAATCTCCATGGAAGAAAAAGTACTAGAGGTTAAAATAAGCGTATCAGATGAGGGCATAGTATTCATTGATAATATAACGGCAGATATGCAAGCGTTAGATGAATCAATAGAAAATAATTCAATACTGATGCACTACGCATCTAAAAACGGATATGAAATAATGTTCGAGAATTATAAAGCATACCTCATCGATAGCGGTGCTACTGTAGCCGAAATACATAAAAAGCTTGATTTTGTAACGTTTCTCTTTCAGAATCAACAAAATCTAGCAAAAGAAGCAGTTGGCACAGTACTAAATGTAATTGAATCAGCTAGCAGAATACTAGGTACATCTATGGCTGAAACATATCATAAAATTGTTGAACGTTTAAATTATTTAGAGCATGATCAAGATTGAAGTCATTGGCAACCTGGGCGCAGATGCTCAGTTGCAGGTATCAAACGGAAACAAGTTCGTTTCCTTCCGTGTTGCAAATACGGATAGTTGGACAGACAAGAAAACTGGCGAGATTATAAAATCTACGCAGTGGATTTCTTGTTCACTTAATGGTGATGGAGGTAACCTCTTTCCATACTTGAAGAAAGGTGCAAAAGTCTTTGTACGTGGAAATGCAAATATGGTTATCTACTCTTCACCTAAATCTCATCAGATGGAGGTAGGTATCAATTTATTTGTACGTGAGATTGAGTTATGCGGAGGTTCAAAAGAGGAGAATCACCAACAGCAGGCATCACAACAGCCTACACCACCGCAGCAGACACCACAACAAACTACTCCACCGCAGCAGGCATAATTAATAATATTATATCAATATGATTACGATAACGCTACCTCAATACATCACATATGCAGGAAATCTGTTTAAGTGTATGTGGAAACGTGCAACCATATTGCAAGCTAAAATGAAAACATTTCAAGGGTTAACAGAAATCGCAATGAATCAAGCATATAACAATATGCAAGAGTATATTCAAGACTGCTTAACCCTTGAAATGGAAACTTGCATGAAATATGAGGGCGAATTCCCACATAATACCTATTGGAGCGAGATTAGGTTATTCATCGATAAATATAAAACTCAGCCTTGGCAATTGTACAATCAAATGAGGAATAATGTAGGCAACGGAGGATATGCTTCATTCTTCAGATGGTATGCCCAGGGCATAGTAGAAGATTTAAAAACATTAGAAACATGGGCGGAAGAAGTAAGAATATAAGCGAAGCGAAAATACATCATATCGCTTTCATCAATGCTAAGGAACTCGTAAAAGATGGCTATCACCTGGTTGATTTTGGCTTTAATGAGCAATTAGCCGAAGCTAGATATAACCTCGTTCACGACAACGGCAATAAAATATCTGTAGTCTCTACGGAATGCGATAATATGGTACGTATCTATAAAAACAATAAATTGACTAACACAATAAATTTGTAAGATTATGGAGCCAGCAGTAAAGTGCATCAATTTGGATTGGTTGGAAGTCTTCTGCATTGAAGATGGTTGCCTAGACCCGAATTATTTTCAGAATTTGGGTTGGAATGTGTGTGTTCGTGAATATGGTACACCGTTGTATAAGCAGATGTTCACCCTGCTTAATGAACACGGAAAACCATTTCTAGAGATAAGACGAGACCCATATTCACTAAAGGAGAACGGAGGTATCTTTGAGAAAGGTAGCTGCCATATCAGACTGGCAAACCGTACTCTCTACACTTACAACCCTATCCAACAATTGCAGCAATTTCTAGTCAAATACAATTATCAATACAAAGGAGTTACACGTATAGATATTGCGTGTGACCAACTCGTATTTGATAATGGTATGGACCCCGAAAAGCTGATAGAAGACTATATGGCTGGCTCCATCCTCAAGAACAGAAACTCTAGAATCAACGTCCACGGATGCGAAAAAGCAGACGGTAGAAGTTGGAACTCAATAAAATGGGGTTCAGCTTCTTCCCCACTCTCAACTAAGATTTATGATAAGACCCTGGAACTGAAAGAAGCCAGTGATAAACTTTACATAAAGGATAGTTGGGTGAAAGCAGGATTATGCGACCTTCAAAAGGTTGTATATGACTACAAGGATAAAAAGACCGGAATCGAAGAGAAACGTTCAAAGATGGTAATTGTCAAGGCAGGAACAAAGACCGAGGAAGAACGTACCATCGATGAAGTGGAAGAAGTAAAGGTTTGGAGAGTCGAATTTTCTATCAAATCAGAAGCCCGCAATTGGATAACGATAGATAAACAACATGTATTATCTATCGGCTTGACAAAGTTTCAGACCCGAGAGAGATGTTTGCTTATGTTCCTACTCCTATCAAAATGGTGCATGAACTTCGTCAAGGCAGAATATAATGAGGATGGCCAACAGAAGAGAAAAGACCGATGCACCCCGATAGTGTTATACACGGAAAAGAACTTGTCTAACACCTTCAAACCGCACCGTATCACCGAGAATGAGGATCCAACCCGAACAGAGAAGATTATCTGCAATCGATTGATACGAATGAGTAAAGAACACCAGGGCTACAGATTACCCGAAGAAATCAGAAACAAATGCCTGGAACTTGCTCACTACCTCACTCAGTCACACGGCAACTACTATATGACAGATGCAGAAGTAAAGCGAGCCGAAGAACTGAAAAAGCAGATAGAAGATGCTCACAATATGGAAATCGTAGCTATAGATACATTTGAAAGTCTCGATTGGATTGAGAAGTGGAAGAATAACACTTTGACAAAACAAGAGAAATCATACATCAAGAGATACAAACATCAATATGTAGCCCTCTTCTTGCAGCGAGCCGAAGAAGCTTACAGACAAGCTGAAATGAACTTGCAACACTCTAGAGCCGAAATCGATTTTTGGAGCGGTAAAACAATGCAGCCAGACGTTAAAGAAATACTTTACGACTTACCTTTCTAGCGATAGCTATCGATTTACCATCGATTAGCTATCGATTACCTATCGGTCAACTTCAAAAGAGTTGACCTAAAAGCGGTTATATCAAACACTTACAAAATATAAATAAAGTAAAAATATAGCTGAATTAATGATATTTTGGCAAAAATACCCCAATAAAAACTAGTAAAAACACACAACAAACAGATAAAAATTAGGCTGATATTCCCTGCTATCTAGAAGATGATGGGAAGGTAATCACCAAAATGCGCCTTTTAGGCGATACAGTAGTATCGCCGTGCGAATGACAAAACCACCCTAAAAGATGCTCTATAACATAAAAAAGAGAATGATGCAATCAGAAGAGATAAAAGGATAGCCAAGAAGAAGTCACCTGCTCGCTACGCTCGCAGGTGCCTAGCGGACTATCTGATGATAACTAGAATCAGACAACAGATAGCCTACAGATAGATAGCTAGCAGACAATCCCCCCTCCGCCCCACCCGATATGGGCGCAGTCGGTAGCCCCCTCTTTAGGTTTAGGGCGCATTGTCGGGGGCTGCCGCCTGCACCCATAACCCGTGCGCCCTCCCCCCAGGGGGTGGGCTCCCAAAAGTTTCGGGGGCGGCAAGCCGCCCCCTCGTGGCTGCCGCCACACTGCCCTAAAGATTATAGCTTGCTTGTTCGTGGGGGACTCGCTCGGTCGGGAGCGCTGCCGTTCGCTCAGCGCAGCTACGCAGGGCAGCACTACGCTTCGGAGGGTGGAGGGGGCAGACTTCGCTACGCTCCGGCTGACCCCTCCACCCTCCTTCGCTTCGCAGCTGCCCTCCTCCGCTGCGCATCGCTCTCTATAGCGCCCCCTCGGTCGCTCGACCAAAAAGCGGTATTTGGCACTGCTACGCAGAGCCAAGATTATTTGTGCGGTGTGGGCTTCGCCCTCCGCCTTGCTTCC
>OIZI01001437.1_pt1 | contig 10211 bp, 7 predicted proteins | sample 1588441 | NCBI WGS metagenome assembly OIZI01 (sample SAMN03283284) | human gut metagenome | biome: human-associated habitat; material: feces | host: Homo sapiens | place: Peru | collected 2012
AGTCCACCATAGTACAAGTACCCTCCGTTTGGTGAAGTGATACTTATATTGTATGTGCAATCGACCGGGATTGTAATAAACTGAAAGTGCAGTGGACTCAAAAGGAAAACCCGACTCAAAAATTTGCGTTCAGACTTTCTGTAACCTGTTCCACCTTCTGATACTGTTCTTCGAGTCCTGTTGTGTTGATCGTATTCATTGCATCTTCCTCTTCGCTCTTCTGGACCAGTTCCACCTTGCACATATCATATAGGAGTTTCACGAGCAGCGCCGTATTGTTAACCAGCTGCTTTTCCGGTTCTGTATACCAGTCCCAATCTGCACGTCCCTGCATGACCACCATCCATTTCAGCTTTTCCATGTACTCATGGTACATGCTGCCTACTTCGTCCAGTTTTCGCCCATAACGGTTTGCTGCTCCCTGCAAGTCTAACAGATAATTGCAGATTTCCTCTGTCTGCTGCGTTTCTTTTTCGATTTCCTTCTGTGCTTTCTTGGCGTCCGAAGAGATTTTACCTCCTGTGATGCCAAAAATCACACCGCCGATCAGCAGACCGACACCCAGGGTTGCCGCCCCCAGAACGGTTGTTCCCAGAGCCATTCCTCCGCCGCCTGCCGCCAGCGAGCCGCCGCCCAATGCTGCCAGCGTTGCATTTGTCGCCGCTGCACCGCTCAGCGAAGCAATTGGAACACCCGTTGAAGCCGTTCCCAGAGCCATCACGACCGCCGTCGCCGCGCCGGATGCTGCAAACCCGCCTGCCGTGCCTGCGGCTGCGCCGCCAAGGCCGCCCAGAAGGGTATTCGCACCCACCGAGGCTTTTTTCAATTCTTCGCCATCATACTGAGGCAGACAGATACCCTGCTTCTGAACTTTAGCAAACTCCGGACGATTTTTGATTTTTTCAAACACAGTTGAAAATTCCTGAAAGCTTTTCAGAATCTCCAGCTCTTTTCGGCCAAGCTTATCCATGTCCCGGACGCACTCTTTATTGCGCTTTTCCAGCCTTGCAAGATTCTGTTGATGCTGTACCTGCAGCTCTTTCATGGTCGAATTGGCTTTCAATACCTGCGAGCCGCCTTTTGCAATTCCTCCAACACCTGTCGCTCCTGCCAAAGCAGATGCACCGAGCAATAAAATCGAAATCGACATCTTCCCGTCCTCCTGGCATTTCAACGAAACCGCAAAACCGCATTCGGATCCTGCATAAAATCCTCAAAATTTCCCTGATATGGTTTCTCACTTCCCATCTGGACCAGTTCACGCTCCAGAACGCAGGTCAGCTCCCTTTCTGTACGAGCATTCTGCATTCCGGCGAGTGCTGCCTGATATCGCTCGGTTTCCTGATGGAACCGCTCTGTATCCAACTGTTTCAGCTGCGTCAGCTCTCTTTCCAGTTCCGCATTGACCTGCCTGTATGCTTCAAGCTGCTCTGCCACCGTGTTTCCGACCCCAAGGCGAATACATATTTCCCGAATCACCAGTGTCACGAACCGATACCACGCAATCAGGTTCAAATGCAGGCAGAACGTCAAGGCGTCACCGCCGCTACGAATTGCGGCGTCTGCGCCATCCATCAGGCAGAGCGTTGCATCGCCTACAATCAGCATGACCCGGAGATCATCATGCTTTCTGGTGGGGATGCAGGCCGTCAACGGCCATTGATCGCAGAAATAATGTCGTATCGCCCAGATCAGTTTGATGCTCAGGTCACATAGAGCCACTGGAATCGCCATGGTCAGGCCCCAACGGGCATCGTAGCCCTGCTCAAACACTTTTGTTGCAAGAGTTGCCACGGTGTTTTCATACACCTTTTTATCTGGTCCTTTCACACGGAAACGTCCAAAATTGCACAAACCAAACAACTCGTAAAACGGAATAACGATGCCGCTGCCCCTGCCGCTGGTACTATTTCTGCCGCCAGAGCTGCCTGCAAAATCCGACACAAGATGGCCGAACCAGTTTGCCGTTCCGTAGAACAGCTTTTCGATGAATGTCCGCCCCTGCAGTTTCTGTGTGCCGGCCGGATAAAAAACAAGCTTTCCGGTTTCCGAGTCCAGAAAGACCGATGCCCCGGTGAATTGACTCAGCAGGGAGAAAAACAGCCCCACAATATCCGGTGAATGCCCCAGCGACTTCATATGATGGTTCTGCGTTCTCATTTTGAGCAGATTTCCCGCATCTTTCCCTTTGCCCTGATCATAGTTAACAGGAAAGCGTCTTTCCAAAAAGCCGATGGCACTGCCGGTTCCATTTCCTTTCCAACCCAGCGACTTTGCAAATGCTTCTACTGCCTTATCCGCCTGTGCATCTGTCCAGTTACCAAGAATACTGTTGGTCTTTGTCGTTTTTACGTTCGGCATTCCCACCAGAAAAATATCCACAAGACCGCTCATCACACCGCAGCCGACTGCTGCAAGGTAATCGTACCTGTCACACTTATCTTTGCAGAATGCGGCTTTTGTTTCAGGTTCCATGCGGACGGATGAGATATTCATCAAGGTATTTGTACCGCAATCTTCCATCTATTCTTCTTCCTCTTTTGCTGCCTATGTTCACGGAATTTCCGAAATGACATTCACATAGTCTCCCTGACTCCGTATCCACATCTGGATACCCGTGCCGAACACTTCCGCTTCCACGATCCAGCCTTTTTCCGTCACCTGAAGGACCTTGGCGGTCGGCAGCCGGTCCAGCACCGATTCCAGACTCGGCCCGGTGTACTCGAAACAGATGGTCTGCAACTCGCCGCCATACATGAACTGGATGCGCTTGCGCATTTCACCTTCCTGAAAACGGTTGGCATACCGCTGAGCAAAATGACGGTCAAGCGTCTTACAATTTTGGATACGGTCGATGCGGTAGATAGTCGGGGAGTTATCCTGCGGATTTTTGAAATGCTTCTTTTTGTCGATGCCTTCGATGAATGCCGCCAGATAGAAATAATATTCGCTGAACAGGATGCCCACCGGCTCGATGGTGCGTACACGGGTCTCACCGTCGTGGGTGCGGCAGTAGGTAATCTCTATGACATTATGGTTTTCCACCGCCGTCCCGATTTCCCACAGGCTTTCAATAAATCTTCGGCCATGCTGCGGCTCGACATAGTGGAAGCGTTCGTTGCCGATGAGATCTTTTACCTGATTCAGCCTGTCCAGCGGCGTACAGGCCCGGATCAGCTTGTCAAGGATAGGGAACATCTCTTCCTTAACCATCGAGCGGCTCCCCAAAAGAATTTTGCAGACGGCCAAGATCTCGCTACTGGTCAGAAAGCGGGCTAGCGTATCATCCAGAAGATAACCGCCCTTGGCCGAGTTATACAAAATCTCCCGCCGCGGCTCACTGTCGGCAAAATGATTGCGCAGGGTATCCAGATCGCGCTGAATGGTCTTCTCGCTGACGCCAAAGTGGTCAGCCGTCTGCTGTTTGTTCAGCACACCGCCCTGTACAAGCACCTGCTGGATATAGAGTATACGGTCTAATCTACTATTGTGCACAGTCCGTTCTCCTCTTTGCTTTTCCTTCCATATAGCAGCAGGCAGCGGTTCAGCATTCGATCCAACCTGCAATCATTTTGCGGGCATTTTCCAGCACAGACGACGAAAAGAGATTCTGACACAGCCGCTGGTATGCCGTCAGATACCACACCGCCCGCCGATACTGATTGAAGCGGAGTGACATCTCCACGCTGCGATACAGTGCGTCTGCCCGTTCCAGTTTCCGGTACTGTTCGGGCGTACCTGCCAGCTCGATCAGAAACAGGTTTTCTTCGGTATTCCAGTGTTTTTGACAATTCCGCGCAAGTTCTTCCAGCTGGCTTTTCTGCTCCGTCTGCTGTTTTGTCACAAAATGGCCTTCATCCATGACGAACCTCCTCGCCAAGTGCGGTAAGTACCTTCACATCCTGTTCCGTCACATCCGAATAATTTTTCATGATCTGTTCCATCGACTTGCGGTTCGCTTCGTTTTCCGCTTTCAGGAAGGTCTGCAGTTCTGTTTGCTGACTGCTCAGCTTCTCGCAGATATCCTTTTCTGTGTTATCCAGCTCCCCGCAAAGTTTTTCAATATTTCTGCGCTGGTCTTCTTCCTTATTATCCAACATCCGCATGGTATTTTCTACACCTTTCAGTACTTCCTTGCAGACATCCTTCGCGGCGTCGTTCAGATCGGCGATTTCATTGTACATGGGTCCAAGATACTTTTTTCCCAAGGCTTGCAGCTCATCCAGTGCCGTTTGCAGTTTTTCAAGCTGCTTTGCCGTCTGTTCTCTTTCTTTCGTGCGGCAGGCCTGCAGTTCTGTCTGCTGACTGTTCAGCTTAGCGCAGATATCCTTTTCTGTGTTATCCAGCTTCCCGCAAAGTTTTTCAATATTTCTGCGCTGGTCGTCTTTCTGATTGTCCAACGCCCGCATGATGTCTCCTGCCGCTTCCTGTGCTTTCTCACTGGCATCTTTCGCGGTAGTGTGCAGGTCGGCGACTTCACTGCACATGGTTCCTAGCCGCTTTTCCTCCGAGGCTTGCAGCTCATCCAGTGCCGTTTGCAGCTTTTCAAACTGCTTTGTCATCTGCTCTCTTTCTTCCGTGCGGCGGGTCTGCATCTCCTGAATGAGCTGTTTCATTCCCTTCTGAAACAAAACCGTACCCACCAGCAACAGACAGACGCCAACGGCTGCTCCAATGATCCAATCCGGTGCTGTGACCGCTGCCAGCAGCCCTGCGGCAAAAAAGAAGCCTGCCGCTGCCAGTTCAGAAATCGTGTCCATCTTTCATCGCTCCTTTGATCTGCTCGTATCGCTTTTTTGCGTATCTCTGTATTTGTTCCGGCACAATATTTTCCAAGTAATCGTCCAGCGTTCCTCTAAATGCACCTTTAGTGCCAGCCGAGCGTTCCCCATACTCTACATCTGTTAACTTTCGCAGGATTTCCGTTTCCCGTTTGGGAGTTGCCATCGCCTCCCGATACGCTTCCAGCAGTTTCTTCCTTAAAGTTTCCCAGTCGCGCTCTGCATCCCAGACCGGCGGCTTCAAAATGTCATTCAATTGGGAATACTCATAATTTTCCTTCACATCTGAAAGGAACTCGCTTTCCGTCTGGAATAACAGTTTCTCAGTTTGCAAAGCGTAGGCCCGCCAGAAAGACATCTGTCCGCTCTGCTGAAACGCTTCAAAGGACAGGACTTTTTTTGTCATCACACTGTCGTCGAGGGAAAAATTCCAGTCACCTTTCATAATCTCGGTCATGGACGACACCGTCTTCAGCTTATCCCGAAGATTCCGTTTCCATTGCAGACGGAGCGAATCGCTTCCTCCCAAGACAACTGCGGCCGATACTGTGCCATCCTTCTCCGGCGGCTGGATGCAGACAGCATCCATTCCCTCCTGGCGATACCGTTCACACTGACTCTGGGCATCATTGTCCACCTTATCTGCGTCCAGATCGGTACTTCCACTTCGGATCGGCATGTCAACCAGAACGACCTTCACCGCATGTGCCTGGCTCCGCTCCTTCCACTTCTTTCTTGTGTCGTCCTTTCCGAACTGAGGCTCCTCAAAAATCACAAACTGAGTCTCTGGCCTCATCGCAGCCGCTTTCTGGACAACACCCTCTGGCGGAATCAGCGCCGTCATTCCGGGAAGCATCCGGTAGGAGGATACCTGCCAATCTTCGCCATCTGGCGTGACTGCATTTTTGTCCCCATAGCGTAGCCAGATATTTTTCTGCTTCCATTCCGGCTGGATGGAAAGATCTGCCATCCAGCCCAAAAAATCATAACGGGATTCTCCTCCAATCAGGACGCGATCCGGTAACATCAATGGTTTTTCATCAGCCATTTGCATAGACCTCCCGAATACGGTTCAGGAGGGTCGTGGTCCGTTCCAGATCTTCGGCGTGTTCTCCTGCCGGGGCATCCATCAGCTTGTTGTATTCCGCTTTTTTCTCTTCCAGACGCTGGCGCACTGAACACAGACGCTTTTCCTGATAATAGGTCAACCGCTCCGGAAGCTGGACTCTTGCGTCCGCGATCATCTTTTTCAGTTCGGGCTGCAACTGGTCACGATACCATTGTCCGCAGTTTTCACGCCACTTTTCCAATGCGTCCTTTCTTGACTTTGCTGCGATTTCCTGCTCGTGCTTTTTCAGTTCCTGTTCCAGCTCTTCCTCTTCTACGACTGCCGCCTGACGCTTTGCTTCCATTTCTTCTGCCTGCGAATCATAGAATTTCAGTTTTTGCTTCATTTCAAACGCTTTCAACTGCTTTTGTCGGATTTCCTCCTGCAGGCGTTTCTTTGCCTCTTTGAAACCTTCCTGATCCCCCACGTCCACATATTTCGGTGGTGCATCAAATTTCTTGCCAACCTTCTTTGTCCAGTACGGGATACTCAGCATATCAAGGAAGGTAGGGTTGTCGTCGCTGTCTGGGTCATACCCTTGTGACCGCTTAAATTCGTCCAGCGCTACGACGCCCTTCGTCGCTGCTCCGGTAGCCAGCGCCTCGATCTTTTTAAGATCCTGCATTTCCTGCCGTTTGGCCTTGCTGGTAAACAACTTGCTCATCCAATTGGTCTTTGTGACGGTGTCATTCACCGCGTCGACCGCATTCAAAACCTTGCTGTTGTTTGCTACCACGGTCAGACCTTTATAAAGCGTCGTTCCGACTCTGCCCGAATTTTTCAATGCCTTGGCTGCCCTTCCTGCGGCACTTCCCCACGCCGAACCAGGGATCAGCAGAAATGCCATCTCTGCAATCCTGCCAACGCCCTCTGCAACGTCCGAGGGCTTCATGCCTTTTTGCTCCACCTGCCGCATCTGAGGAGTATATTCTCCCATGTTCTCGTAGGCGTTTTCAGACGTCCGTAGGTCCTCGGTTGCTTCACGGACAGCCTCTTCCACCTCCTGATATTCCGGTGTATCCTTGATCCCGGTAAGCCACTCTTCGATTTGCTCCTTGTTCTCCTTCAGTGCCTGCATCTGACGCAGCAGTGCTTCCCGTTCGCTGTCCTGTTCCATCTGCAAGGTCGCAAAACGGTCCACCTCCAGCTCTGGCAGCTGCTCCATCTCTATATTTTCCAGCGTTCCATTCCATGCGCTGTTGGTCTGCTGCAAGGTACAGTCACTCACGCTGCTGATTTGTTCGGTCAGCTGCGCCATCTGATTCCGGGCTTCCTTTTTCAGGAGTGCCGCCATTTCCTCCGGTGCGACATCACTGTTGCAGATACGCTCGATCGAATCATCCAGATTTTCTTCCATTTCGCACGTCACAGGACCGCTGAGCTTCCGCTCTGCCTCTTGCAGGCGTTCATTCATCTGCTCTTCCCGCTTTTCTGCGCTCTGTTCCAACAATTCGATCTGTCGACTCAGAGCATCCAGCTTTTTCTGCACTGCTTCCCTGTCTGCGCTGTTGAGGGAGTTCAGTACCTCCTGACGCTCTGCCAGTCCTTTACAGCAACGCTCTGCCAGCAGAACGGTCTGCGCGTGGATTGCCTGCTCCAATTCCTCCTGCGCATGGGAGCCGCACTCCATCAGCATCGAACGCAGAGGTTCCTTTCGGGCATAATATTTCGAGGTTTCCAGATTGGACACGAAATAGCAATTTTCTGCATCCACGCCGCACTTTTCCAGTGTAGCACGATCTGAAGCACAGGTCTGCTCAGGGTTTTCTTCCGCCGGGTTGACCTGATCGAAATGTGTACGCACACAGACTGTCTGCAGGCCGCGCTTTTTCATCTGACGCAGCAGGTCAGCGTCCACCTGTGTCGGTGAACCGCCCATTACATAGACCACACGTGCGGCTAATGCCATCGACCGAGCCAGCAGCTGCTCGTGCCGCTGAATGACTGTGTTGATGCCCGGTGTATCCAGCAGGATCATACCGCCGCGTAGAAGGTCGCTGTTCACGAACACTTCCAGATATTCCAGTGTGTCAGGTTCCCAAAGTTCCTTGCGCTGGTCAACATCTCGCACCTGTTCCAATGTAACCTGCTGGACACCACCATCCACTGTGTGGATCAGTGCCTTTTCTTCTTCACCAAAGCGGAGATAGGTCAATGCCGTCGTTGTTTCGGTGGTGCCGTGCGGCAGCAGCTCTCGCCCAAGTAGATTATTGATCAGGCAGGACTTACCTGCAGAGTACCGTCCCACAAAAGCAACAAAGAAATTTCTTTCCTGCTCCTGTTGTTCCAACTCTTCCAGCTGACGTTTTTCTTCTGCCCAGTTCAGTTGTTCCGCTGCCTGTTGAAGCAATCCGAATTCCTCGTTCATAGCGCACCTCACACCTTTTCCATATCAATTTTTGCGTTTTCGCCGCTTTCCAGCTGGACCTGCAGCAACGTGCCCTGCTCTATCAGTTTTTTCGTCTTTTCCAAATTTATTTTCGCATCGTTCAAAGCCTTTTCTCGCTCTTCACCCTTGCTTTGAATGGTCTGAATGAGCTTTTCCAACTCCGACTTTTTCTTGCTCAGTTCCTCGTTCAGACTGATATTGACGAGATCCTGCACCATCTGAATGTAGCTCTTCTGGCGTTCCCCTAGATAGCTCTTCACCATGCTGACAACATTGTACGAGCAATCTTCCACCTTTCCCAGCAGTTCGTCCTGCAGTCGGTTCAATGTCCGGCTGTTGGCCTCTTTGATTTCTTTAGCCTGATTCTCGCGCGTCTCTTCCAGCTTCCGAAGTGCCTCTTCCAACCGGATGGCCTCGCGCTGCTGTCTGGCATCCAGAACCTCACTTCTCGTTTCATGCACCCGTGCTTTTGCTTCGTTGACCGCTGCTTCCGCTTCACGAATCACCTTGTCCTTGTCATTCAGAATCTCATCCCGGTCTTTGATTGCTGCATCATGGGCCGCGCTATCCGTCTCTTCTTTCTCTACTTGCTCCAGTCGACCTCCCACAAAAACATTCGCTATCTTACCAAAAATACCATTTCGGTCGCGTTCCGCCATTTCGGTTTTCTTGGTTTTATTTACTTCCGGGATCTTGAACGCCGCCTTGAACTCTTCTCGGTTTTCCTGCAGCTGCTTCAGCCACTTCTGAGCTTCCTGAAGATCGCGCTCATTTGCGCGGGCTGCAATGAAGTCATCCTTCAGCTGCTCGCTCTTTTCTTGCAGTTCCTCGACTCTCTTTTCCAGTGCTTCGCACTTTTTATCAAACTCGCCTAAATCCAAGCCTCTGGAGATGCTTTCGATTTGAAAGTTCTTCGGATCAATACCCAGCTTGACCGGTGAACCGGCGCCATCCAGTTTTTCTGCAAGCTCTTCGGCATGATCCATAAATTCGGTGTATGCCATATCCAGCAGTTCTCTCCGCAGCTGTTCGTCCAACTCTGCGGCAATGCGGCCATATTCACGCTGTAATTTGTCGCCCAGCTTGGTGCTGTACTGCTGCAGATCCTCCGGAGAGTCCTTGCGTTTCAGCTCACCCTTGATCTTCTCCTGCAGCTGGCCGCACTCTGTCTTTGCCTGATTTTGCAAATCGTCAAGCGTCTCACGCATTTGGCCTTTCAGCTGTCTGGACGCTTCCATCCGGCGTGTTTGCAGCTCGGCGATTTTTCCCTCCAGGATCACTTTCTGCTGTTCCAGCTCTTCACTTCCAGATTCCTGCTCCAACATCTTGATCTGTGTTTTCAGGTCCTCCGTCTGGGCACTAAGCGCTTTCAGGGTGCTGTCCAGCGGACTGAGCAACTGATCTCTTGCACGTGCACCATTTGTCAGGTAATTCCACAGATGATCCTCAAAATTTTTCATGCGGGATTTCTTTTCTAGCCGTTCTCGCTCCTCCGGCGTGTCGATAGAGCGTTCATTGCCCCAGATGTCCAGAATGCTCTTGATATTTAGATCACGCGCTGTCAGCGCCTCGTTTGCCGAAATGGGCCAGATGTGTGGGATCTGCGTTTCTTCCGGGAACTGTTCGTGGTAGATTCGGGCGATATGATTTACAATTCCTTCCACTGTTTCCCCTTCAGCAGTTTTGATGGTGTTGATCTTATTCAGCACAAAGAAAATATTGGAATTTCGGCTCTTCAACTCACGCAGGAAATCAAAATTGCTCTTCGAACCGGGCTGTTCAGCATTGAACAGGAAAATGCACGCACTGGAACGGCAGATCTGCTCCTCGGTGATCTCGCGGTGATGATCTGCTGTACCATTCAGACCCGGACTGTCCACTAGCGTCACGCCGTCGGTCAGGAAATCGGAATCGAAGAAGAGGTCTACATGGT
>OIZI01001438.1_pt1 | contig 10210 bp, 9 predicted proteins | sample 1588441 | NCBI WGS metagenome assembly OIZI01 (sample SAMN03283284) | human gut metagenome | biome: human-associated habitat; material: feces | host: Homo sapiens | place: Peru | collected 2012
GCAAGGTGTCCCCTCCACATCCGCCTGCGGGCACCTTCTCCAGCAGGAGAAGGCTTGGGGCTTGCCCGTCAGGGTATACGTTCATCTATCATACTCCGTCCCGCCGGTCTTCGGGCGGCTGGTAGCCGCCCCTACGGCATATTATCGAAATTTGTTCAAAGAAATCCAACTCGTGCATTTGTCGTGTCCTGTGCTTTCTCAGCCTTGCAATTGGGGGCGGGGTTTGGTATAATCAGGCTGTATCATCCTCTGCGAAAAATGAGAAATAACCGATACAAAGCAGGTGGAAGCGTTGAATACCAAGGAAGATTATATTGGGGTGTTTGACTCCGGGGTGGGCGGCATCAGTGTGCTGCGGCATCTGCGCCGGGTGATGCCCAATGAGAAGTTTTTATATTTCGGGGATTCGGCCAACGCCCCCTACGGCATCAAGAGCAAGCCGGAGGTGCGGCGGCTGACCTTCGCGGCGGCGGAGCGGCTCATGGGCCGGGGGCTCAAGGCCCTGGTGATTGCCTGCAATACCGCGACCTCCGCCGCGATTGCCGACCTGCGGAAGGCCTACCCGGACCTGATCATCATCGGCATTGAGCCCGCCCTGAAAATGGCGGCGGACCGATACCCAGGCGGGGGCATCGGTGTCATGGCCACCCCCATGACACTGGGGGAGGAAAAATTCGCAAGGCTTCTGCGCCGGTATGAGACCGAGTGCGATATCTATAAAATCCCGGCCCCCAGGCTGGTGGAGATTGTAGAGGCGGGAAAGGTGGACACCCGCCGGACCATCGACATGCTCCAGCGGCTGTTCATCCCCTATCGTGGACGGCTGGATGCCCTGGTGCTGGGCTGCACCCACTATCCCTTCGCCTCCCACACCATCTCCCGCATTCTGGGGGGGCAGGTGGACATCCTGGACGGCGGCGACGGCACCGCCCGGGAGACCAGGCGGCGCCTGGCGGAAAAGGATTTGCTGCGCCAGGGGCCCGGGGAGATTATTCTTGAAAACAGCCGGAATTCACCGGAAATACTGCGCCTTTCCTGGAGGCTCCTGGAGGGCGTACAGAAAACGGAGGACAATGATGAATAACGAAGACATCCTGGTCATCGGCATTGCCGGAGGCTCTGCCAGCGGCAAGACCACCCTGATGAAAAACCTGATTGCGGACTTTGAGGACGAGGTGACGGTGCTCAGCCACGACAACTATTACAAACGCCACGACGAACTGAGCTACGAGGAACGGAGCCACTTAAACTACGACGAGCCCGATGCCTTTGACACCAGCCTCATGGTCTATCACCTGGACCAGCTGCGCCACGGCCACGCCATCGAGTGCCCGGTGTATGATTTTACCGTCCACAACCGCAGTGAGGAGACCATTCATTTGGAGCCCCGGAAGGTCATCATTGTAGAGGGCATTCTGATTTTTGAGAATCAGGAGCTGCGGGACCTGATGGACGTGAGAATCTTTGTGGATTCCGACGCGGACATCCGCCTGTGCCGCCGGATTCGCCGGGACGTGACTCAGCGGGGCCGCTCCCTGGAAAGCGTACTGGACCAGTACCAGCAGACCGTCAAGCCCATGCACGAGCGCTATGTGGAGCCCAGCAAGAAATATGCCCATCTGGTGGTGCCCGAGGGCGGCCGGAACATGGTGGCCCTGGACATGATTGTCAGCCGGATTCGCAGACATCTGAAGGAAAATTAATCGCGTTCGCCTGCGGCGAGGCTTTTCGTTCCGAAAAGCAAGACCCCTCAGTCGGCTGCGCTGACAGCTCCCCTTTCATGGGAGCCTGAAAGGAAGAATAGATTGGAAAGTATTATTTTTGACATTGACGGGACCCTGTGGGATTCCCGGGCGCTGGTGGCGGAGGGGTACAATCTCCAGCTGCGGGCCGAGGGTCTGGACCGGTTCTGCACCACCGCCGAGGCCTTAAAGCCCCTGTTCGGCAAGGTCATGACGGAGATTGGGGACGCTTTGTTCGGAGAGCTGCCCCCGGAACAGCGCTATCCCCTGATGGAGCGGTGCATGGAGACGGAAAACCGGTATTTGTGGGAAAACCCCTGTAACATCGGCTACCCCGGGGTGTATGAAACCCTGACGGCGCTGCAAAAAAAGCACCGGCTTTTTATCGTCAGCAACAGCCAGTGCGGCTACCCGGAGCTGTGCATCCGGAAACTGGGGCTGGAAAGCTGCATCACGGGGCACCTGTGCTTTGGGGATACCGGCACAGACAAGGGGAGCACCATCCGGACGCTCATGCAAACATACGCCATCACCTCCGCCGTCTACGTCGGTGATACCCAGGGGGATATGGAGGCAGCCTACGCCGCGGGCCTGCCCTTTGTGTGGGCGGATTACGGCTTTGGAACGCCTGAACGGTACAATTTCCGGATTTCAAAGCTCTCAGACCTTCTGGAGCTTGCAACGGAGGGGAAGCTATGAGCATCGCCATGGATACCTACTGCATGGAGTGCCAGTTTGGGCGAAATCTGGCCCTGGTCCGGGGGCTGTGTGACGACGAGGCCAAAAACACGGAATTCATGCGCCGGTGGATGGAGATTGCCCTGAGCCTTCCGGTGTCCGCCCCCTCCCCCTGCTCCGGCCCTGCCACCAACGAGCTGCTGCACGAAATGTACGGCCTGGATTTGGACCGGTTCCGGCAGGAGAAGGAGACCTCCAACGCCTTTGCCCTCCAAAACATGGACCGGGTGCGCCGGGAGGTGGAGCAGTCCCAGGATACGGTGTACGCCGGACTCCAGGAGGCGATTCTGGGAAACTACCTGGATTTTTCCGCCCTGCAGGGAAAGGTCAGCTTTGATACCTTAAATTCCATGCTGGAAAAGGCCAGGAGCATCGAGGTAGACCGGGCGGTCTACGGACACCTGCTCCGGGACCTGGAGCAGGCCAGAACCCTTCTGTACCTGACGGACAACGCGGGAGAAATCGGCTTCGACCGGATTTTTGCCGAGCAGCTTCAAAAGGCATATCCGGGGCTTTCCATCACTTTCTGCGTCCGGGGCGGCATTGCCGTCAACGACGCCACCCGGGAAGATGCCCTGGCCGTGGGCCTGCCCTTCCCGGTGATTGACAACGGCAACCAGGTGGCCGGCACCCTGCCGGAGCTTCTGGGGCCGGAGGCCAAGGCCGCCTTTGAAAACGCCGATGTGATTCTCTCCAAGGGCATGGGCAATGTGGAAACCCTGCTGGGCTGCGGCAAAAACATCTATTACGCCTTCCTTGTCAAGTGCCGGCGCTTTGTGAACCTGATGGGTGCGCCGCTGATGACCCCCATGCTGGTGCGGGAGTTGGACACCCGCGGGCCGGGTGTATAAAAACATCCAGCGAAGGGTACGAAAAATACGAATATGGCCGCCTGTTTCCAGAATTTGCTTGACAAAAGGTTGCCAAGACGCTAATCTATAGATTGTACGCACCGGAGTGGAAACGACACGGTTCCTCTTTTTCGGTACAAAAGCAGGGGGTGACCCTTGTTTGGCGAATACAAAGGCGGCGTGAGCCCCTTGAAGATTGGAGCATGAAGATGAATTACGATTGCAATAACATCCTCAAATGGACCGAAGCTCAGCTGAAATACACCTACGACGTGACCCTGCAGGATGCAACCCCCCAGGAGCTCCACGAGGCCCTGGGCGAAGCTGTGATGATGGCCATTTCCGACAACTGGAACAGCAGCAAGCGGGCACGCCTGCAGCAGCGGAAGGCCTACTATTTTTCCGCCGAATACCTCATCGGCCGGCTGGTGTATTCCAACCTCTATAACCTGGGCATCCTGGACGAGATGAAGCAGCTCTTCGCCGCCCGTGGCGTGGACCTGGCCATTCTGGAGGACATTGAGGATGCCGCTCTGGGCAACGGTGGCCTGGGCAGACTTGCCGCCTGCTTCCTGGATTCTGCCGCTTCCTGCGACCTGCCCCTGTCCGGCTACGGTCTGCGGTATAAGTTCGGCCTGTTCAAGCAGAGCTTTGACGAGCAGGGCAGCCAGAAAGAAAATGCGGACGACTGGTCCAAGTTTGGCGATCCCTGGTCCTACCGCCGGTATAACCACACCGTAAAGGTCCACTTCCCGGACCACACCGTCCTGGCCGTTCCCTATGATGTCCCCATTATCGGCTACGGCACCAACAATATCAATACCCTGCGTCTGTGGCAGTGTGAGGCCGAGGAAGAGCTGGATTTCAACGCCTTCAACGACCAGGATTATCTGCGGGCCTTGGACCAGAAGAACAAGGCAGAGGACATCACCCGTGTGCTCTACCCCAACGACTCCACCTGGGAGGGCAAGCGCCTGCGCATCAAGCAGCAGTATGTGCTGTCCTCCGCCTCCCTGCAGGATATGCTGCGGACCTTTAAGGCCGCCCACGGCAACGACCTGAGCCGGTTTGCCGACTACTACGCCGTGCAGCTCAACGATACCCACCCCGCCATGTCCATCCCGGAGCTGATCCGGCTCCTGATGGAGGAGGGCATGGACTTCGAGCAGAGCTTCTCCATTGCCCAGCGGACCTTCTCCTACACCAACCACACCGTTATGTCCGAGGCCCTGGAAAAGTGGCCCCTGGACCTGCTGGGCTCTGTGGTGCCCGAGATTGTGGACATCATCCGCCGGATTGACGAAAAGCTCAAGCGGGAGCATCCCGGCCTCTTCATTATCAAGGACAACACCGCCCATATGGCAAACCTCAGCGTCTATGTTGGCAGCTATGTCAACGGTGTTGCCGAAATCCACAGCCAGATTCTGAAGGACGACCTGTTCCACGACTGGTATCAGGCCTTCCCCGAGCGGTTCCAGAACAAGACCAACGGTGTCACCCCCCGGCGCTGGATGGGCCTGTGCAACCCCGAGCTGACCCAGCTGCTCAAATACCGCATCGGCGGCGACTTCCTGAAGGACCTGGACCGTCTGGCCGATTTGAAGCCCATGATTGACGACGATATGGTCCGCCAGTTCAACATGGTCAAGCGCCAGAAGAAGGAGCAGCTGTGCAAGGTCATCGCCGAGCACGAGGGCGTGCAGCTGAACCCCGACTTCATCTTCGACGTGCAGGTCAAGCGCCTCCACGAGTACAAGCGCCAGCTGATGAACGCCTTGTCCATTGTGGATATCTACTTCCGGCTGAAAAACGGCGAGCTGCCCGACTTCCACCCCACGGCCTTCATCTTCGGTGCCAAGTCCGCCCCCGGCTACGCCCGGGCCAAGGCCATTATCCGCTATATCAACCGCATCGCCCGGATGATCAACAACGACCCCGAGGTTGCCGATAAGCTGAAGGTGGTCTTCGTTCAGAACTACAACTGCTCCTACGCCGAGCACATCATCCCCGCCGCCGATATCTCCGAGCAGATCTCCCCCGCGGGCACCGAGGCCTCCGGCACCGGCAACATGAAGCTGATGCTCAACGGCGCGGTCACCCTGGGCACCCTGGACGGTGCCAATGTGGAAATCGCCCAGGAGGCCGGTATGGACAACGAGTATATCTTCGGCCATACCGTCCAGGAGATCAACAACGCCAAGGACAGCTACTATGCCCGGGGCATCTACGATACCGACTACCACCTGCACCGTGCCATCGATACCCTGATTGACGGCACCGTCCCCACGGACGATGCCCAGCGGGAGCTGTACCACGCCCTGCTTGACGGCGCTTCCTGGCACAAGGCGGACAACTACTTTGTCCTGCTGGACTACGCCTCTTACATGGATGCCAAGCTCCGCGCCAACCACGACTACGCGGACCGCCTGGCCTTCGGCCACAAGTGCCTGGAGAACATCGCCTCCGGCTCCAAGTTCTCCTCCGACCGCACCATCCGCCAGTACTCCGACGAAATCTGGCACATCAAGCCGGTCAAGTTCTAAAAAATCGAGTAGGAGGCTAGTTTCCTAGCCGACCTCTCACACCACCGTGCGTACCGTTCGGTACAGGTTGGTTGGGTAGCATAAGTGGATAGACTCGTACCGGTCAAGGATGCTGTAGTATCCGGCCTGTACGAGTCTTTCATTTGTATTGGTCGTTTTCAGAATACCGCTTCCGGCAATTGTCCAGTATCCCTTTCGAGAGTTTCCGTTCCTGTATCTGGTTTTCTCCTCAGCTTCAGCGGAGGAGAATATAAGAAATCCCCGATCGGAGTCGGGGATTTCTTATATTGACAGCAACGCGCAGTCCTTAGTCGAGCGCGGAGCTTCCGCTATCCGGGTTTGGACGCCAGCCGTCCATAAGCTTGTCGTTCTCCATGATAAAGGGGCTCGCCGTATCCTGTCCCCATGAGGTGTCATATTTCCCCATAAGGTAATCGCTCAGTGCCGTTCGGTCGGCAAAGCGCAGCATCCGGTACGGCTCCTGAAAGGCAACCTTTTCTACAAAGTACAGCGTCCCGTCCTCCGCCGTCAAAAGTACGCCAACATGCCCGACAAACAGCAGAGATTCCTCCTCGGTCGGCTTATCGTGGAAGAATACCGTGATGAGGCGGATCCGTTCATTCTCCCGAAAGGTAACGCCGCGGGAAGCCCATTCCTCTTGTACGGTTTGTACATGACGCTTGATCTCCGTGGTATCCTCCGCCTTCATGGAGGAATACAGTGCGCGGAAATCTGCAAGGCTGCTTCCGCCCAGCGCATCGGGATCTGTTTTCAGCGTTTCCTCGTCCACAAACAGCACATCTTCACCGGCATTGATTTGAGAGTCTGCGCTCACGGAGAGGAAGTCCCCAAACAGGTTCATGGCGGTGATCCGGCAGTTATAGCCCGGAAACGTCCCGTTCTTCGCCGTCCATTCGTCCTGCATCGCGTAAGGGTCATATTTCGTATACAGCAGCTCTGCTTCCTCAAAGCCATCCGTAAGCCATTCCTGCTTCACGCTGTCATGAAAGTGGTCCACACGGCGGAAAAAGCCCTGAATACGCCCATCTGACACGCCTGCGTCGGAGAGCAGCTCCTGCAAAAGCTCCCTCGAACCACTGTCGTTCAGGTTCGTGTATTCAATTTTTTCCAATGCCGGTCGCTGCTCGGCTGCGCCGCAGCCTGCAAGTACGGCGGCAATAAGCACAATGCATAAAATGAGAATGCTATCCCGTCGTGATCTCATAGTTCTAATCTGTCCTTTCTTTGGCGATTGCCTGGTTTGCTGAGGTTATTATAGCACCGATCCATAAATTTTATGTTAAGATACAGATGCTGGCTTGTTGAAGCAAGCAGTTTTCTTCACTTCTCCAGGTGTTCTGACATGAGAAATATGCTTTGGAGCCGGCAGCGTGTAGGAGTATCGAAGCAAAGAACCAAAAAACACTCATGAGTGCTTTCACATAAAGTGCGGCTGCGGAGATGTTGCTCTCCGCAGCCGCATTACGGTTTGTCAGCGCTTCAGCAGCATCTTCAGATCCTCCTCCGGCGTGGTGACCGGAGCAATATGAAAGTTCTCCGCCAGATAGTTCAGTACATTCGGCGAGAGGAACGCCGGCAGGGTGGGGCCAAGGCGAATATTCTTGATGCCCAGATGCAGCAGCGTCAGCAGGATACACACTGCCTTCTGCTCATACCACGAAAGCACCAGAGACAGAGGCAGGTCGTTGACCCCGCAGCCAAAGGCGTCCGCCAAGGCCAGCGCGATCTTGACAGCTCCGTAGGCGTCGTTGCACTGTCCTACATCCATCAGCCGCGGCAGCCCGCCGATGGTCCCAAGATCCAGGTCGTTGAAGCGGAATTTGCCGCAGGCCAGCGTCAGCACCACAGTGTCGGCGGGCGTCTGCTTAACAAACTCGGTATAGTAGTTCCGCCCAGGGCGGGCTCCATCGCAGCCGCCCACCAGAAAGAAGTGCCGGACGGCGCCGCTTTTTACCGCGTCGATCACCTGCTCCGCCACGCTCAGCACCGCACCGTGGCCGAAGCCGGTCATGACCGTGCTGCCGCCATTGATGCCGGTGAATGGCTTGTCCTCGTTGTAGCCGCCCAGCGCCAGTGCCTTTTCGATGACAGGGGTGAAATCCTTATCTTCGCCGATGTGGGTGATTTCGGGATAGGATACCACCGCCGTGGTGAACACACGGTCGGCGTAGCTCGCCCGCGGAGGCATCAGGCAGTTTGTGGTGAACAGCACCGCCGCGGGGATGTCGGCAAACTCCTTCTGCTGATTCTGCCACGCCGTGCCGAAGTTGCCCTTGAGGTGTGGGTATTTTTTAAGCTCCGGATAGCCGTGGGCTGGCAGCATTTCGCCGTGCGTGTAGATATTCACGCCCTTGCCCGCCGTCTGCTCCAGCAGCAGCTTCAGGTCGTGGAGATCATGGCCGGTGATGACGATGAACGGCCCCTTCTCCACCGTCAGCGGAACGGTCACGGGCGTGGGTGTGCCATAGCTCTCGGTGTTGGCCTTGTCCAGCAGCGCCATGCACTGGAGGTTCTTTTCGCCGACCTCCATCACGATGGGCAGCAGCTCGTCCATGCCCCAGTCCTCGCCTACGGCAAAAAGTGCTTTTCCGAAAAAGCGGTTTACCTCCTCATCGGCATAGCCCAGTACCATGGCGTGATGGGCATATGCCGCCATGCCACGCACACCGAAAAGGATCAGGGATTTTAGACTGCGCACATCCTCCTGTGCGCTCCAAAGCAGGTGCATGTCATAGTCGTCGTTCCGCCCACAGCGAGAGGTGCAGCTATAGCAGTTGGGCACCAGCCGTGCCTTTTCCGCATGTACCCGGTCAATCAAATCCCGGATCGTCTTTTCGTTAAAGTTCACATTGGTGACAGTGGTGAACAAGCCCTCGATCATCAGCCGCCAAGTCCCCTCATTCGTATCCGGGGCATTATCTGCCGCACGGGACAGTCCAACCAGAGCGCCAGTCAGTTGATCCTGAAGCTCCGCCACCTCAGCGGTTTTGCCGCAGACGCCGGCTTTTCCAGTACAACCAGCGCAGAGCGCCGTCTGCTCGCACTGAAAACAAAACATCCTATTATCCATTGTCGTTCGTCTCCTTCTTATTTTTCGTTCAGAACCTGCATCTCCGGGTTCTTCTCTCCGAATTTCTCGCGCAGTAGTCGTCCCGCATGAGCCGGGCCTTGCCGTCCGCCATGGCGATGGCGCCCTCGTGACAGGCGGCGGCACAGGCGCCGCAGCCGTTGCATTTATCCTGATCGATTTCAATGATCCGTCGTTTCATGTTCGGTCCTCCTGTTGCTTTTGTGCGCTCATTGTACTATACTAAAGGCAACAAGTCGGTTGAATTTTCAACGAAAGGGGACTTTTTATGAAAGAATTTTTTCCAGTACTCCACACCGCGGCGCTTTTCTCCGGCATTTCCGACGATGAGCTTGCCGCCATGCTCTCCTGCCTTGGGGCGAGGATCGACACCTTCCCCAAAGGCTCCCGCCTGCTCCGCGCCGGGGAGGCGGTGGAGGAGGTGGGTCTTGTGCTGGCGGGCAGCGCCCTCATCGTGCAGGAGGACATCTGGGGAAACCGCAACATTCTCTCCAAGACCGGGCCGGGGCAGAGCTTCGCGGAGGTGTTCGCCTGTGCGCCGGGGTCGGTGCTGAATGTGAGCGTGGAGGCGGAGAGCGCGGTGACGGTGATGTTTTTGCGCGTAAAACGCGTTTTGAGCGTGTGCCCCTCCGCCTGCTCCCACCATAGCCGGATCATCCGCAACCTGCTGGGCGAACTGGCAGAGAAAAACCTGCGGCTCAACGAAAAGCTCACCCACATGGGCCAGCGTACGACACGGGCAAAGCTGATGTCCTATTTTTCCGCCGAGGCGCAGCGGCGCGGCGGCTATGAATTCGATATTCCGTTCTCCCGCCAGCAGCTTGCGGATTACCTCGGCGTGGAGCGCAGCGGGCTGTCGCTGGAGCTTGGAAAAATGCGGGATGAGGGCCTGCTCGACTTTCACAAAAATCACTTTCTGCTCAAGATGCCAGAGTCAGACCACCCCTTTCCTTCTGCGCGTTAAGGAGCCCCCCTTCTGGTGTATCGGCAAGTGCGGATACACCGGGCCGCCACGGAGCGTTGGGCTTTTGCGATGCCGCTTCTGAAAAATCACAGCTTCGCCCCTTAACGAAGACTTTAAGTGAAATCTGTTATACTGTTGCAGTCCCCTCAAAAATACAGACAGGAGAAAAATTGGCCCTATGATGAAAAAAAGATATTTCGCTATCCCTATTCTTGCAATCGCACTGCATTTTTTGCTGTCCAATCTACTGTATTTCCTTGTGG
>OIZI01001441.1_pt1 | contig 10191 bp, 4 predicted proteins | sample 1588441 | NCBI WGS metagenome assembly OIZI01 (sample SAMN03283284) | human gut metagenome | biome: human-associated habitat; material: feces | host: Homo sapiens | place: Peru | collected 2012
GTGCTCGGCGTGGAACTTGTCCAGCCAGGGGCCGTTCTGCTCCATCTTGCCGCCGTACCAGCCGAAGTAGTGGTTGTAGCTCTCCAGGTCGGTGATGTGGTGCATGGGGCCGTCCACGGGGGTGTGAGAAACGTGTGCAATGGTGGTCAGGCGGGTCGGGTCAAGCTCCTTGCAGAGCTTTTCCAGATCGTGGTGGGTGTCCACCAGCTCCTGAGAGATGCCGCCGATCAGAATCTCGTTGGAGATGCCCCAGAACATGATGGAGGGGTGGTTGTAGTTCTGGATGATGAGCTCCTTCATCTCCTCCATGACGTGGGTGTGTGCACCCTCGCCCTTCTTGAAGACGCTGATGAAGGGGATCTCAGCCCAGACGGCGAAACCGATCTCGTCGCAGGCATCGTAGAAGTCCTGGCTGTGCTGATAGTGTGCCAGACGGATGGTGTTGGCACCCAGCTCCTTGATGAGCAGGGCGTCGTCATAGTGCTCTTCGGGGGTCAGCGCGTTGCCCTCGAACACGCGGTCCTGATGGCGGGAAACGCCGCGCAGCGGGGTGGGCACACCGTTGATGGAGAAGCCTTCGTTGGGCGTGACCTTGAAGGAACGGACACCGACGTTGGCGCAGATCTCATCGACGGCCTCGTTGTTGCGCTGCAGGGTCGCAGTGACGGTGTACAGGTTGGGCTCGTCCATGCTCCACAGCTGTGCATCGGGCACGTAGATGGTGACTTCGGTCTCGGCAGAGCCGCGGACAGCGGAAGCGACCTCGCGGCCGAAGCAGTCCTCGATGCTGTACAGAACGGTCAGGTCGTCAGCGGGGTTGGTGACGAAGCTCTTGATGGTGAAGTTTGCACCGCCGTCCTCCGTGGGGACCGGGGTGACCATGATGCCGGGACCGCCGTAGTAGTCCAGATCAAAGTGTGCATTGGGCACGCTGATCAGGTTGACGCCGCGGTACAGACCGCCGTAGAAGGTGAAGTCGGCGGAAGCGGGGTACATGGACGGGGTGTCCTCGTTGGAGACCTCGATGGTCAGCTCGTTCTCACCTTCGTGGCACAGATCGGTGACATCGGTACGGAAGATGGAGAAGCCGCCCTCATGGGTGGTGGCGACCGTGCCGTTGACCTTCACGGTGGCGTTCAGCGCAGCAGCGAGCACCTCAACATAGGTGCGGCCGCCCTCACGGGGCTGCTTGGGCTGCTTGAAGGTGCGGGTGTAAACGCCGGTGGTGCGCAGGTAGCTGCCGTTGCCGTCGTTGCCGTCCACAGCGTTCCAGGTGTGGGGCAGGTTGACCTGCTCCGTCACATGGTCGCCCTTGGGGAAGGACAGGGTCCAGTTTTCGTTCAAGGAAATGATCTCTCTCATTGATACGACTCCTTCTCAGTTTTTTCTCTGTGTGGGTCTGCGGCGCAGACCTCGTTGTGAGATTAGTATATCACAGGAAGCCTCCGGAACGTTTGTACAAAATCGCGTCAAAATAGTAATATTTTGTGAAAATTCCAACGACCGGCCCGCTTTTGTGCAGAAGAAAACGGCCCCGGCAGCTGCCGGAGCCGTTTTCAGGCCTGCATCAGATCCCGCATTCGTCCAGGATGCCGCGCAGGGTGTCTGCGGACTTCCGGAGGTCGGCGGATTCCTTCTCGCTCAGTGCGATGGGGACCAGCTCTTCGAGGCCGTCGGCACCCACCACGGCGGGCATGCTCAGAACGACATTGTCCACGCCGAAGTCGCCGTGCATCATCGAGGAGATAGGCAGGATGGACTTCTCATCCCGGATGATGACCTCGCAGATGCGCTTGACGGCCATTGCGACGCCGTAGTAGGTGGCGCGTTTCTTTTCAATGATCTCATAGGCGCTGTTCTTGACCTTCTCCGCGATGTTCTCCTGCGACTGGTCGTGGTTGTAGTGGCCGCGCATCTCGCAGAAATCGTCCAGCGCGATGCCGGAGACGTTGGCGCTGCTCCAGGCCGCGATCTCGCTGTCGCCGTGCTCGCCGATGATGAAGGCGTGGACGCTCTTGCTGTCGACGGACAGGTGCTCGCCCAGCTGATACTTCAGGCGGGCGGTGTCCAGCACGGTGCCGGAGCCGATGACCCGGTGCTCCGGGAAGCCGGACAGCTTGATGGCGGCATAGGTCAGGATGTCCACCGGGTTCGCCACCACCAGCAGGATGCCGCGGCATTCCCGCTTGGCGATCTCCGGGATGATGCTCTTGAAGATGTTCAGGTTCTTGTGCACGAGGTCCAGCCGGGTCTCGCCGGGCTTCTGGCCTGCGCCTGCCGTTATGACGATGATAGCAGCATCCACGATGTCATCGTAGGTGCCGGCATAGATCTTCATGTTGCCCACAAAGGGGATGCCGTGGCTGATGTCCATGGCTTCGCCTTCGGCCTTGGCGTGGTCTGCGTCGATCAGGACGATCTCCGAGAACAGCTTGCTCTGCATCAGCGCAAAGGCGGACGCCGAGCCGACGAAGCCGCAGCCGATGACGGCGATCTTGCGTAAATTGACGTTGTTCATAGGTCGCTTTCCCTCTTCTGCCGCCCACGGCGGCACCATTCATTTCAAAACCTCTCCCGCCGGGAGAAGCTGCCGGGCCAAATCGTTAAACTTTTGCCAAGCTTGGATACATTACCAGAAATCACGGCATCTGTCAAGTGCAGGCGCAACGACACCGCTGCTTTTTCACAGGATGCCGCACAGCCATTGAAAATATACCCGGCAGACGCAGCAGAAAACCAGTTGACGGAAAGCGGGAACTTTGTTATAATAATAGGGCTATCAAGCGGCTCCGGCAGCTTCTGCCCGCCGCTTTGGAGCGCGAAGTGAATAGGGAGATGTATCGAAGTGGTCGTAACGAGAACGACTCGAAATCGTTTTGTCCTTAACCGGGCACGTGGGTTCGAATCCCACCATCTCCGCCAACAAAAGGCATCAGCTCAGGCTGGTGCCTTTTTTGCGGCTAGATGGTGCGGATGAGAACAGGGCGGCGATTTTCGATGTGCAGCACAAATCCATCAGCCTCCCGAAAGTGCCCATCCAACAGAACTTCGCCCTGAAATGTAATCCGGCGGAGTTTCTGTGCGGCGTCGGTCACCTCAACGGTGCAAAAGCGCTGCAAGTAGCTGCAAATAGCGGCGGCGTGGGAGACGACAAGGGCGTTCTGCCCCTCCGGGAGCGAATCCAGCAGTTCGTGGATGCAGTCTGCCATCCGGGCGCTGACCTCACGGAAGGACTCGCCGTCCGGATTTTTGAAGTCCGGGTCTTCGTATTGGCGTTTCCAGAACGAAGCGTCCTGCCCAGTCGTGTCGCCGGTGCGGCGCTCGGCAAGGCGGGTGTCCTGCCGGACGGGAAGCCCTAGCAGCTGTGCGGTCTGGAGCGCACGCAGCGAAGGGGACGACCAGACGAGCGAGACCGTGCGGAAAGCGTCATTTTGAAAGACTGCGGCGGCCCGCTGAAGACCTTCGGCAGAAAGGCTGGGGTCGGGGCTGGAACCGCCGCGCTCCGGGATGGAATGGCGCAGGAGAAGAAGGGTTGTCATGAAAGCCTCCGATCAAAAAAGTGACTTCAGTATAGCAGATTCGGGAAAGCAGATGCAAGAAAACGAGCCGAAAGAACGACGGGGCCGATTCACTCCCCCCTCAAAACGCAACCAAATTGCAAAAAATGTTACAATTTTCTCATGAAAAAGAGCGGTTTCCCTGTGTGTTCCTCCATCGCCCACTGAAAGGCTTTCGCCGTACGCAAATCGGTGTCTTTGAAATGTCCGCCGCTGTTCCACTCAAGGGTGCAGTCTGCGCCACGCTCTATAAGTCGACTGTGCAGGGTGCGGATGTTATCACCCACCGCAGCCATGACAGCGTTTTTCGTGTGCTCTTCCTTGTCGCCAAGGCTCAGATAAATGTGCTGTGCCTGTATCGGGTGCTGCTGTTCAAATTCCATCCAGCCCGGAAACCACACCGAGGGGGATGCGGCAGCGATACCGTAGAACAGATTTGTCTGGGTGGAGGCCCACAGCGCAAACAGCCCGGCCAGCGAATAGCCACCCAGAATGATTTTGACGTTTTTCGGGAGATCAAACTGTTGTTTCAGTGACGGAATGACCTGTTCCGTCAGAAAGCGCAGGGTGTCCCCAGCCTTGCCGCCAAATCCTTGCTTTCCCCACACAGCAGGAGACTTCCACGGAGAAAGTGCATCGTTCCAGCTTTCCACGGGCACGGCCGCAAACAGAAAGCGGTGCGCACTCTGTGCAATAGCGGCAACCTCGCTTTCCATGCTTTGCAGCTCGTGTTCGCCGGTCATTTGGAGCAGTAGGTATTCTGCATGAGGCTCGCCGTAAATGCGGCAAGATCTGTTCCCGATTAGCGTTGTCTGTGCGGTCACTGCGGCGTCCTCCTGAAAAAAATTTGATAAGCCCAGTATAGCAACTGAAAAATCATTTTGCAATTCAGAAGGCGTTCATAGCCATAGCAAGCAATCAGCCCTGTGGGCTGTTGCTTAGCCCGCGGGAGAATGCCCACCACCTCCGCCTGCGCTTTCAGCCCGTTCATGTGCGCCACCCAGAGAAGCTGTGTTCTTTGTCCGGCGCAGGATTGTTGTCTAACAGACTCGCCATTATGTTACAAATGCGGTTTTGTCGTGGCTTTCTTTGTTGTATAAACGCCCAGAACAGGCTGGAACGTGCGGCAGAAATGCGACAAATTCCGAAGGAAACGATTCATGGGACGGATCTGCCGAAGCATTTCCCGATTCTGTTTCCCCTTTTTGTCAACTTGTGCTTCAAAGTTTTCAACGTTTCCAACGATATTTTCAACGGATTCGGGGTTTGTGTCACTTTTCTGCCCGGATTTTGGAGAAATGCACAAAGAAACTGCTCAAAAGTTGGAGATAATTCTTTTCGGGCGGAGTACAAAACGTGCAAAAATATGCTATAATGAAATCATAATTTTTAGATGCGGTAAAACAGGGGTGTTGCACCGCAGAAAGAAGGAGTTTCATGAAAAGATCAATGCAAAGAGTCATCAGTTCGGCGCTTGCGCTGAGCATGATGGCATCCGTTGTTCCTACAAGTGCGCTGGCACTTGCTCCGGCGGCGGATCCTGCGGGCATTGCTGCGCAGGTAGAGGATTCGAAAGAGCTTTCGGGCGATGGCGCGCTGACCCTTGTAAACGGCCGCCCGGACCTGAGCCAGGCTCTCAAGCAGGAGGGCACGGTCTATTACGGCAATGGCTGGAACTATGACCAGAGCACGGATACTCTGACGCTGACGGAAAGCCCGGAGGGGGAGAATGTGCATGGATGGAAGCTTGGCACCACAGCTTCTCCTATGCGCTGCAAAGTTGTGATCGGTGAAGCTGACAACCGTGTGTGGGTTGATGATGGCTACTTTGCAAATGATGTAATGCTTGTAAACGGTCAGGTCTACCGCGGCGTGTTCTATGCTTCTTCGAATTTTGTGACGAAAGATACGGAGAGTGAAGACAACGGTGTGGGTTACTGCGTGTTTGCAAATCCGCCGGTGGGCGTAGCGTATTCTACGATCACGACGAAGGACCCTGCACTTGCGGCCAAGATGGAGACCTGCATGTCTCCCAACTATGCAGCAAACTTCAGACTGTCTGGCGGCACGGTCTATGTTACGGCTGGTCTACATCACTGGTTCGGTATTTTTGGCGTTGATGAAAATGATGTAACGGACATCAACGGCCAGAAACTGGAACTGACGAAAGATGAAGAGTCTGGTTCGTTGAAAGGTGAGCTGAAGGATACTTCTGGGGAAACAACGATTGCTGGAATTATAGTTGGGTCTGCGGAGATGGTCAAGGAAACGTTCCCAGATGTTCCGGAGAAGCCTGTATTGTTTATTCATCCGCTGGACGAAGATTCTCACGTCTATGAACTGAACCAGAACTACAAACCCGAAGAAGAGGACAAAGGCGCGCTGACCCTTGTAAACGGCCGCCCGGACCTGAGCCAGGCTCTTAAGCAGGAGGGCACTGTTTATTATGGCACCAACTGGAACTACGATACAAATTCTGAAACGCTGACGCTGACGGGCAATCAGTCGGATGCCGCAGGCAACTGGATTCTTGGAACTTTAGCAGATCCGGTTCGCTGCGATGTTGTCGTTGGAACAGCGGAAACGAAGGTAGTGGTTGAAGGCGGCTGCTTTAGGGGAACTGTTCGAGTGGTCAATGGCAAAGTCGGCGGCGTATTCCAGGGAAGATTTATCAATGAGATGAAGGATGCCCAACCGGACGACATGGGTTATATGGTTTTCACGAATGAGCCGGAAGGTGTCAGCTATTCGACTGTCCGTACGAGGGACGGTTCCTTTGCGTCTAAGATGCAGGTTGGCTTGGATCCGGATTATATGTGGACCGATAATTCGGGGAAAGATCCGCATGTTTATGTAACGGCAGGAAAAAACCATTATTTTATGCTTATGGGCGTTTCAAAAGGTGAACTCCTGGATGTGAACGGCTGCGTTTTGAACCTCCACGAGAACACCGCAGAGGATGCCTGCGATGCAGATTCTGAATTCTTGGCCGCTGGCGCTTTGGTCGATGTCCTAAAGGACGCTACTGGAAACAAATTCGCAAAGGTCTACTATCTGCCGGCCGATGTGGCATCCGGGTTTGATGGTAGGATCAATGAAGAAGTGTTTCTCTTTGTTCCGTTGGATGATACTTCCCGTGAATACAATCTGAACGAATTATCGTCCAGCATGATGGGATTGAGCATTAAAAACGGTAAACCGGACCTGAGCTATGCACTGCGGCAGGACGGCTCGATGTATTATGGAAAAAGCTGGAGTTACGATGCGTCCAGCGACACCTTGACCTTCCTTCAGGGAAAAGATGATATGGACGAAGGCCGTGTATCGGATGTTGGTACGGAAGCCGACCCGGTGACCTCCAAGGTTGTCATTGAGAAGTACAACTATGTGTTTAACTGCCATTTTGCAGGGGAAGTGATCAATCGCGGTCGAATGGACGTTTGCACCATAACGGGTCCGCTTACGAACGAAGGCGGCGAGGTGGACTACTGCGGCTTTACCACTCCTCCGAGCGGAATGAATTATCAGACTCTGCGTATGGATGACGAACTCGTATCCAAAGCAGAGATCGTCTTTGGTCCGGAGTGGCAGGAGGAAAGTGTGATCACCGGAAATCCGCTTTACTTTGTGGCCGGTGAGACGGGGCCGATCTACCTGTGGAAGCTTGATCCGTCGGATATCAAGGACATCAATGGGCAGACATTGACCTTTGAGAAATCCCCGGAAGAAGGGGAAGAAGGCCTTTTCCGCGCGGCGCTCATGGATGAAAGCGGTTCGAAGCAGATCGCCTGGATCTATTACGCACCCGAAGGTACAATGGAAGCAGACTATGACCGTTCGGATCCGTTGATTGGTATTTGGCCATTGGATGACGATTCTCACGTCTATGAATTGAACCAGAACTACAAACCCGAAGAAGAGGATAAGACCATCTCCAAGATCGATCCGGATGCGATTGCAGCAGGCAAGGTGAACGGTCTGGAAAAAACGGACGCTGGCCTGACATTGAAGGAAGGCTATAAGATGGAGCTTCCGGACGACACGGTCGTTTCGGACAACATCGAGAACAAAGGCACCATCGTTTCCGGCACGTTCGAAGGCACTGTGACCGGCGGCGAAATTGCAGGCGGCTCTGTTCAGAAGGCAAAAGATGTCAAGGAGATCTCTGGTGGTAATGTTGAGATCCTGCAAAATGCAGACAAGATCTCCGGCGGTAACATTCAGGAAGCAAAAGATGTCAAGGAGATCTCTGGCGGCAACATTGGCGCCGTAGAAAAGGTAGAAAAGATCTCCGGCGGTAACGTGCAGGAAGCAAAGGACGTCAAGGAGATCTCCGGCGGCACAGTCGCTTATGTCGAGGATGTAGAAAACATCACCGGCGGTGTTATTGGTGGGCAGTCGGTTCTTTCGGATGAGATCAAAGAAAAGGCCGCTGTGCTGAACCTTGTCAATGCGGATGGCACCCCGCTTCTGGATGGTGCAGTCAATGATGTGATCGTTCCGCAGGGGGCGGCTGCGGTGGCTCTGTTCTCCATGGAGAACGGAGTGGACGAAGAGCCTCTCACCCCGGTGGCCTATATCTTTGATAGCACCAAGGTGACGGTCCGTTACACGGGCAGCAATGCAGCGTTCAAGGGCTGGACTTCGGATGACGTGACGCTGGAGGGTACTGGCAGCACGGTGAGCTTCAGCATGGAAAATGTTACGGGCAAGACCATTGCCCTGAAGGCTGTTTATACGAACGAGTCGACGGAACAGCCCGGCACCCCGGAACAGCCCGGTACCCCGAATCAGCCGGAAGAGAAGGAGCCGGAATACACCATCACGGTGGAAGATGGCCAGATCAACGGCAAGGCATCTGCTACCGTCAAGGTGGGCGATATTGTCAGCCTGACCGTGGGCGAAGTGCCGGAGAGCATGGCGTTCCTGTATTGGGATATCCCCACCGAGCTGATGCAGGCCCTGACCGAACAGGATGTCAACTTCAACAACAAGGCAGAGAACCTGACCTTTACGATGCCCAAGCTGGCCGAAAGCGCCGAGAAGAGCTTTACCATCCGTGCAGCCTTTGGCACAGCGGAGACTGCTGACGATGGCGATTACAGCGCTCTTGGCGTGGTGACTGGCGTTGTGGCGGGCGGCGCAGCCGTTACCGTGGCTGGCTGGCAGCTCTACAACATTGGCACGGACCTGTACCTGCAGGCCGTTCTGCCTAAGGGCGCAGCCATCCCCACCAACCGTCAGGAGCTGGCCCTGCTGCTGTGGCAGAATGCCGGCAAGCCGGAGGCCGTGACCGCATCTTACGCAGACATTGCAAACGACCAGACCGATGCCCAGAAAGCGGCCCGCTGGGCTGTTGCAAATGGCCTGCTGGATGCAGCCGGTGAAGACGCCACTGTCTTTGCTCCGGCCAAATCGGTAAGCCGTTTCACGGTCATCAAGGCATGGAACAAGGCACAGAAGCTGAAGAAGCAGTAAACTGAAACACGAAGGGGCTGTTGCAAAACAGCGCCAACGAAAAAATGAGATAGGCTTTTCCGAAAGGAGCTGCCTATCTCATTTTTTGTTGTAAACTGAGGTTGTGACAAACCGAAAACGGTTCTTCGGATCGCGTCACCTCCTCCCCGCAACCGCCCTTTTCCGCAAAACGCGGGCAAACTTCAAAAAATGTTACAATTTTCTCATGAAAAAGGGCGGTTTCCCATTGACAGGCTTGTTATAATAGGAGTGTAAAGATGTTTGAGCCAGCACTCGGCGGCTCGGATTGCTTGAAGGTTCCGATTTGCGGACTTTGGAAAAAAAGAAAGAGGCAACAGCATTATGACCAAGATCGATATTTTCTCCGGCTTCCTTGGTGCCGGTAAGACCACCCTCATCAAAAAGCTCATCAAGGAGTCCTTTGCGGGCCAGAAGGTCGTTCTGATTGAGAACGAGTTCGGCGAGATCGGCATCGACGGCGGCTTTTTGAAGGAGTCCGGCATCCAGATCAACGAGCTGAATGCGGGCTGTATCTGCTGCTCGCTGGTGGGCGACTTCCGCGCTGCCCTGCAGCAGGTGGTGGAGCAGTACCACCCGGATCGCATCGTGATCGAGCCGTCGGGCGTCGGCAAGCTGAGCGACGTCATCCGCGCCGTGCAGGGCGTGCAGTCCGATGAGCTGGTGCTCAACGGCTTCACGACCGTGGTCGACGCCAACAAGTGCAGGATGTATATGAAAAACTTCGGCGAGTTCTTCAACAACCAGGTCGAGAACGCGAGCGCCATCATCCTCTCGCGCACCGAGGGCATCCGCCCCGAGAAGCTCGACGCCGCCGTGGCGCTGCTGCGTGAGAAGAACCCGACCGCGACCATCTACTTCTCGCTGACGGATGACGACAAGTATGTCGCCGCCGAAAGCAGCGGCAATATCATGGCCTATCAGAAGGTCACGGTTCCGTACTTCGATCTGAAGGCCTACCATCTCGAAGGCAATTACTTCAAGTCCGAGACCTACGGCCCGGCTGATGCGGACGACCCGATGGGCGGCTCCCAGCTGGTCGCAGGCAGCAGCGCCGCAGCCTACGGCAAGATCACCGCGCTGCATCTGCTGATCTGGATGACCGAGCGTGAATACCTCGGCGTGAGCGCGGACAAGG
>OIZI01001442.1_pt1 | contig 10187 bp, 7 predicted proteins | sample 1588441 | NCBI WGS metagenome assembly OIZI01 (sample SAMN03283284) | human gut metagenome | biome: human-associated habitat; material: feces | host: Homo sapiens | place: Peru | collected 2012
GGAATCCAAAATTGGATCCAAAGCCTTTTCTTTCTTCCATTGTTTTCTCTCCTTAATACTTAGTTACCGTCCGGGGAAAAATACGGTGTACTGTGAGTTTACTATTTCTGGAAGCGGCTGTAAATAAGGCAGAGCTGTTCTTAACACAGCCCTTGCGAAGCGGGATTTTTCCTTTATCCTCCCCTTATAAATAATCCGTTATTTGTGAACGAAATCACAAAAAGACCTCCGCTTCCTGCGGAGGTCTTTTATCCAAAATATGTAAGTTTCGCGAAAGGAGATTTTTTCGGTCTCAATCGCCCTCACGCATGCGGTAACCCACGCCTACCTCGGTAAAGAGATATTCGGGATGGCTGGGATCCTTTTCGATCTTGCGGCGGATGTTGGCCATGTTGACGCGCAGGATCTGGTTGTCGGTCTTGGCCTTGGGGCCCCACAGCTCACGGATGATGAAGTCGTAGGTCAGCACCTTGCCGGCGTACTTGCCCAGCAGGGCCACGATCTTATACTCGTTGACGGTGAGCTTGGCATTCTCGCCGTTCATCAGCACCTGATGCTTGTCGTAATCAATGGTTAGGTCGCCGGTGGTGAACTTGCCGGACTGGGCGATCTGGGGATCGGACAGGGTAGTGCGGGTGTGGCGGATGGCGGTACGGATGCGGGCCAGCAGCTCGGAGGTGCCGAAGGGCTTGGAGATATAGTCGTCCGCGCCGTAATCCAGCGCCTCTACCTTATCATGCTCGTGATGGCGGGCGGAGACCACCACCACCGGCAGGCTGGACCACTTGCGGACGGATTTCAGCACTTCGATGCCGTCCATATCCGGCAGACCCAGATCCAGCACGATCAGATCCGGGCAATGGGAGGAGATCATGGTCAGCGCCTCCTCTCCGCTGCGGACAACGATGGTATCATAGCCGTTGGCTGTCAGGATCATGGAGATGAAATTGCTGATGCTCTGCTCATCCTCTACGATCAGTACTTTGTCTTTAATCTTCATGGTCTTCCTCCTCCATAGGTAATTCGATCACAAACCGTGCCCCGCCGTGGCGGGAGACGTTTTCGCCGTAAATGATGCCGTCGTGAGCCTGCACCACAGTCTTGCACACGGAAAGGCCAATGCCCATGTTCCGCTTGCGGTCGCCCTGCTGGCTCTGGTGGGCGGAGCTGTCAAAGAGATTGTTCAGCTTATCGTGGGCGATGCCCACGCCGTTGTCCTCTACGGTGATACGGGCCACATCGCCCTTTCGCTCCAGGGTCACATCCACCTCGGTGGCGCCCTCGGCATGGATGGCGGCGTTTTCCAGCAGGTTCAGCAGCACCTGCTCGATCAGCAGCTCGTCCATGGGCACCAGCAGCACCTCCTGAGGCAGATGGACACGCACCGGAAGCTTGCCGCCACGGCTGGTAAACTTCGCCACCGCGCCCTCGATGACCTCCTCGGCCACCGCCTGCGTCTTGGTCACCTTGGTATCGTCGCCCTGCGCGCCGATGCGGGTGATGGACAGCAGGTTCTCCACAATGCGGATCAGCCAGCGGGCGTCCTCGTTGGCGGAGGAAAGCAGCTGGTGACGCTGCTCCGGCGTCAGGGCGTTTTCCTGATCCAGCAGCACGTCGGTGGCGCCCACGATGCCGGTCAGCGGCGTGCGGATGTCGTGAGACACCGCCCGCAGCAGATTGGAGTGGATACGCTCCCGCTCCGCCTCGCGCTTAAGACTTTCCACCTGCTTGGCGCGGCTGGTCAGCATGCCGGTGACCACCGAAATGAACATCATGACGATAAACGTCAGCGGAAATCCCGCCAGCGTGAAGCTGATCTCCCAGTACGGTTCGGTGAACACATAGTCCACGCACAGCACGCCGGTGACGGCGATGAGGATACTGAAAAGATAGCCGTCCGTCAGCAGCGCCGTCAGGAACACGTCCAGAAAGAAGAGGACGGCCACATAGCTGGTGTCGCTGTGGGGGTCGACCGACCGCAGCAGCAGGCACAGCAGCACCGTCAAAAAGAACAGCGCCGCGGACACGATGAAATCCTTGCCAGAATACAGTAAAGAGTGGTGAAACAGCTTTCGCTTTTTTGTCCATTGCCCTGGCCATGGGATCTTCCATTTTTTCATGTATCGCCCTCCCCGTGCCGGACACTGCAATTACTCTGTATTGTATCACAGAATTTTGTTAATGTGGTGTTAAAATATTGTTAAGAGGCTGTTTTTTACTGTCTCTTTACGACGCGCCGCCGTAAAGAGCAAAAACCGACCGATCCTCCTGTAGAAAACGGTCGGTTTTTGTCGGATATTGTATTTTCAACGGAGAAATTTCCTCCATAAAAAGCAAATCGCCACGGCACCGATGTGTCGTGGTTCCTTCGTAAGTGGGGGATCTTACCGCTCGCTGGGCTGCCAATCGCAATCCGCGAAGATCATGTCGTCCAGATCACCCGTGATGAACTTGTTCAGCATCGTACATATCACACTCCTTTCCTATTCATATTTTACATTTGTATTATATGCTTTCGGGTTTTATTTTGCAAGCTTCACTTTAGATATATTTCACAGTTTTCTTCTGTTTGTTTTTAGCATGTTGCACAGTACCTCTTGCACTTTCGAGAGAGATACATTATAATATAAGATTGAATTTTAGTTTGACGCGGGGGACGCGTATGAAAGAGTTTATTGCGGGACAATTTGATATTGCCGTCATCGGCGCAGGGCACGCCGGCATCGAGGCGGCGCTGGCGGCGGCACGGCTGGGACTGGAGACGGTGTGCTTTACCATCAATCTGGACGCGGTGGGCAACATGCCCTGCAACCCGGCCATCGGCGGCACGGGAAAGGGTCATCTGGTGCGGGAGCTGGACGCGCTGGGCGGCGAAATGGCCAAGGCCGCAGACAAGGCCTGCATCCAGTACCGGATGCTGAACCGGGGCAAAGGCCCCGCCGTATGGTCCCTGCGGGCACAGGCCGACCGCCGGGAATACCAGAAGGTGATGAAGCACACGCTGGAGCGCCAGTCCCACCTGACGGTGCGGCAGGGCGAGGTGGTGGATATCCGGACGGAGAACGGCCGGGTAGCACAGGTGGTGCTGCGGACAGGCGCGGTATTTCAGGTGAAAGCCGCCGTGATCTGCTCCGGCACGTATCTACACGGGCGCACCATCATCGGCGAGTGCATTGAGGAGAGCGGCCCCGACGGCATGCACGCCGCCACGGCGCTGACGGAGCGGCTGCTGGCGCTGGGTCTGCCGCTGCGGCGGTTCAAGACCGGAACGCCGCCGCGGGTCAACGCACGGACGGTGGATTTCAGCAAAATGCAGCTTCAGGAGGGTGACCCCTCTCCCCTGCCCTTCAGCTTCGAGACGGAAACACCGCCGGAGAACCGGGCGGTATGCTACCTCACCTACACCAACCAGGAGACCCACCGGATCATCCGGGAGAATCTGGATCGCAGCCCCATTTACAGCGGCGTCATTGAGGGGATCGGCCCCCGGTACTGCCCGTCTATCGAGACGAAGGTGGTGCGGTTTGCCGACAAGCCCCGGCACCAGCTGTTCATCGAGCCCATGGGGCTGGACACGGAGGAGCTGTACATTCAGGGGTTCTCCTCCTCCCTGCCGGAGGAAATTCAAATTCAGATGCTGCACACCGTGTCCGGCTTGGAGCACGCGGTGATGACCCGGCCCGCCTACGCCATCGAGTACGACTGCATCGACCCGCTGGCGCTGAAGCCCACGCTGGAGACGAAGGCGGTGGCGGGACTGTACGGCGCGGGGCAGTTCAACGGCTCCTCGGGCTACGAGGAGGCGGCGGCGCAAGGCTTCGCGGCAGGCGTCAACGCGGCGCTGGCGCTGCTGGGCCGTGAGCCGTTGGTCTTAAAACGCAGCGAGAGCTACATTGGCACCCTCATCGACGATCTTGTGACAAAGGGTACGGAGGAGCCGTACCGGATGATGACCAGCCGCTCGGAGTACCGGCTGGTGCTGCGGCAGGACAACGCCGACCAGCGCCTGACGGCCATCGGCCACCGGATCGGCCTGGTCAGCGAGGATCGTCTGGCGGCGGTGGAAGCAAAATACGCCGCTGTGGCACAGGAGATCAGGCGGCTGGAGCACACGGGCATTCCCGGCAGCGAGGCGCTGAACGCCCTGCTGATGGAGCGGGGCACTACCCCCGTTAACGACGGGTGCCGTCTCATCGACCTGTTGCGGCGGCCGCAGATCAGCTATGATGACCTGCGACCCTTCGATCCCGCGCCACAGGAACTGGCGGCGGACGTGGTGGAGCAGGTGGAGATCACCGTGAAGTACGAGGGCTACATCCAGCGGCAGCAGAACCAGGTGGCGGAGTTCGAGCGGCTGGAGCAGCGGCTGCTGCCGGAGGACTTGGACTACGACCACATTCAGGGCTTGCGGTTGGAGGCGCGGGAAAAGCTCAGCGCCATCCAGCCCCGGAGTCTGGGACAGGCAGGGCGTATCTCCGGCGTATCCCCCGCCGATATGGCGGCGCTGATGATCTATCTGGGCAAATAAGGAGGGTGAAGTGATGAAGGTATACGATCTGACCCACACCATACAAAACGACATGCCGGTGTATCCCGGCACGGAGCAGCCGAAGCTGACCACCGCCTGCACCATCGAAGCGGTGGGGTATCGGGAGACGCTGCTGCACATGTTCTCCCACACCGGCACCCACATGGACGCGCCGGCCCACATGCTGTTGAACGGCGCGGCGCTGGACAGCTATCCGGGCGAAAAATTTGCCGGGACAGCGGTGGTGGTGGACTGCCGGGAACGGGAGAGCATCTCCCTTCCCCTGCTGCAAAGCTATGATCTGGACGGCGTGGACTTCGTGCTGTTCTGCACCGGATGGGATAAAAAGTGGGGCAGCCCCGATTACTACGAGGGCTTCCCCTGTCTGACAGCCGACGCGGCGGCGTATCTGGCCACCCTGCCTTTGAAGGGCGTGGGCGAGGATACCATCTCGCTGGATCCCTGCGACAGCGTGGACTTCCCCAACCACATCGCGCTGCTGGGTGCGGACTTCGTCAACACGGAGAATCTGACGGGGCTGGACGCTTTGATCGGACGGCGGTTCACCTTTGTGACGCTGCCGCTGAAATTTGAAAATTCTGATGGCTGCTCCTGCCGCGCCATCGCCATGGAGGAATGATACAATGGGTAAGCTGCGGTTTTTGCTGGCGCTGTGGCTGGGCAAGCTGTCCATTCCGGCGCTGAAGATCACCCATCACAACGGCACGGACTTCCCCGGCTCGCTGGCGGTGAAGGTGTGCCCTGACTTTTTGAAATATGTGGGCAAGCCGCCCCTAATGGTGGCCGTCACCGGCACCAACGGCAAGACCACCGTCAGCAATATGCTGGTGGACATTCTGGAGGCGGAGGGCCACCGCGTCCTCAGCAACCGGGCGGGCAGCAACATCACCTCCGGCGTGTCCACGGCTTTCATCCGCAACTGCGACATGCTGGGCCGGGTGAAGAACTGCGACATGGCAGTGCTGGAGATCGACGAGCGGTCGGCGCCGAAGATCTATCCCTATGTGCGGCCCAACTATATCCTGATCACCAATCTGTTCCGGGATTCCATCATGCGCAACGCCCATCCGGGGTACATTGCGGGCATTCTCAGCCGGAATTTGCCGAAAGAGAGCAAGCTGATCCTGAATGCCGACGACCTCATCTCCTGCGGCGTGGCGGAGGGGAACGAGCGGTGCTATTTCGGCATCGGGCGGATGCCGGGAGACGTGACGGACTGCGTGAATCTGCTGAACGACATGCGCATCTGCCCCAAGTGCGCAGGCAAGCTGCGGTATGAGTACCGGCGGTATCACCACATTGGCCACGCGGTGTGCGAGAGCTGCGGCTTCCACTCCCCGGAGGCGGACTATCTGGCGGAGCGGGTGGACTTGCAGGCGCGCACCATGGCGGTGCGGGAGAAGGATGGCGTAGCCTATCCCTACGACCTCATTACCGACAGCCTGTTCAACATTTACAATATGATGGCGGTCATCGCGGCACTGCGCCAGCTGGGACTGAGCCACGAGACCATCCGGAAGCGGTTCGCCGGGACAAAAATTCTGGAGAGCCGTCTATCCGAGGAGAGGATCGGCGGCGTCAACGTCATCATGCAGATGTCCAAGGACAAGAACGCGCTGGCATGCAGCCGAAACTTTGACTATATCCAGTCCAAGCCGGGCCGCAAGGAGCTGCTGGTGATGATGAACTGCATGGGCGTGTCCAAAAACTGGTCGGAGAATCCCAGTTGGATGTACGACACGGACTTTGAATTTTTGAACCACGACGACATCGTGCAGCTGGTGTGCGCCGGGCCGAGAGCCCGGGACTATAAGCTGCGGCTGCTGCTGGCGGGCATTCCGGAGGAGAAGATCTTTCTGGAGGACGACGAGTTCAAGGCGCTGGACAAGCTGTATTTGACGCCCGGCGACGACGTGTATATTCTGTACGGCGTGGACGGCACGCCGCTGGCCTTCCGGGTGAAGGCGAAGCTGAAGGAAAAGCTGCTGGCGAAGGGAGGACAGGCACAATGAGAGCGGAAATTCTATTCCCGGAGGTGTGCAACCTCTACGGTGACTTGCAGAACATCTACTATCTGAAGCGGTGCTGCCCGGAGCTGGAGATCGTGGAGACCGACCTGAAGTCCCGGCCCGCCTTTCTGGACGGGGACGTGACGCTGGTGTTTATGGGCTCCACCACGGAGCAGGGCCTGCAGCTGGCGGCGGACGCGCTGCGGCCCTATCGGGACGCTATCGCGGAGAGGATCGACGCGGGACAGCTGTTTCTGGCCACCGGCAACGCGCTGGACATTCTGGGCGATGCCATCGACAGCGACGCCGCGCCCCGTATCGAGGGGCTGGGCCTGCTGCCCACCCGCGCCGAGTATCACATGATGCAGCGGCACAACAGCTACTATGTGGGCAAGTTCGGGGAGATGGACATTGTGGGCTTCAAGAGCCTGTTCGGCCACTCCCACGGTATGGGCGAGGCGCTGTTCGACACCGTGAAGGGCGTGGGCCGGGACGGTCAGGAAAACAGCGGCGAGGGCTTCCGCCGGGGCGGACTGATGGCCACGTATCTCATCGGGCCGCTGCTGATCTTGAACCCGCCCCTGTGCAAGTGGCTGCTGCGGGAGATGGGCGCGGCGTCCGACGCGCTGGCCTTCGAGGACGCCGCCATGGACAGCTATCGCAAGCGTGTGGCGGAGTTTATGGAGCCGGGGAGAAGCTGGAAATACTGACCTGGCACAAAATCTGACGATTTTGCTGCCAACGGCCCCCTCTGACGAGGGGGCTGTCGAGCGTATGCGAGACTGGGGGAGAGACCGGCGCTGCACCGCATGTCTTGCGTTTATCGGCTCTCCCTCCGTCTCGGCTTACGCCGAGCCACCTCCCTCGTCAGAGGGAGGCAATTATGGCAACTCTACGCTGCGCAGACTGATTTCTGAAACGGCGGGGTGGACATTTGGGGCGGTCTTACGGCATACTGGCGTCACAGCGAAAGGAGCGTGACCACATGGATACCATGAAAACAGGCAGCTATCTGGCGGCGCTGCGAAAGGACGCAGGGATGACCCAGCAGGAGACGGCTGACCGCCTGGGCGTGTCCAACAAGACCATCAGCAAATGGGAGAGCGGCGGGGGATTCCCCGATATCGCCATTCTGCCGGCGCTGGCAGAGCTGTACGGCGTGACGGCAGACGACATTCTGGCGGGCGAGACGGTGCGGCGCACCGCCGCTTCCGGCGGCGGACAGGTGGAGCAATACCTCGCCCGCCGGGGCGAGCTGCGCTGGCGCATCGGCTACGCCGTGGCGGCGCTGTGTCTGCTGGCGGCGGTGCTGTTCCGGCCTTACGTCTGGGTGTGGCTGCTGCTGGCGGGAGCCGCGGCGGCGGTATGGATCGGCTGGGGCCGATGCGGCAAGGACGAGCTGCGGACGCGGCTTTTGATGCTGTTTCCGCTGGCGGCGGCACTGGGGTTTATGGTGCTGGGGAAGTGCTTCCCCTCACAATCGGTGTATGACAGGGTGGCGGCCACGGTAAAAGACCTGAGCGGCTTCACGCTGTTCAACTACGTCGTCGAGCATGTGGTCTGGGACGAAATGCTGGTGCTGCTGCCGGTGCTGTACCTTCTGGCGCGGCACATCCTGCGGCGGCAGGTCGATGGCGCAAAACTGCTGGGGCCTGTGGCCTTCCGCTGGGCGCTGGCGGGCTGGGCAGCATCGCTGCTGATCGAGATCCCCCGCTGGCTGGTGGTAACGCCCCGGCTGGCGGCGTATGTGGAGAATGGTATCTTCAGCGATCCGGCGATCAGCGCAGCGTACACAAACGCCGCACGGTGGTTCGCAGTACTGCGGTGGGGCGTGATCGCGGCGACGGTGGTGCTGGCGGCGCTGGCGGAACGGAAAAAGGCGGCGGAAGATGCGGCAGAGGAGGGCCGGGGATAAACCGTAACGGCGGGGCACATTGGCCCCGCCCTGCGAAAAGGTGTGGCGGAACTTCGTAGGGGCGACCCTTGCGGTCGCCCGAAACAGCGGTTTTATCATGCGGGCGGCCGCAAGGGCCGCCCCTACATTGTCATTGCCACGCCAGTGCTCACACTGGCGTGGCAATCCGTTTTTCTCATTTACAAGACAGGAGACGGATTCCCACTAATTATGCCGCCTTTGCCGGCATACCTCATCTTTTCACTGTTCACTGTTCTCTCTTATCTGCAAAAAAGACGCCTGCCTTGTGGCAGACGTCTTTTTTGCATTTGTTACACCAAATCGGGGAAATTCTTTACCACAGCGGCGCAGCGGGGGCACAGCTCGGGATGCTGGGCGTCGCTGCCCACGGTGGGCAGTACCTTCCAGCAGCGCAGGCACTTGGCGCCGCTGGCGGGGCGGACGGCCACGGTCAGCTCGCTGCCCACCTCCACGCGCACCTGAGAGACGATCAGCAGATCGGCCAGCATGGCGGCGTCCATTTCGGCAAGGAACGCGTCCTCGGCGGGAACGGTCAGATCGACCTCCGCCTCAAGGCTCTTGCCGATGGTCTTGGCGGCACGGGCCTGCTCCAGCTCGCCGTTGACGGCGTTGCGCAGGGCGGCGATGCGGCTCCACTTGGCCATCTCGTCCTCGGAGAGTGCGTACTCGGTATAGGGCTGCATCATCTCGTTGAACAGGACGTTGCGGGCATCATCGCTGCTGCGGTGAGGCATAGCCAGCCAGATCTCGTCGCAGGTAAAGGCCAGGATGGGCGCGAACAGGCGGGTCATGGCGTCCAGGAGCAGGAACAGGGCGGTCTGGGCGCTGCGGCGCTCCAGACCCTCGGCGGCGTCGCAGTACAGACGATCCTTCAGGATATCGAAGTAGAAGGAGCTGAGATCCACCACGCAGAAGTCGTTGACCATATGGGACACCACATGGAACTCATAGTTATCATAGGCGGCGAATACCTTGGCGATCAGGTCGTTCAGGCGGGTGACGGCCCACTTGTCCAGCGGCAGCATGTCGGCGGGCTGCACCAGATGGTCGGCATCGAAGCCCACCAGATTGTCCAGGCAGAACTTGGCGGTGTTGCGGAACTTCAGGTAGTTCTGGCTCAGCTGCTTGAAGATCTCGTCGGAGCAGCGGACGTCCACGTGATAGTCGGCGCTGCCGGCCCACAGACGCAGCAGGTCTGCGCCGTACTTGTCGAAGATCTCGGCGGGATCCATGCCGTTGCCCAGAGACTTGTGCATGGCCTTGCCCTCGCCGTCCACCGTCCAGCCGTGGGTGACGCACTCCTTGAACGGTGCGCCCCGGCCCAGCGCGCCTACGGCCACCAGCAGGGAGGACTGGAACCAGCCGCGGTACTGGTCAAGACCCTCGATATACATGGTGGCGGGCCAGAAGTGCTGATCCCGCTCCATGGCGGCGAAATGGGTCGAACCGGAGTCGAACCAGCCGTCCAGGGTGTCCGTCTCCTTGTCGAAGCCGGCGGCCTTGCCACAGTGGGGGCACACAAAGCCCTTGGGCAGGATGTCCATGGCGTCCTTCTCGAACCATGCGTTGGAGCCCTTCTCCTCGAACAGGCTGGCCACGGCCTCGATGCTCTCCTCGGTGCAGATGGGCTTGCCGCAGTCCTTGCAGTAGAACACGGGGATGGGCAGACCCCAGCGGCGCTGGCGGCTGATGC
>OIZI01001446.1_pt1 | contig 10166 bp, 10 predicted proteins | sample 1588441 | NCBI WGS metagenome assembly OIZI01 (sample SAMN03283284) | human gut metagenome | biome: human-associated habitat; material: feces | host: Homo sapiens | place: Peru | collected 2012
ATTCTTTGTTACGGCATTTCGTTCTTCAAAAAGCGTTGCATGGTAAAGAAAAAATGAGTCACTTGCAGGCTTTCACTTGAATCCTGCATCATAAGAACCAAAACCGCGGGCTGTCCGAAGTAAAAGCTTTTGGACAGCCCGCGACTGTTTTAAGGGTGAGGGCCGGGAGAAAAAATCCTACGCAAAAGTAGGTGAAACAAGTTGCGTTTTATCGATGGATTTTTTTGTTGCGCTGTCAATTTGAGTAAAGAACACAAACCCTGAAATAAAACGAGTAAAAGGCTTTTTATTAGGAAGTATCGTTCCTGTTTCTCGATGATCCGTCAAAAATATATTTCTTGACTTTATGTAAGAAATGAAGTATTATACTCGTAAGAAACTAACTTACGAGTATATAAATTTGATAGATGCGCTTTGGGGAGGGGAAGAAATGAGCCGATTTTACTGCCGCGATGAGGAACTTCGGAAGTTAAATAAACGATATGAGAATGGAAAGTTTGAATGCGTTGTCATTTACGGCAGACGCCGTGTAGGAAAAACTGCGCTGATCAATGAATTCTGCAAGGATAAACCGACCATTTTCTTTTCTGCTTTGAATACGACCGGAAAAGAAAATCTGGAAGCCTTGTCCAAGGCAATCATGATTTTTGAACGGCCCAATGCAGAATCATCTCCGGAATTTACAACCTACGATGCAGCATTGGACGAACTGACAGCTCTCTCCAAAGAGCAGCGGATCGTATTTGTAATTGATGAGTACCCTTATCTTGCAAAGGCTAAACCCGCTATTTCCGCAATGCTTCAGCACATCATCGACCATAAATGGACAGAGTCCCAGATGTACCTGATCCTGTGTGGCTCGTCCATGAGTTTTATGGAAAGTCAAGTCTTGGGCAAAGAAAGCCCTCTATATGGGCGCAGGACAGCGCAATTCAAGATTATGCCGCTGGATTACAAGGAAACAGCGGTATTCCATCCGAATCTGTCCGAGGAAGATAACGCCCTGATTTATGGCATTACAGGCGGCGTTCCGCATTATATCAACAAATTGGATGTTCGGAACAACGTAGATGAAGCGTTACTGGAAAATTTGTTTGATCGTTCCAGCTACCTCTATGAGGAACCGGCCAACCTGCTGAAGCAGGAACTGCGGGAACCTGCAATTTATAATGCAATTATCAAGGCAATCGCGGAGGGTGCGTCCCGTCTGAACGACATCACCACAAAAGTTGGTGAAGAAAATTCTGTGGTGGCAAAATACCTCAAGACACTGATAGACCTCGGCATCGTCAAAAAGGAAACACCGATTACCGAGAAACCGGGCAAAAAAACGATCTATCTTCTGGCGGATAGTTTTTTCCGTTTCTGGTACCGTTTTGTTCCGGTCAACGCAAGCGCTATTGATTCAGGGCGAATTGCAAAGACCTACCCCCATGCGGTGAAACAGTATTTTCCGGACTATATGGGCCTGATTTTTGAGAAGATGTGTCAAGACTATTTGCTCTATTATGCGGAGGATCTTCCTATCGAGTTGAGTGAGATCGGGCAGTGGTGGGGAACCGACCCTCAAAAAAAGAAGCAGATCCAGATCGACATTGTCGGAACGCCGGTTGCGGGCAATGACTATATCATCGGCTCCTGCAAATACCGCAATGAAAAAATCGGTTTGGACGAATTGGAACTGATCCGGGAATACGCAGCAGTCTTTGGAAAAGGAGCAAACTACCATTACTACATTTTCTCGAAAGGCGGATTTACGGACGGACTACTTCAGGCACAGGAACGCGGAGAAGTACAGCTGCTTACCCTTGCCGATATTTTTTGAATAACACAAGAAACGCTCTTGTCAGTAAAAAACTGGCAGGAGCGTTTCTTGTTGAAGTGATTATAAAAGACCTTTGATTTTTCAAGATGATTTATACAAGGCACGTTGGCTTGGATAGGGATACCAACAAGGGACTTCTCCTAAAGCATATCTGGGCAAATAATGCAGTTGGAACCCCTTTCAAAAAACTGCGACAAAGATGACTGCGCCGGACAGGTAACGCTTGTCAGCCAGTGTGATGGCCTGACGAGAGTCATGACAGAGAGCCAGCGGCATATCCTCACGGATCGCAAATATGTTGTTTGAATGTTGCACTAATTTCTTGACTTGCGATTGAAGTAAAATAGGGAGAAAGTCCTACAAGGCTCAAATTGGTCCACAAAACCGACCGAAAACCTTGTAGGGCTTATTTTTTTGCATTTTTGAGGGTGTTGTATCAGATGGTGAACAGCGCACTGCTGATCCCGTGTATTGAATATCAGCGTATGCTACGGATGGAGAAGGTTTCGCAGATCGCGGAAAACTTCTCGGAGTACATCGCGAACGAGCCGAAGGTCAGCTTCCGGGATGGGCGCTTCTACATCTTTGATGGGCAGAACACGGTAGAAGCACGTCGAACCTGCAACGGTGGTATGGAATTGCCCATCCGCTGCAAAGTCTTCTACGGCCTTACCAAAGAAGACGAAGCAACGCTGTTTGCGATTCAGACCGGCAATGCTACCTGCCTGACGGCGGGCGAACGTCTTCGTGCAAATCTGGTGGCCGAAAACCCGGATGCACTTTACTTTGTGGGGATCACGTCGAATGCCGGTGTGGAATTTGCCTATGACGGCATCCGGGCACCCTGGAAAATCTACTGCATCGAAACGGCATACGAGCTGTACAAGCAGTATGGCTGTGAGCGCTACGTCGAGATGCTTCACATCATCAACGAGGCGTGGAAGGGCAATGTGGATTCCTACCTTGCCGGTGTAATCCGGGGTGTGGCCCGCTTCATCTCCGTATACGAGGGCGAGTACAGCCGGGAGCGGCTGGTGCAGCAGCTGGCAAGGACACACCCGAAAACCATCACGCAGCTGGCTCAGAAAGACACCGGCAGTTCTGCAAACCGTCACATGCGGCAGATTCTCCGCATCTATAACGGTGCCAGCCGTGAGATGAGCCTGCCGCTGAAAAACTGACAGTTTCGTTCTACCTCCTGAACAACAGCCGTCGTGGTATCCGTCTGCGGCGGCTGTTTCTTACATAAAAAGGAGGTTGATTTTTATGTTACCGAACAATTGGAGATATCTCAGAGGGGACATCTACTATGCAGACATGGAGCCGCATATCGGCTCGGAACAGGGCGGGAAACGTCCTGTGGTGGTTCTGCAGAACAACATTGGAAACCGTTATTCGCCTACATTGATCGTAGCAACCGTGACAACCCGGACGGAAAAGAAGAAAAACCAGCCCACCCATGTGCTGGTGGATTCTAACCCGGTTTTGAACGTTCTCACCGGGAGCCGCAGCGAATAGCGGACAACCCGTGACCCGTAAGAATGAGGTGATAGCGATGTGACCGGAGGCGAGTGAGCCATGCGAAAGAGTGCCCCCCATGGAAGTGGTGGTGTATTACCCCAAAACCGAGGAAGGCTGGGAAGAGTTGGGCAAGCGTGTCGCAACTGCCCACGCCAACTATGTGATCGAAAAAATCGAGCGGCTGAACTGCCCCACATGGCAGAAGCTGGAACTGTACCAGGCAGTCATTGATACCATCAAAGGAACCTATAAGCCCAAGGAACACCAGAAGCCCGGCTGGCAGCCCAGCCGGTAAACAAAGCCCCACGCTCAACATACGCTTTTCTGTTCTGACCAAGCACGGTCGGATTCAGAGGCGGTGTTGAGCGTGGGGCTTTTTGTGTTACATAAGTTTTTTGAAATGCTGCTGACAAAACTGTTGATTGTTGGCAGCCAATATGGTATCCTGTGACATTGCGTAAGCGGTGCGGAACATCGGACTGAACCAAGTTCGTCAGGTGGAACCCGCCGTATTCTCCGGGCACCCGGCATGGAAAGCAATGTTTGAAGAACGACTGCGTGTTTTACGGAACGCCATGTAAGATAGAGTGAATATCAGGATGACTCCATAACGAAAGCCCGTCTGAGCTGCCACATATTGTGGGCCTATTTCATTTTTTGTTGTAAGCTGAAACTGCAATGAATCAGATTGCAGCAAGAACAGGATACAGGAAAGTGCAGCAGGCAGACAACTTCTGAACCGTTTGTCCCCGCTCATACAGTGTAGGAGGACCATAGTTTGGGAGGTGCGTTGTATGCTGTTGACTCTGCTGCAATTTTTTGCCACGAAATTTCTGGTGCTGGCGCTGCATCTGGAAGCGGGGAGCTTCCCCAAGCCCCTGAGCGCACGGGAAGAGGTCGAGACCTTTGCGGCCCTGCGGGCGGGCGACCCCACGGCGCGGGAAACGCTCATCCGGCACAATCTGCGGCTGGTGGTGCATGTGGCGAAAAAATACTACGCCCAGCCCAGCGACCAGGAAGACCTGATCTCCATTGGAACCATCGGCCTGATGAAGGCGGTGGATACCTTCGACTCTACCCGGAAGGCACGGTTCTCAACCTATGCGAGTCGCTGCATTGAAAATGAGCTTCGGATGCACTTCCGGAGGGAGAGGAAAAGCGGGACCACCGTGTCGTTGCAGGAAACGCTGGAGGCGGGCAAGGACGACACAGCGCTGACCCTCTCGGACGTGCTGCAGGACGGTTTCTGCATGGAGGACAGCTGTGAGCAGCAGGACGAGGCCCGGCGGCTACGGCAGCTCATCGAAGGGCTTCCGGCGCGGGAACGGAAGCTGATCCTGCTGCGGTATGGCCTGGCCGGTCAGCCGCCGCTGACCCAGCTGGAGACCGCAAAGCTGCTGCAGATCAGCCGGAGCTATGTTTCCCGCCTGGAGACCCACGCACTGGAACTGCTGCGGGAAGGGTGGGGCGGATGCCGGTAAAAATTTTGACCTTCATCGCGGAGTGCTTTCACACCGAAGCAAAAAACGCCGCCTGGAACGCATCCAGTTCCTCAAACCGGTACAGGCGGTTCAGCGCCTCCACCAGCTCCTTTTTCGAGAGGCGGGGCGGCAGGCCCAGGGCGTTGAGCAGCGCATATTTCCGCTCGGCGCTGCCCGGTGTGCCGGAGAGCCCCCAATTGTAGAGGTCGGCATAGGTGATGGCCCGGCCCTCCGGGCGGGAGGCAGCTGCGCCAGCCTCCGCACCGAGGGCGTCTTTGAGCGCCTGCAGCACGATGGCATCGTCCACGCCCTCCACGCCGAGCAGGCCCTCTTTGCCGGGCTGCGGCTTCCGCTTTTCCTTGCCGTGGATGGCGGGCACATAGGCCTGCACCACGTGTTCGGCCCCCACCAGATTGGTGATGTAGGTGCGGATGCGGAACCCGGCGGCGTCCGAATCCGTGAACAGGATGAGCCCGTTCTTCTTTGCCAGCGTTTTGAACAGCTGCTGGCGCTTTTTATCCTTATAAATGCCGAATCCGTCGGTCAGAAGGATCAGCGCGTCCGTCAGGTGGGAAAGGCGTGCCGCATCGTATTTGCCTTCCACCACCAGCACCCGGTCGGTGTGGAGAAGTTCTCGTTCGCTCATCGTCCGCTCCCCGCCAGCGCCAGACGGCAGAGAGCTGCTTCCAACAGTACCTCCGCGTCTACGGGCTGGCTTTTCAATGATTTGTCCAGATCCAGCAGGACCTGCAAACAGGCCTCCAGCTGGCCGAGGGTGTAGTGGCTGGCGGTCTCGGCCGAGCGCTTGAGCCGGTAATCGCTGCCCTTATAGCCGAACTCCTTGAAAACGGTGCTGTAGCTCTTGCGTCTGGTGCTGCCCAGCTTGACCCGGTAGAGGTCCACATAGCTGCCGATGAGTGCCGCTGTGATGGCGATGGGCTCCTGCTGCAGCCGGAGCAGAGCCTGTAATTTTTTGCAGGCCCCGGTGGCGTTTTTGGCCGTGATCATCCGGGTCATCTCGAAGACATCGGCCTCCAGGCTCACGGTGCCCATCTCAGCCACCATGGCCGCAGTAACGGTCTGGTAGCCGGAGAGGGCGCAGAGTTTGTCCACCTCGTTTTCCAGCAGGAAGGGGTCCTCGCCGCAGCGCTCCAGCAGGGCGGTGGCGGCGCCTTCGGGCAGGGTAGCACCCTGCGCTTTGGCCCGCTCGATCATCATCACCTTGAGTTCATAGGGCTTGGGCTTGGCCAGCTCTTCGGCATAGCCGAGCTTTTTGCAGGCAGCGGTGAGCTTCTGCGCCCGTTTGCCGGTCTTGAGCTTGCCGCGCTCCAAGGGAAACACGCTGCCCAGCACGACGACGGCATTTTCGAGGCTGGAAAGCGTTTCACACAGCGCATCCAGGTCTTTGTCGCTGTAGGCGGCGGGGTCCAGTTCGGGCAGGACCACCACGCGCCGGGTGCCGAAAAATGAGATGGTGCCCGCCGCCATGATGAGCTGTTCCAACTCCGGGGCGGCACCGTCCAGCACGGTGGCTTCTTCGTCGCTGTCGGCCGAGAGCAGCCGCACGGCAGCCGCCACGGCCTGCCGCACCAGATACCGCTCGCTGGAATAAAAATAGTAGACCGGGCAGCCGCTTTCTGCCAGCTGCCGGAGCTTTGCTTCCGTTGCCAAAGGGGAGACCTTCTTTCGTTTTTGCGGGGGATCTTCTGCCCCGCAGATGCCGGGATATTCGATATCAATAGTGTAGCGGAGTTGCGGGGCGTTGTCAATGCGCAGTGCACAGGGGCCGGGCAAAAAATGCTGCCTGACCGGATGCAAAAAATGCCGGGGCGGGGCTTTTCGGGAACGGAAAAACATGATATACTAAAAACGCTTTTCCCAAATGTTCAGCAAAGAGGAAACGAAAGCGAATGCAGGGTGCCGACCCTGCCGGAAGTAAAAAATGCCCGGCCTCCGCGGGCCGCGAAAGGATGAAGCCATTACGAAACGTGCCAAATTTACGCTGCAGCTGCAATACAATTCCCCGGTGATCCTCACCTTTTTTCTGCTGTCGCTGCTGGTGCTCTTTCTGGGCCAGTGGACGAACGGCTGGACGACCATGCACCTGTTCTGCGTCTACCGCTCCTCGTTCAAAGACCCGCTGTTCTATGTCCGGCTGTTCGGCCATGTGCTGGGCCATGCCAGCTGGGATCATTTCCTGAACAATATGCTCCTGCTCCTCGTCATCGGCCCGCCGATGGAGGAAAAATACGGCAGCATCCCGCTGCTGGAGGGCATCGTCTTCACGGCGCTGGTGTCCGGTGTGCTGCAATGCGCGCTCTTCCCCCGCACGGCCCTGCTGGGCGCTTCCGGCATCGTGTTCATGCTCATCATGCTGGCGTCGCTGTCCGGTTTTTCGGGCGGCATCCCGGTCACGATGCTGCTGGTGGCCGCGCTGTATCTGGGCCAGCAGGTGTACGATATCGTCTTCGTGCATGACAATGTCGCCAACTTCATGCACATCGTGGGCGGCATCTGCGGCACGGGGTTCGGCTACTTCTACGCCCTGCGCCCCCAAAAACGCCGCAAGGCGTCCGGGGCAAAGCCGGGCCTGAAATTTGAAAAGACCTCCCGGCACAGGAGCCGGTAAAACAAAAAATCCCCTTCCGCGCGGCAGGACCATGCGGAAGGGGATTTTTGTGCAGATGCGTTACAGCGTCTTGCAGAATTCTTTCAGATAGGCGCGGAAGGCCTCGCCGATCTCCGGGTGCTGGAGCGACAGCTCCACCTGTGCCTCGGCGATCTTGAGCTTGTTGCCCATGTCGTAGTGCTTGCCGGTGAACTCCACTGCGGTCATGCCGCCATAATTGCGGGCGAACTCGGCCATGGCGTCGGTCAGCTGGATCTCGCCGCCGGCACCGGGTTTGGTGCGGGCAAGGATGTCGTAGATCTCCGGGGTCAGCAGGACGCGGCCCAGGATGGAGTAGTTGCTGAACTCCTGGCCCTTCTTGGGCTTCTCGATCATGTCGTCCACGAAGAAGTAGTTGTCGTGGATGGGGGTGGTCTTCAGGCTGCAATAGCGGCTCACATCGGCCCAGGGCACAGCGGAGACGCCTGCGGCCGGACGGCCGAACTCCTCGTAGGCGCGGATGAGCTGGGCGCAGACCGGGTCTTCGCCCCAGATGACGTCATCGCCATAGATGACCACGAAGGGGTCGTCGCCGGTAAAGGGCTTTGCCATGCTCACAGCGTGGCCCAGGCCCAGGGTCTGCTTCTGGCGGACGAAGTAGATGTTGGCCAGGTTGGAGATGCCCAGGCACTCCTCCAGCATCTTCTCCTTGCCGGGTGCGGCCAGCTTCTCTTCCAGCTCCGGGCTGCGGTCGAAGTGGTCTTCGATGATGCTCTGATTGCGGCCCAGAATGATGAGGATGTCGGTGATGCCGGAACGGACGGCCTCTTCCACCAGATACTGGATGGCGGGTTTGTCCACAAGGGGCAGCATCCCTTTGGGCATGGCCTTGGTGGCGGGCAGCACACGGGTGCCAAGGCCCGCAGCAGGGATGACAGCTTTCGTGACTTTTTTCATGATTCAAAACTCCTTCGCAAAACTATCGCAGGCTGGGTGCATCAGCCGTAGACCAGATTGAGCAGGGCGTCCACATTGGGGCCCAGCAGCAGGGTGCTGGCGCTGCCGATGACCATCAGCAGCAAAAAGCAGCCGAACACCGCCGCAAAGCTGACGCCGCCCTGTGCGGCCAGAACGGCCTTGCGCTGGGCTTCGTCCGGGAACTCGGAACGGATCTTCCGGATGCGGTCTGCCGCGCTCTTGCGGTAGAGCCACTTGCCGTACATGCCGCGCACGACCATGAGCAAAAAACTCAGGGCCGAGCAAAGACGGGCCAGCATGACCATCGTGGAATCGCTCAGAGCGGGGGCCATGGTGCTGCCGGTGAGCTGCATCAGCTGCAGCAGGGTGGGCACGGCCAGCAGCAGCTCAGCTGCCAGGAAGCCGAACGCGGGTTTCCATGCCTTGCGGTAAAAGAAATAGAACGGCCCGAACAGCAGTGCCGAAAAACTCATGGAGATCTTGCTGTGCGCCAGCTGCATCCGGCAGTAGGTGCTCAGGTAGGCGGGGGACGCAGGGCCGATGTAGCTGGCCCAGTCCTTGCAGGGGATGCCGTCCAGCATCTCGTCCTTGCCAAAGGCGGCCTCATAGGCCTGCCGCATGGGGTCCTGGGGCATGGAGCCGGTCTCCTGATACTGGCGGTACAGGCTGGAATAATCAAAATTGCCCTCGCCGGGGTCGGCCGTGCGGTCGGCAGGCTCTTCGGCCCCTTCCGGCGGCAGCACGGCACCGCAGCAGCGGCAGTGGTCCTCGCTGCGCAGGGTGCGCTCGCCGCAGGCAGGGCAGGTGCACAGCTCGGATTCCTGATACGGGAACTTCCATTCGTATCCGGCGGCATGAGCCGGGCTGTGGATGCAGCGGCCCAGTTTTTCATAACAATCCCGGTGGTACGGTGCGCCGCAGTCGGGGCAGACGACGATATCGTCCTGCAGCGTCAGCGGCTTGCCGCAGCCCTCGCAGGGGCAGCCATAATATTTTGGCATAACTTCCTCCCATAAATGGTACTTGATGCTATTATACTCCCATCCCGGAGAAAAGAAAAGGTGAAAATCTTCAAATTTCCAGCATGATGGTGATTTTTCCTCTTTACTTTATCACGGATTCCCGGTATACTAATGAAGTATCTGTGTATAAACTGTATCTTTTTGTAGCCCTCTCAGCCATCGCTGCGCGATGCCAGCTCTCCCGCAGGGAGAACCCCTGGCGGTCGGCTTTTGTGTTTGCCAGAATGCAAAGCGCGATGGACCCATGAGAAATAAGGGCGATACTTCTTATTTTTGAGAGGATATTGAGAATGATCACGACTGAAGAACTGAAAGTGAAGCTGGCCGAATACGGCACAGCGGTGAAGGACCTGGAAGAGGCCCTCGCCATCGAGGCCTCCCGCAAGCGTGTGCAGGAGCTGGAGCACACCATGTCCCGCCCCGGCTTCTATGATGACGCTGAGTTGAGCAAGAAGGTGTTCGACGAGGTGGGCGACCTGCGCGGCAAGCTGAACCGCTTTGAAAAGCTGCAGGGCCTGTACGATGACGCCGAGACCATGCTGGAAATGCTGGACGAGGAGTACGACCCGGAACTGATCCCCGAAGCCGAAGAGGCGGTCAACACCGTGGAGAAGGCGGTGGATGAGCTGCAGCTCATGACCATGCTGAACGGCGAGTACGACCACAGCAACGCCATCCTGACCTTCCACGCCGGCACCGGCGGCACTGAGGCGCAGGACTGGGCCGAGATG
>OIZI01001448.1_pt1 | contig 10157 bp, 6 predicted proteins | sample 1588441 | NCBI WGS metagenome assembly OIZI01 (sample SAMN03283284) | human gut metagenome | biome: human-associated habitat; material: feces | host: Homo sapiens | place: Peru | collected 2012
GGCCTTGCGGGAGACGGCCATGACAGCTCCCCTTGATCAGCAAGGGGAGCCTTTTACCCCCTTTGGGGGGCTTTGCGCCTCGCCGGAAGCATCCTGACACTTGAGGGGATTTTCGCACTACTTAACCACGGGTTCGCAACGACATGCGTTATACAGTGGTGTGCAGAAAACCCCCTTTCGGCATTTGCCGAAAGGGGGTTTGGGTTTTATCAGGCAGCTTCCCAGCCGTTCTCCCAGTCGGGGGAGGTGGACTCGGTGGGTGCTTCGGTTGGCGCTTCCGTGGTTTCCGTGGTGGCCTCCGTGGTTTCCTCGGTGGTTTCCTCCGGCGGGATGTCCACGATCTGGACAATCTGGCGGCTCAAAGCCGCGTAGGTGGTGGTAGCCACATAGTCCGAGCCGATGCGGGCGTTGGTGGCGCGGTTGTAGCGGACGGTGTAGCTCTTGGTCTGGTAGCCGTCCCGGCCTTCCCGGATCACATCGCCCTGCTCGTGGCCTTCCTCATGACCGTAGGGGAACTTGACGAACTCGTTTTCCGCTTTGATGGTCTGGGTGATCTCGGAGCCCAGCATCCGATAATAATCCCGATCCTCGGTGCCGGAAATGCTGATACGCACATAGCCGCCGGAATACTGGGCGTTGATGCGAACGGGGTACTTGAGGTTATTCTGCAATCTCAGACCGGTGTCCGCGTCCAGGCCGCTGCCGATGTAGCTGGGCATCTGGGCAAGGCCGGAACGGGAGGTGACGGTCAGATCGGACAGAAGTGCCGCGCAGTACAGGGTGGAGCTGACCTGAGCCAGACCGCCGCCCTGGGTGTCGTCCAGACCCGTGTCCTCGGGTGCGGACTTGTAGCCGGAGCCAACCACGGCGGAGAAGGACAGGCTCTCTCCCGGATTCAGCACCCGGCCGTCCAGCGCCTGACAGGCCTGGCGCAGGTTGTAGGTACGGTTGTCATTTCCGTCTCCCCGGGTCTGGTATTCTCCCAGGGTGTCCTTGAAGAAGGAATCCGCTCCCAGCAGATCCGGCTCGATGTATTCCATGGGAATCCGGATCTCGTCTCCGTCTTTGGCATCGGCCAGCAGCTTTTTGGCTTTCTCCAGGTCGAAGCCATAGCCGTAGGAACCGGCAACGGCGGTTCCGGAGGCATTCACGGAAGCGTTCACCGGGGCAATATAAAATTCCTTATAGACCTTTTCCAGATCGATGGGATCCGGCTCCCGGAGAATTTCAACATTCTCCACGGTGACCTGGAACTGCCGCTGGCTGTAGGCATCCAGCACCAGGTTGTAGACCTCGTCCGGGTCAAAGCCCACACCGGGCTTGCCCAGCTGGATGATCAGGGTCTGGCAGGGGGCGCTCTTGTCGAATTTGTCCGCGGACAGCTCCGGCTGAGTGCCCTCCAGACCGTAGGTGGTCTGCGCCAGGGTGCTTCCGGCATTGCCGGACTTTTCGGAAAGGAATTTCTTGATATTCTCGGTTTTCAGGTTCAGATGGGGGAGCAGGCTGATGTAGTGAGGCTCGGTTTTGGAGGCCTTGTAAACGGCATCCCGCTCGGCCTGAGTGCCTGCCCGTCCGTACTGATAGGCCTCTTCAACAGCGGTGGCCACGTTCAGGGAAGCGCCGGAGTCCTTGGGGGACAGCAGCAGCTCGGTGCCCGCCAGGTCGATGACCATGTTCTGGGTTTCATAGCTGTCGCCTACGGCCTCGGTCAGGGCTTCCATGGCTTCCTTTTGCGTCATGCCGCCTACATTTACGTCGCCGATGTAAACGTTATTCAGAATTTTGCCATGATAGGGATCCCCTGCGCTGCGGACGAACAGCAGAATCACAAACACAATGAGCATGACGGCCAGGGCGCACAGGGCGGCCAGCACCAGCTTCTTATTCTGCTCGTAGAATTCCAGCGCCTCGGCCATCCACTGGGGACGGTCGCCGGAGGACTTGGGGGCTTTCTCCGGGGTATCCGGCAGCACCTCGTCCTGCTCCGGCTCCAGAATGTGCCGCCGGTGAGAAACCGGCTTGCCGGTGATTTTCCGGAAGGCGTCCTCAATCTGCCAGTCCTCGGCGGCAGGATCGACGGGCGGCTCCGGCTGAGCCGGGGCGGCAGGCTTTTTCGGCACCTGGTTGGGCACTGGGCCGGCCTTGGGTGCTTCCTCGGTCAGATTGTCGAAATCCAGATTCAGCTCCTCTTCCACCGGGAAGGCCTCCTGGGTGATATCCTCGGCGGGGAAAGCCTCCTCGGCGGGGAAAGCGTCCTCGGCGGGGAGGGCATCCCCATCCAGGGGCAGCTCCCGGGCGGTACGTTCGGCACGGGGCTTCTTGCCGGACTTCCGGGTCAGATCCCGGTAGGCCTTTTCAATCTCCCGTTCTTCCTCCCGATGGGGTCGGGGGCTGGAAAATTTTCCTTGTGACATAATAGATTCCTCCTCTTTGAGGGATAATTTGCAATATTATAGCATATTTCCGGAGAAATGCAACGCTCATCATAATTATTTAACATTTGATTCGGCGTTTCTTAAGAATGGCAGAAGCCACGATAGCGGTCGATGAAGACCTTGCTCTGCTTCAGGCTGTCCACCCCGGCGGCCAGCTTCAGCCGCAGGGTAGGCTCCTTGGCGGCGGCCAGGAAGGTCACCCGGCTGCTGTAATCCGGGTCGGCGCACAGGGCGCTGACCGCCTCGAAGTTCAGGCTGGTCAGCGTGAAGAGTACGTCGCCGGCCTTCTGCTTGATGTCCTTGATGCTGACCTCCTTGGCCTTGGCCCGGAGCAGGGCAATGTCGATGAGGTTGAGAACCCCTCTCGGCGGCTCGCCGTATCGATCCACAATTTCGTCCAGCAGATCGTCCGCGTCCTCCTGGTTGCGGATGGCGGCCATCCGCCGGTACAGATCCATCCGTTCCTCGCCCCGGGACACATAATTCTTGTCCACATTGGCGGTGACGTTCAGATCGGCGGTGCACTCCGGCGCCTTGGGAGCGGCCCCCTGCTCTTCGAGAACCGCCTCATCCAGCAGCTTCAGATACATGTCATAGCCCACGCTCATCATGTGGCCGGACTGCTCGGAGCCCAGCAGATTGCCGGCGCCCCGGATTTCCAGATCCCGCATGGCGATCTTGAAGCCGGAGCCGAACTCGGCGAAATCCCGGATGGCACTCAGCCGCTTTTCCGCGATTTCCGTCAGATTCTTGTCCGGGCGGTAGGTGAAGTAGGCGTAGGCGTGGCGGGTGGAGCGGCCAACCCGGCCCCGCAGCTGATGAAGCTGGCTCAGGCCGAACCGGTCGGCGTTTTCGATAATCAGGGTGTTGGCGTTGGGGATGTCCAGGCCGGTCTCAATGATGGTGGTGCACACCAGCACCTGAATGTCCCCGTCGGTCATGGCCTGCATCACGTCTCCCAAAGCGTCCTCACCCATCTGGCCGTGGGCCACGCCGATACGAAGACCTGGAATCCGCCGCTGGAGGGCGCTGGCGCACTGGTCGATGGTTTCCGTCCGGTTATGGAGGTAATAGACCTGACCGCCCCGCTCCACCTCCCGGCGGATGGCATCGTCAATAACGGCGTTGTTGTGCTCCAGCACGAAGGTCTGCACCGGGTACCGATCGGCGGGGGGCTCCTCAATGGTGGACATATCCCGGATACCGGACAGAGCCATGTTCAGGGTTCTGGGAATGGGGGTGGCGGACAGGGTCAGCACGTCCACCCCCTTGGACATTTCTTTCAGACGCTCCTTGTGGGTCACGCCGAACCGCTGCTCTTCGTCGATGACCAGCAGACCTAAATCCTTGAACTGGACGCTTTTTTGCAGCAGCTTGTGGGTGCCGATGATCAGATCCACGGAGCCAGAGGCCAGATTGCGCAGGGTTTGCTGCTGCTGTTTGGGGGTGCGGAACCGGCTGAGCACGTCAATATTCACCGGGAAGCCCCGGAACCGGGCTACGGCGGTGGTGTAGTGCTGCTGGGCAAGCACCGTGGTAGGCACGAGAATGGCCACCTGCTTGCCGTCCATCACGGCTTTCATCACCGCCCGCAGAGCCACCTCCGTTTTGCCGAAGCCCACGTCGCCGCAGAGCAGCCGATCCATGGGGGTGGGGGACTCCATATCCCGCTTGATGTCCGCGATACAGCGCAGCTGATCGTCGGTTTCCGGGTAGGGGAAGTTGTCCTCAAATTCCTTCTGCCAGGGGGAGTCGGCGGCGAAGGCGAAGCCTGGCTGCCGCTTCCGGGCGGCGTAGAGCTGAATCAGCTCCCCGGCCATGTCCTTGGCGGCTTTCCGTGCCTTGGCCTTGGTCTTCTGCCAGGCATCGGAGCCGATTTTATTCAGCCGGACATTGCTGTCCTCGCTGCCGCCGCCGATGTATTTGCTCACCAGATCCAGCTGGGTGGCGGGGACGAACAGGGTGTCGCTGCCCTGGTAGGCGATTTTGATATAGTCCTTCACCGCGTTGTCCACTTTGATCTGTTCCATGGCCACGAACCGGCCGATGCCGTAGTTTTCGTGAACCACCAGATCACCGGGGGTCAGATCGGTGAAGGCGCTGAGCTTCTGCCGGTTGGTGGAGCCGGTTTTCTTCCTGGGAGCGGCCTTTTTCTTGACTTCCCCACGGGAGAGCAGCTGGCCTTCGGTAAGAATGGCCAGATGGCTCAGGGGATACTCCATGCCATAGGGCAGGCTTCCGTCGGTGAGCAGAATCTGTCCAGAACTCGGCAGGGTGGTCAAGGGAATACAGATAAAAGAGGACAGATTTTTGCCCCGGAGCATTTCCTGCAAAAGCTCTGCCCGCCGCCGGGTGCCGCAGAGCACCAGAGAGCCGAATTCCTGCTTCTGGTAGTGCTGCAAATCGGAAGCGGCGGTGTCCAGATTGCCGCCGTAGCCCGGAAGCTGCTTGGCGGTCATGGGATACAGCTGCTTGGGCGGGCAATCCTCAGGATAGGAGGCTCCGCCGAAGGTATCGAAGAACAGCACCGTCTTGTTTTTCAGCCCGGCGCAGAAATCCTCCCACTGGCACACATAGTCGCAAAGCTCTCCGGCCACCAGACCGGCTTGCAGGAGACTGTCCAGCTGCATTCCCATCTCGTCACTACGGCTTCGGGCGGCACGGTGCAGGCTCGATTGGTCACAGAGCACCACCAGGGCATCTTCCGGAATGTAGTCGGCTGCGGTGGCCATTTCCGGATAAATCAGAGCCATATACCGGTCGGAAGCCGGATTGTGCAGGCTATTTTCGTATTTCTCTAAGTCCCGGCTGAGAGTGGTGACGAGAAGCTCGTTGACGTTTTTTCGCCGCTTCTGCCGGGCAATCAGATTTGTCAGGTCGTGGCACAGGCCGCCCAGCCCTCTGGGGTGGAGCCCGGGCTGGGTCTCGCCCACGGGCAGGACGGTGACGCATTCCGTGTTTTCGTTCCGCCGCTGGGTCTGGGGGTCAAAATAGCCCATGGTATCCAGCTCATCGCCGAAGAACTCCGCCCGGATGGGCTGGTCGTTTGCCGGGGAGAAGATGTCCAGGATGCCGCCTCGGAGGGCGAACTGTCCCGGCCCTTCCACCATGCCGCAGCGGCTGTAGCCCGCGGCCACCAGCCGGGCGGTCAAATCGTCCATGGAATATTCCTTGCCAATCTCCAGCCGGAAGGAAGCTTCCTTCAGGATTGCCGGCGGCATGGTGCGAAGGCTCATAGACTCCCAGCTCATAATCTGAATGGGGGTGCGCCCCTGACACAGGTCATAGAGCTGACGAAGCCGCTTCTGCTCCCAGGAGCGGGACACCACGGCGGCATCGTAGAGGGTCAGCTCCCGGCCGGGCAGAATCGGCACATCCGCTTCCAGAAAGCTCTTCAGCTCTTCCTGAAGCCGCCGGGCGGCAATGTCGTCCTGACACAGGAGCACCATGGGTCTCCCCAGCTCTCGGCAGAGCCCGGCTAAGATATGGCTGCGGTTAATTTGGCCGATGCCGGTGATGGCAACGTTTTCTCCTTGCCGGAGGCTTTCCAGAGCCCCGGTGTATTCGGGCATTTTTTTCAGCAGGGAAAACAGCTGTTCGATCATTTCTTCACCTCATTTTTCGGAACGCGGCAACGCGGAAAGAGAAGTTTCTTCTCTTTCCGTGAGTTTGAAAATACAAATTCCAGAGAATTACAAAGGCTGGAATCTATGAGATTTTTTACGATAAAAGTGTAGGCGCGGCCATTGGCCACCCGAAAAGGAGCGGTTTTGCGCATAACAAATGACGGAATTCTCGGGCGGCCAATGGCCGCCCCTACATTCCATTTCGGGGAAATGAATTCATATATGGGGTCAGGGATGGGAGCCATTAAACCGATTGGCCGCTTCCGGTACCCCCTTGTCGATGACGGCAAGCGCCGCCTGACCGGCGTTTTCCAGAGACACGGCCATAGCCTTTTCGTCCAGGGCAGAGAAGCTGCCCAGCACCCAATCCGCCAGGTCGTAGTCCGGGTTGGGCTTGGCACCAACGCCGATTTTCACCCGGGGGAAGTCCTGGCTGCCCAACTCCTGGATGATGGATTTGATGCCGTTGTGTCCTCCGGCAGAACCCTCTGCCCGAACCCGCAGCCGTCCGGGAGCCAGGGAGATATCGTCAAACAGGACGATAATTCGCTGGGGCGGAATTTTGAAGAAGGCGGATAGCTGCACTACGGACTTACCGGACAGATTCATATAGGTCTGGGGCTTGAGAAGGTACAGCTTGATGCCATTGTAGGTTGTCTGGGTGTAAAGCCCCTGGAACTTCAGCTTATCCACCTTGGCGTTCAGCCTTTCGGCCAGAATGTCCAGGGCCCGGAAGCCGCAGTTGTGCCGGGAACGCTCGTATTCCTTACCGGGATTGCCAAGGCCGACGATGAGCCAGGCATCCTGAGGTGTGCTCTTGAACATAGTCTATGCTCCTATAATCTTTATGATTTCCGGTTATTATACCACGGAAAACGGAAGAAAGGCAATATCTGTTTCAAACAAAAAAACGATGGGAATCTCATCCCTTTCTGTATGGTAAACGAAATTTTGTTTGAAAAACATCTTGAGACTTTTCTCCTGATGTGCTATACTGAACGGAACGAATCCTGAAAAAAAGGGGTAACAGAATGAACGATACAATCCGCATTCAGGGTGCCAGAGAAAACAACCTGAAAAACGTGAATTTGACCATTCCCAGAGACAAGCTGGTGGTGTTTACCGGCCTTTCCGGCTCCGGAAAATCCAGCCTTGCCTTTGATACCATCTATGCCGAAGGCCAGCGCCGGTATGTGGAGAGCCTGAGCTCCTACGCCCGGCAGTTCCTGGGTCAGATGGATAAGCCGGATGTGGATTCCATTGACGGTCTGTCCCCGGCCATTTCCATTGACCAGAAGACCACCTCCAAGAATCCCCGCTCCACCGTGGGCACGGTGACGGAAATCTACGATTATCTGCGTCTATTATGGGCTCGGGTTGGCGTGCCCCACTGCCCCAAGTGCGGCAAGGAAATCCGCCGCCAGACCATCGACCAGATCGTAGACCGGGTGGAGGCACTGGGGGAGGGAACCCGTTTCCTGGTGCTGTCTCCCATCATCCGGGGGAAGAAGGGCGAGCATAAGAAGGTCTTCGAGGACGCCAAGAAGTCCGGCTTCGCCCGGGTACGGGTGGACGGCATCCAGTATGACCTGACCGAGGAAATTCCCTGCGAGAAGAACAAGAAGCACACCATCGAGCTGGTAGTTGACCGGCTGGTGCTGAAAGAAGGCCTGCGCCGCCGCTTGACGGACTCCATTGAGACCGCCTGCAATCATTCCGGTGGCCTTGTCACCATCGAGCTTCCTAAAACCGGGGAGGAGCTGAGCTTTTCTCAGAACTACGCCTGTGAAGACTGCGGCATCAGCCTGACGGAGCTGGAGCCGAGGATGTTCTCCTTCAACAATCCCAGCGGCGCCTGCCCCAGCTGTATGGGTCTGGGCTTCCGGCTGGTGGCGGATGAAGATCTGGTAATTCCCGACCGGGACAAATCCATTCTGGACGGAGCCATTCAGGCCTCCGGCTGGTCCAGTGCCCGGACGGATTCCGTATTCCGGATGTATTTTGAGGCTCTGGCTCAGAAGTACCACTTCTCCCTGTCCGTTCCCGTGAAGGAGCTGTCTGACGAGGCCATGCGGGTAATTCTCTACGGCACCGGCGGGGAAAAGCTGCGGATGACTTACAACCGGGGCAACGGCATGGGAGTGCTGGAGCAGCCCTTCGAGGGCATTCTGAACAACATCTCCCGGCGGTTCCGGGAGACCCAGTCCGATGCCGCCCGGAAGGAGCTGGAAGAGTGCATGTCCAGCGCCCCCTGTCCCCAGTGCGGCGGCAACCGACTGTCGGACATTGCCCGAGCGGTGACGGTGGGCGGCCTGGGCATCATGGACTTCTGTGCCCTGAGCATCGAAAAAGAACTGAAATTCATGAATGACCTCCGCTTGGAGGGAAATATGGCGGTGATTGCCCAGCAGATCGTAAAGGAAATCCGCTCCCGGCTGCAATTTCTGTCGGACGTAGGTCTAGGCTATCTGACCCTGGCCCGTTCCTCCGGTACCCTGTCCGGCGGCGAAAGCCAGCGGATTCGGCTGGCTACTCAGATCGGTTCCTCCCTGATGGGGGTGCTGTATATTCTGGACGAGCCCTCCATCGGCCTGCATCAGCGGGATAATGACAAGCTGCTGGAAACGCTGAAGCATCTGCGGGACATCGGCAACACCCTGATCGTGGTGGAACACGACGAGGACACCATGCGGGCGGCGGACTTCATCGTGGACGTAGGCCCCGGAGCGGGAAGCCACGGCGGCGAAATTGTGGCCGCGGGCACGGTGGATGAGATCATCGCCTGCCCCCGCTCCATTACCGGCCAGTATTTGTCCGGGGTGAAGAAGATTCCCGTGCCCACCACCCGACGGGGCGGGAACGGCCAGTACCTGACCGTCCGGGGAGCCTCGGAGAATAACCTGAAGAACGTGGATGTGGAGATTCCCCTGGGTACCTTCACCTGCGTCACTGGTGTGTCCGGCTCCGGCAAGTCCAGCCTGGTCAACGAGGTGCTGAATAAGACCCTGCTTGCCAAGCTGAATCACGCTCGCACCCGCCCCGGTGTCTGCCGGTGCGTGGAAGGCATCGACCAGCTGGACAAGGTCATCGACATCGATCAAAGCCCCATCGGCAGAACCCCCCGTTCCAATCCGGCCACCTATACAGGCCTCTTCAACGATATCCGGGATCTGTTCGCCTCCACCAACGACGCGAAAATCCGGGGCTACGGCCCGGGGCGGTTCAGTTTCAACGTCAAGGGCGGCCGGTGCGAGGCTTGCTCCGGCGACGGCCTGGTGAAAATTGAAATGCACTTCCTGGCAGATGTGTACGTTCCCTGCGAGGTCTGCCACGGCGCCCGTTATAACCGGGAGACCCTGGAAGTCCAGTATAAGGGGAAAAATATCGCCCAAGTGCTGGACATGACCGCTGAGGAAGCGGTGGATTTCTTCGAGAATCTGCCGAAGATCCGCAGAAAGGCACAGACTTTGGTGGAGGTGGGTCTGGGCTATGTGAAGCTGGGTCAGTCCAGCACCACCCTGTCCGGCGGCGAGGCTCAGCGGGTGAAGCTGGCAACGGAGCTGGCTCGGGTGTCCACAGGCCGAACCATCTATATTCTGGACGAGCCTACGACAGGCCTTCACGCGGCGGACGTGCACAAGCTTATCGAGGTTTTGCAGCGGCTTGTGGATGCGGGGAACACGGTGCTGGTTATCGAGCATAATCTGGACGTGATCAAAACCGCCGACCATATCATCGACCTGGGCCCGGAGGGCGGCGACGGCGGCGGATACATTGTCGCCACCGGCACCCCGGAGGAGGTCGCTCAGATTCCTGAAAGCTACACCGGACAATATCTGAAAAAGTACCTGTAAAATGTTCGTAGAAACGAAAAAGGCTCCCCTTGCTGATCAAGGGGAGCTGGCAAAAATCTTTGATTTTTGACTGAGGGGATCAGAACTTACATTTTTCTGAGTAGATAAATGTTATCGACAGGCACAACGGGTCGATGAGGGCATCGACCCCTACTAGAGTCTATCTTACCATGTATGCTGTGCAGCCTCATACTGAACTCCAATTAAAATCTTTAAAAAGATTTTAATTGCCTGAAGGGCAT
>OIZI01001449.1_pt1 | contig 10154 bp, 9 predicted proteins | sample 1588441 | NCBI WGS metagenome assembly OIZI01 (sample SAMN03283284) | human gut metagenome | biome: human-associated habitat; material: feces | host: Homo sapiens | place: Peru | collected 2012
TTGATGGCGGGCTTCGTCATCCTGACCAGGTTAAATTTTGACAAGGCGAAAAAGCAGTTTTTGATCGCAGTGATCTCAGCCGGAATTACGTTTTTTATTCCGCTCATCATAAGAAAAGCACGGGCGCTGCGCAAATTTACCTGGGCCTATGCCGGGATCGGTATTGCCCTGCTTGGAGTTGTGGCAATCGCGGGCGCGGTCAGTTACGGTGCCAAGATCTCCTTTACGGTTGCGGGCATTACCCTGCAGCCGTCCGAATTTATCAAGATCCTTTATGTGTTTTTTATTGCCGGAATGTTTTATGAGTCAACCGAATTTTCACAGGTGGTAAAGACAACCGTGATGGCGGCGCTGCATGTGCTGATCCTTGTGGTATCCAAAGATCTCGGAGGAGCATTGATCTTTTTTATGGTCTATCTTGTCATGCTTTATGTGGCAACCCAAAGACTCCTTTATTTTTCGGGTGGCCTGGCGGCGGGAGCGGCGGCGGACGCGCTGGCCTCGGCGCTGGCGGAGCAGATGGCGGACGCCGCCGAAGGCCAGCTGCGGCAATGGGCGGCAGAACAGGGGCTTTTCCTCACCGGGCGGTTCTCCCCCGGCTACGGCGACTGGCCCATCAGCCTTCAGCCGCTGCTGGCTGAGACGCTGGACACGGCGCGGCAGATCGGGCTATATGTAACGGATACCTATTTAATGACGCCGCGCAAAAGCGTGACAGCGCTGCTGGGCGTCAGCGATCACCCGGTCAGGGGACAACTGGCGGGCTGCGGACACTGTGTGCTCCGGGCCAGATGCAACTATCGAAAGCGAGGGATCACCTGTGCAGAGCAATGAACTTTTCACCCAGCGCCACACCATTCTGCTGGACGGCGGCATGGGCACCATGCTGCAGGCCGCCGGGCTGAAGCTGGGCGCACGGCCGGAGGAGCTGAACATCACCGATCCGGAGACCATCCAGCGGATCCACGGCATGTACGCGGCGGCAGGAAGCCGCATCATCAACACCAATACCTTCGGCGCGTCGGGCCACAAGCTGGCAAAAAGCCCCTACACCGTGGAGGAGGTCATCGCCGCGGGTGTGGCCTGCTGCAAAAAGGCCTGCGCCCCCTACGGCGCACTGACGGCGCTGGATATCGGCCCGCTGGGCGAGCTGCTGGAGCCCAACGGCACGCTGCCCTTTGAGACGGCGGTGGCGGAATTTGCCCGGATCGTCCGGGCGGGCGCGGCGGCAGGCGCCGATCTGGTGATGGTGGAGACCTTTACCGATCTTTATGAATTAAAGGCCGCCCTGCTGGCGGTGAAGGAAAACTGCAAGCTTCCGGTGCTGGCCAGCATGAGCTTTGAGGCACGGGGCCGCACCTTCACCGGCTGCACGGTGGAGAGCTTTGCCGCCACGGCACGGGGACTGGGCGCGGACGCGCTGGGCATCAACTGCTCGCTTGGCCCGCAGGAGATCTTCCCCATGGCGAAGCGGCTGGCTGAGTCGCTGCCCGGCGACTTCCCGGTGTTCGTGAAGCCCAACGCCGGTCTGCCCCGCGCCGACGGCAGCGGCTACGATATCACGCCGGAGCTGTACGCCCGGCAGATGGAGCCTTACCGGGAGCTGGGACTGTTTGCGGCGGGCGGCTGCTGCGGCACCACACCGGATTTCATCCGGCTTTTGAACGATGTGTTCCGGGACTGCGTGCCGGGACGGGCGGCCCACGCCATGCCCTCGGTGATCTGTTCTCCCGTGGAGTGCGTCACCGTAGACGGCGTGACCGTGGTGGGCGAGCGCATCAATCCCACCGGCAAAAAGCGGTTCCAGCAGGCGCTGCGGCAGGGCGACATGGACTACGTGCTGGAGCAGGCCGTGTCTCAAGCCGAGGCCGGAGCGCAGATTCTCGACGTGAACGTGGGCACCCCGGAGGTGGACGAGCCGGCCATGATGGAGCAGGTGGTGAAAACCCTGCAAAGCGTGGTGAGCCAGCCGTTACAGCTGGATTCCACCAACTTCGAGGCGCTGGAACGGGGCCTGCGGGTCTATAACGGCAAGCCCATCGTCAACTCCGTCAACGGCGCACCCGCCGTGCTGGAGCATGTGCTGCCGTTGTGCAAAAAGTACGGCGCGGCAGTGATCGGCCTGACGGTGGACGGGGCGGGCGTACCCTCCGGCGCGGGGGAGCGGGTAGCCATTGCCCGCCGTATCCGCGACGCAGCGCTGGACGCGGGCATTCCCCTTGAGGATATCTACATCGACTGTCTGGCGCTGACCGCCAGCGCCCAGCAGGAGGACGCGCTGGCCGCCGTGGAGGCGCTGGAGCGGTGCAAGAAGGAGCTGGGAGTGCGTACCATTCTGGGCGTGTCCAACATCAGCTTCGGTCTGCCCTGCCGGGCCTATCTGAACACCATTTTCCTGACGCTGGCCATCCACGCGGGGCTGGATCTGGCGATCATGGATCCGGCCAGTCAGGAGATGATGACGGCCATCTACGCCTACAACGTGCTGTCGGGGCGGGACAAGCAGTGCGCCGCCTATGTGGAGCGGTATGCGGGCCGTGTGCCCACAGCCACGGCGCTGGCCAAGATCATGCAGAGCGCCTCCACCGGCGGCGTCACCTACGGCGGCAGCGCCAACGCCGCCTACGCGCCGCTGATGAAGGCGGTGGAGCAGGGGCTGAAGGGCGAGGCGGCAGCCGCCGCCCGGACGCTGCTGCGGGAGAAGGAGCCGCTGGAGCTGGTGGACGGGGCGCTGATTCCGGCGTTGGACGCGGTGGGCGCCAAGTACGAAAACGGCACGCTGTTCCTGCCCCAGCTGCTGCAGGCCGCCAGCGCCGCCCAGAGCGCCTTTGACGAGGTGAAGACCGCCATGGCCGCCAAGGGCGGTGAGGGCGCGGGAAAGGGACGCATCGTGCTGGCCACCGTTCACGGCGACGTACACGACATCGGCAAGAACATCGTGAAGGTGATTCTGGAGAACTACGGCTTCGAGGTCATTGATCTGGGCCGGGACGTGCCGGTGGAAGCGGTGGTGGACGCCGTGCGGGACAAGGATGTGCATCTGGTGGGACTGTCGGCCCTGATGACCACCACATTGAAAAGCATGGAGGAGACCATCGCCGCACTGCGGCAGGCCCAGCTGCCCTGCAAGATCATGGCGGGCGGCGCGGTGCTGACGCCGGAATACGCCAAGAAGATCGGCGCGGACTACTACGCCAAGGATGCCAAGCAGAGCGCCGACATTGCCAAGAGCTTTTTCAGCGTGGGGTAATTAGCTTGCCAAAAAAGCTTCGCAGAATTCGCCGCCCGGTATGGCGGCGAACAGATTAAATCATTTTTTGCCGCGTCGGTGCGTTAAGAAAATATGCCGGTGGCATATTTTTAGCATCCGATCTCGGCGGCTATGCCGCCGTAGCATCCGTCTTGAAATTTATTGCACCCTAGAAGAAAAACACGGGTCGGAGCGATTCTTATTTTATCCAAAAGGGCATAGCCCTTTTGGATAAGTTGAAAAAAGGAGCGGCACAGCCGCTCCTTTTTTCTCTTTCCTTTATTCTACTTCCGGTAAACTTGCCGCCGCCATGGACTGGCCTACCCGGCGGAACCGCTCGTCCGGCAGTGTGACGGATATCTCCAGTGACGGATATTCCTCCGCCAGCACCCGGCGGCAGGCCGACACGATCTGTTCGCCGCCCACACCGGAGGCCACGCGGCCCAGCACCAGAAGGTTTTGCAGGTCGTACACCGCGGCGTACAGCGGCAGGGTGTGGCCCAGATACACGCCGATATCCCGTAAGACCGTCAGCGCGGACTCCTCTCCCCGCTCCGCCCGCCGCTGCACCGCCGCCAGCTTTTCCGCCGGGGTCAGTCCCTCGTCCAGTGGGATACCGGCGGCAGCGGCCAAGCGGATCACGGCATCCTGTGAGAAATACTGGCTGCCTACGCCGCTATCCCCCGACCAGGCGTCCCGTGCCGCGTGGTCATTCAGATCCACCGGGGCAAAGGCCAGCTCGTTGAACCAGCCGGACACGCAGCCCGCGCCGTCCACGTAGCCCACCGCCTCGCTGGTGCCCATGGCAAGGCCCATGATCCGCCCGGTATGCAGGCTCATGGCTCCGGCCAGCGCTGTCACGTCGCCGTCGTTGGCCACCACGAGCGGCACATTGCCCATGGCGGCAGCCGCCCGGTCATAGATGGTTTTCACCTCGGCGCGGCGCTCTGGCGGCACTTTGATGAACAGCGACGACACCATGGGTGCGTTGCCCAGAAAGACACCGGCGGAGGACACGCCGATGGCGTCCACACGGGGCAGCTTTGCCGCCGCGGCATGGAAGGCGGAGAGAACGCCCTGATAGTGATATTCGGGGTCGGCGTGGGTCTTGGGGTGCCAGACCACCTCCTCGGAATACACCGTCTGGCCGTCGATGACGGCGGAGACCTTGCGGTCGGAGCCGCCGGCGTCGAAGCCGATGCGGCAGCCGTTGAGATGGCCGCCCAGCTTTCGAGGACTGCTGCTGGCGGCGGGGAAATCCCGCTCCGCCACGGCTTCCAGACGGAAAGGACGCTCGAACACCGTCTCCATGAAGTCCACGTCGAAGGCCCGCTGTCCGCCGGGGCGGTAAACGCGCCGCAGCTCGTCGGCCAGCTCGTCGCAGCCGCAGAGGCAGACCCGCCAGCCGCCTACGCTCCACAGCAGCAGCTTGACGGTGCGCTCCAGAAACCGCAGGTCGGCTTGCCGGTACGCGCCGCCACGCAGGCGGGTATCGAACACCGCCGTCTGGCCGTCCTGCCGCTCTATGGCGATATGGATGGGGTGCGCCGCCTGCGCCAGATACGCCTGCCGCCACGGGGCAAAGGGAAGGAAGTCCCCGTCCAGCGCGGGACGGTTTTTGAGGGAATACTCGATGCCGCAGTATGTCATGGCGTCCACTCCTTCCGGCGGCGCGAAGCGCCGCGTGCTATTGGCAACAGCATACACCAAAAGCGGGGCAAAAGGCAAGCCCCGCCGCCATGCATTGAGAGAAACCGGGGCGTTTGCCGTAACGGCAAACGCCCCGGTTGGGTCTTATTTGGTTTGCAGGGCTTCCTTCAGCGTGCGCCAGCCCAGCACCGCGCACTTGACGCGGGCGGGCATGTGGGCGATATCCCGGAGGGCCGACGCCTCCTCCAGACTGTCGATCTCCTCCTCGGTTGCTTCGCCCTAGATCATCTTCAGGAATGTCTCGCCCAGCTTCAGGGCGGCGTCCTTCTGCTTCCCCACGATCATGCCCAGCATGATATCGGCGGAAGCCTGGGAGATGGCGCAGCCGTCGCCTACGAACGCGCCGTCGGCGATGGTGTCGCCGTCCAGCTTCAGCTTGAGGAAAATATCGTCGCCGCAGCTGGGGTTGACGCCCTCCAGCACGATATCGGCATCCGGCAGGTCGTGCTTGAACTCCGGGTGCAGGTTATGCTCAGTGAGAATTTCGTTATAAAAGCTTCTATTTTCCATAGCCCATTCGCTCCCTCAAGGTGGAAAGACTGTTCAGCAGACGGTCGATCTCTGCCTCGGTGTTGTAAAACGCCAGACTGGCCCGTGCGGTGGACGGGTGGCCCAGATGGGCCAGCAGCGGCTGGGCGCAGTGATGGCCCGCCCGGATGGTGACGCCGTCGCTGGCGAGAATTTCGCTGATGTCGTGGGGGTGGACGCCGTCCACGGTGAAAGCTAGAATGCCGCAGTGCTCCTCCGGTTTTTCAGAGCCCAGCACATGGACGGCGGGAATATCGCGGATGCCCTCCATGGCCCAACGGGTGAGCGCCAGCTCACGGCGGTGCATCTCCTCGAAGCCGATGCGGTTCACGTAGTCGATGGCGGCGTGAAGGCCCACGGCACCGGCGGCATTGACCGTGCCGGCTTCAAACTTGTGGGGCAGCTCCGCGAAAACTGCGCCCTCGCGGGTGACGGACTCGATCATCTCGCCGCCGGTGAGGAAGGGCGGCATTTCGTTCAGCAACGCTTCTTTGCTGTACAGCACGCCGATGCCCATGGGGCCGTAGAGCTTGTGGCCGGAGAAGGCCAGAAAGTCCGCGTCCAGTGCCTGCACGTCCACCGGGATGTGGGGCGTGCTCTGGGCGCCGTCCACCACCATCACCGCGCCGACTCGATGCGCCATGTCCGCCATCTGGCGGATGGGGTTCACCCGGCCGATGACGTTGGAGACGTGGGTGCAGGCCACGAGCTTCGTTTTGTCGGTGATAAGAGTCTCCACCTTATTCAAATCAAGGCTGCCGTCCGGCTCACATTCCATGAATTTCAGCGTTGCGCCGGTCTGGCGGCAGACCATCTGCCAGGGCAGCAGGTTGCTGTGGTGCTCCAGAATGGACACCAGCACCTCGTCCCCGGCCTTTACGTGGGAAAGGCCATAGCTGTAGGCCACCAGATTCAGTCCCTCGGTGGTGTTGCGGGTGAAGATGATCTCCCGGGCGCTTTTGGCGTTCAGGAAAGCCCGAACCGCCGCGCGGGCGTTTTCATAGTCGTCGGTGGCGGCGATGCTCAGGGGATAGAGACCCCGCAGAGGGTTGGCGTTATGGGTTTTGTAGAACTCCGCTTCCGCGTCCAGCACGCACTGGGGCCGCTGGGCCGTGGCGGCGTTGTCCAGATAGGCAATATCCAGATTGTTCAGCAGGGGAAAATCGTCTCGGTACGCATGTGCCATGTTACAGCACCTCCTCCAATTCTGTCAGGATGGCCGTCTGGGCGGTCTCATCCTGCAAAGTGCGGGCCAGCCGCTCGATGGCGGCACGGGCCATGATATTTTCCGCTTCCGCCGCGGAAATGCCCCGGCTCTCGAAATAAAACAGGGTACGTGAACCACCTTCGCGCCGGTATCCAGATCCTGTCCGGCTCCGGCAAAGGTGACGCCGGTGAACTCCATGCGGGAATTGTCGCCCTTGAGAATGCTCATGGGGTACAGGCAGCCCACATGGGAGCCGAAGGAGCCGGACACCCATTCAATGACGCCGCCCTCCTCCACCAGCGCCCGCTTGGTGTTCAGGTTGTACATGTTCTTCGACCAGTTTTCGATGGTGGAGTACCGGAGCTTGGCCCCTTTCTTCACATACAGCTCCACGCAGCCGGCGTGGAGGTTGGCCACGTTGTACTTGGGGGCGGAGCAGCCCTCGATAAAGTGCAGGCTGGCGCCCTCGTCCACGATGATGAGGGTATGCTCGAACTGTCCCGCGCCCTTGGCGTTGAGACGGAAGTAGGATTGCAGAGGGATGGACAGGTGGACGCCCTACAAAGGAGCCGCCCGACCACACCGCACCGTGCAGCGCCACGAACTTATGGTCATGAGGCGTTACCAGCTTCATGAAGTACTTGCGCACCATGTCGGCATATTCGCCGCCCTTCAGGGCGCTCTCCATGTCGGTATACACCACGCCCTCGGCGGCCACGGAGTCCTTTACATTGTGATACACCAGCTCGGAGTCGTACTGGGCTCCCACACCGGCCAGCGACTTCCGCTCGGCCTGCGGAATGCCCAGCCGCTCGAAGGTCTCCTTGATATCCTCCGGCACGTCCTTCCAGTCGTTGCGCATCTTGGTGTTGGGGCGGACGTAGGTCGCGATGTGATCCATGTCCAGTCCCTCGATGGAGGGGCCCCAGTTGGGGAGCTTCATCTCGTTATAGATCTGGAGAGATTCCAGACGGAACTGCTGCATCCACGCGGGGTCGTTCTTCTCCTGCGAGAGCTTTTCCACGATCTCCGGCGTCAGGCCGGATTCCATGCGGTACGCGTCGTGCTCCTCATCCCGGATGTCGTAGACGCTGCGGTCTACGTCCTCTACATAGGTTTTTTCCTTGAAATCTGCCATATCAGGAGCCTCCCGGTTCAATCGTCCTTCAGGCTGCCGAAGCCCTTTTCATTAATCTCATTCACCAGCTCCGCGCCGCCGTTCCGGACGATGACGCCCTCCTCCATCACGTGGGCCGCGTCCACATGGAGGGCCTCCAGAATGCGGGTGGAGTGGGTGATGATGAGCAGAGAGCCATGTGTCCGCTCACGGAACAGGCGGACACCTTCGCTGACAGTACGCACCGCGTCCACGTCCAGACCGGAGTCCGTTTCATCCAGAATGGCCAGCTTGGGCTCCAGCATCAGCATCTGCAAAATCTCGGCCTTTTTCTTCTCGCCGCCGGAGAAGCCTACGTTCAGGTCACGCTCGGCGTAGCTCTCGTCCATGTCCAGCAGAGCCATAGTCTCCTTGAGCTGTTTCTTGAAATCCCACAGCCGCAGGCGGCTGCCGGTTTTCTGCTCCAGCGCGCTGCGGATAAAGGCGCTGAGGGTCACGCCGGAAACCTCCAGTGGATTCTGGAAGGACAGGAAGACGCCCTTCTTCGCCCGCTCATTCACCGGAAGCGCCGTAATGTCCGCGCCGTCAAACAGGATGGAGCCGGCGGTGACGCTGTAGGCCGGATTGCCGGTAATGGCGTAGCCCAGCGTGGATTTGCCGGTGCCGTTGGGCCCCATGAGGACGTGGGTCTCGTCCTGTCCCACGGTCAGGTTCACGCCGTGAAGGATTTCCTTTTCTTCCACCCGGACATGCAGGTCTTTAACTTCCAAAAGTGCCTTACTCATATTACATCACCTTATCTTCTTTCCGCGCCGCATTGTCCGGTGTTGTTTCGTTTCCGCGCATAAACTGCGCCAGCGTATGGTTGTCGATGTAGGAATTGATCTGATCCTCCAGCCCCTGCCAGAAAAGCCGGGCGTCGCAGTCGCAGGAGCTGCCGCACCCCGCGCCCTCCTCGGACTGGCACGCAATGGGCGACAGGTCGCCCTCCACCGCCCGGAGAATTTCGCCCACGGGGTACTCCTCGGGAGGACGGGTCAGGCGGTAGCCACCGGAACGTCCTACCGTACCCTCTACCAGCTCGGCGCGGCTCAGGGCGGCCATGATGCTTTCCAGATACTTTTTGGAGAGCTGCTGCCGCTGGGCAATGTCCCGCAGACAAAGCCACTCTCCGCCGCCGTGCTCCGCCATATCCAGCATGACACGCAGCGCGTAGCGCCCTCTGGTTGAGATCATCATGGGAATGCCTCCTTGCCCTTAATTACCTACCTTGCAAGTAGGGATCGTAAGCCAAAATTCCTACTATGCCAATAGGTTGATTGGAAAAATTTTTAGGGGAGGGAAAATACGGCGCTTTGTCAGGCGCTCCGGTATTTCTCTCCCCCGGTGCGCATAGGCTGGACACCAGAAAGGATGGGGATCGTATGAAGAAATCACGGGTGCGGGTATTCCTGCTGCATCGGCGGCTGCTGGCGGTGCTGTGTACGCTGGCGGTGGCGGCGGGCATCTTTTATGTGACGTTGTATCCCGCGTCACAGGCCGCGGCGGCTTCCACACGGCAGCTGCCTATCTATTCGGTGGAGCGCAAGGAGAAACTGTGCAGTATTTCCTTTGACGCGGCGTGGGGTGATGTGAAAGTGCGGCAGTTCAGTTGCTGAACTGCCGCACTTTGTTTCATATTATGCTTCGTTTCTCGAATTCAGCTCATAGGTACACAGATAGAACAGGAACGAGGTCATCTGATAACGGTTGATGCGGGTGTTGCAGGCCGCCAGCAGATCGCCCAGCTCGCTGTCACGGGTGGTGATGTCCCGCTCATCGCACCACAGCATAGCCTTGACGACCTCACCGCTGAGCCGGGGTTCTTCCCGCATAGTCTGCCGCAGCAGCTCCTGATCCACGCCGGTGTCGATGCCGGACATGGCGGCGTAGCGATAGATCAGCAGGCAGGCCGTCTGATAATCCATGTCGTCGTCATAGGCCGTATGCAGATCGCCCTGACGGAGCAGCCCCGTTTGATACGCCCAGCACACGGCATCGTAATAGGGGCAGGCGGAGCTGTTGAAATCTTCGCTCTCATAATCCGGCGGCAGGGCGGTGCTGTCCGTCTCCGGCCTTTGGGAGATGCGGTACAGCACATCCACGAATTCGCCCAGCGTCGCCGTGGCCTTCCCGCCAAAGGTGTCCGGCGTTTCCGGGTCTATATATCCGTTGCGGTACATATAGAGGACGCTGGCCTGGTTGAAAATGCCCGTGATGTCCGTAAACACCACCGTATCCTCCAGCGTGCCGCCGCTGGACGCCTTGCCGAAAACATGGGCGTAGTAGTCACTGTTGACGAT
>OIZI01001450.1_pt1 | contig 10148 bp, 6 predicted proteins | sample 1588441 | NCBI WGS metagenome assembly OIZI01 (sample SAMN03283284) | human gut metagenome | biome: human-associated habitat; material: feces | host: Homo sapiens | place: Peru | collected 2012
GGTCAAAGACCTCATCAGCAACGAACGCTTCCATTACGTTGAGCCGCAGCATGGCCGGAAGTTTATCGAGAGCCTGTGGGAAATCGGTACGGCAGTAGAAAATCACAATGTTATGGAAATTACCTACTGCCGCACCCACGACGGCGAGACCCGTGTGCGTACCATTGAGCCGGTGGGCATCCTGTTCAGCGAGTATTATTTCTATCTGGCTGCGTTCATTGAGGGCATCGACAAGGATAAGCATTTCCAGAACCCGCAGGACAACTCCCCGACGATTTACCGCATCGACCGCATTCAGAGCTATAAGACGCTCGACCGACACTTTGCCCAGCGGTATACCGATCGCTTTCAGGAGGGCGAGATGCGCAAGCGCATCCAGTTTATGTACGGCGGCGAGTTGCAGACCATCCGATTTGAGTATACCGGGCCGAGTCTGGAATCCGTGCTGGACCGGCTGCCGACGGCAAAGGTCCTACAGGTGACGGAAAAAGGCTGGATCGTAGAAGCGGAGGTGTTTGGCACGGGTATTCAAATGTGGGTGCGGAGCCAGGGAGAATATGTTCGGGTTATAAGACCGTAAGGAGTTATTGCGATATGGGCAAAATTCAGGTGGAAATATATTATACAGATAAGCTAGAGTCCATCCGTGTAGACCAGCAGAAGATGGAAATTCCAACGGCTATCAAGACGAAACCTGTTATAGCATGGTTTGGGCCGACTGGAGGTCGAGTGAACTGGGGAGGACTAGCAGCTGAAATCAGAGCGATGGATCCCAACGGTGATGAAAATGCTACATATAACTTTCTCTTCAATGGTCCAGACGACAAAAAGCGGGAATTTATGACCTGTGTGAAAAACGAGAATTTGGGCGAGGAAGCACAGCAAGAAAGCAAGGCTAAAACGGAGCAGGACTACCTGATAAATGCTGAAAATTTCCATCAAATGGGCAATGAATCCGCAGCATTTCTGAATTACAAAATTGCTGCAGAAGAATATGATTCTCCACAGGCACAGTATGAAGTGGCAGTCCGGTATCAAAACGGTATTGGTGTGGAAAAAAGCGAGGAAAAAGCTGTCGGGTGGTATTATAAGGCTGCCAAGAATGGTTTTATGGCGGCCCAAATGGAAATAGCTAAGAGAAATGAATGTGGTATTGGAATAGAAAAAAACGATGAAGAAGCAGTAAAATGGTATGAAATAGCGGCTAAAAATGGAAATTTAACAGCGCAAATCAAAATGGCAGAGCAACGTAAAAATGGCGTAGAAGGAATAAAAACCGAAAGAGAAGCGAGCAAATGGTATGAACGTATTGCCGAAAATGAAAATGCAGAAGAATTATACGATGTAGCACTCCGCTATGAAAATGGAAACGGCGTACAGCCCAATGTAAAAATTGCCTTTGAATTATACCAGCAGGCAGCCCAAAAGGGGAATTCAAGAGCACAACATGCGCTTGGAGTTATTTATGAGGATGGTGTGATTGCACAGTTGGACATGAAAAAAGCTATCGAATGGTACGATATAGCTGCAAAAAATGGAAACGCAGATGCAGAATGTGACCTTGGTTATTGCTATCAGTTTGGAAAAGGTGTTCAGAGGAATCTGAACAAGGCGATTGAGTTGTATGAAAAATCAGCAAACCAGGGAAATATGTATGCACAATGTAATCTGGGAGTTTGCTATGAAAAAGGGATCGGTGTTTCTACGGATAAAGTGAAAGCAAGAGAACTCTATAAAGCTGCGGCGAATCAGGGACATCCGGGGGCGCAATATAAATTAGCACTTGGATATTTGAAATTTAAAAGTACAGAACAAGTGAAGACATCTAAGCTTGAGAATGACATAGAAGATTTTGTTGAAGTTGATAAAATAAATTTTGTAATGGAGTGGATGAGAAACGCAGCACAGAATGGCATCCTTCCTGCCCAAATGTTTTTAGGAGACATTTACCGTATCTACGACGATAGCAATGGAAAAGACGGAGTATCAAAAGAAGAACGGAAAAAATATTATCAGATGGCAGCAGAACAGGGAGAACCAAAAGCGGAATATGAATTGGGAAAATACTGTGATGAAGATAAGACTGAATCTATGAAATGGCTGCAAAAGGCAGCATCACAAAACTACATAGATGCGCTGGTTGAGATTGGAAAACGCTATCAGGAGAATAATGATTTTGAAACGGCCAAGAAATGGTATCAAAGAGCAGCGGCGAAAGGAAATGAACGAGCAAAATCATACATAGAAAAGTATAAGAAATGTCATTGCTTCAACGAAAGGCAAGTTTACGAGAAAAAACACCCGCTATTGAGTAAAGCTAATTCAGGTGTATTAGGAACATTAAATGGGATACTGAGACCATATGATTTTGATGATTGGAATAGCTACATGGAATTTATTGTAGGACCGCTTGAAAGAACTCCTTGTATCATAGAATCTAATACCCATAGGAAGTGGAAAACGCAGCGTGATGACACTGAAAATAGCAATGCGCAAAAAACTTGAAGAAATGAGAGTTGAGGCGGTATCTGGGATGATAAAAAACAGAAAGGATGAATGCTTATGAACAGGACTCAGGTGGAAGTACGTTTTACAGATAAACTAGATTCTATCCGTGTAGATCAGCGTGAAATGGAAATCCCCAATGCTATCAAGGAAAAGCCTATTGAAGAGTGGTTTGAAGCGACTATAGGCCGCATAAAGTGGAGTGGTCTGGGTGCTGAGATCAAGGATATGGATTTTAGCGGTGAGAAAAACGCAACGTACAGCTTCTTGTTCAATGGACCAGAGGACAAAAAGCGAGAGTTTATGATTTGTGTGCAAAGTCATGGTTTGGGGGAGGAAGCACAGCAAGAAAGCAAGAAGGAAACGGTACAGGAATACTTGAAGGATGCAGAAAATCTTCACCAGACGGGGAATGAGGAGGCTGCTTTTCTGAGATATAAAATTGCAGCTGAAGAGTATGGAGATGCACAGGCACAGTATGAATTGGCCCGTCGGTATCAGGAAGGCAATGGTGTAGAACCGAACGAGCAGAAAGCGATTGAATGGTACCGCAAAGCCGGGCAGAATGGCAGGCTGGAAGCACAGTTGGAAATGATTCGACGCTGCGAGAATGGCATTGGCATGGAGAAGAGCCGCACAGAAGCCGTTGTGTGGTGCCGCGAGGCAGCAAAGCAGGGCAATGTGGATGCGCAATATCAGCTTGCAGAATGCTATTTTAGAGGCGATGGCATAGAACAAGACAAAGAGGAAGCTGTCAAGTGGTATCAGGAGGCTGCGAAACAAGGTAAGGTAGACGCACAATATCAATTAGCAGAATGCTATTTTGAAGGTGATAGTGTAGAGCAAGACAAAAAAGAAGCCATCAAATGGTATGGTGAGGCAGCAGAACAAGGACACGCAGAAGCGCAATATAAACTTGCTGAACTCTATGAAACTGGGGATGAAATTGAAAAAAGCGAGAAAAAGGCCGTGGAGCTTTATCGAAAATCAGCAGAACAGGGGTATGCAAGGGCTCAGAATGCTCTTGGCCGACTCTACCTTTATGGGAAAGGTGTAGAAAAAGACGCAAAGCAAGCAATTAAGTGGTTTCAAAAAGCAGCAGAACAGGGCTATGAATCGGCGCAGTATAATCTTGGCAACTGCTATCAGACAGGGAACGGTGTAGAAGAGAATTTAGCCAAAGCAGCAGAATGGTATCGAAAGTCTGCCGAGCAAGGTTTTGCACCCGCACAGAATGCACTTGGAAATTGCTACAAGTATGGCGAAGGAATAGCAGAGGGTAATGCGGCGGCTGTAAAGTGGTACCGGAAAGCTGCGGAACATGGCTTTGCACCTGCGCAGAGAAATCTTGGCAACTGTTATAAATATGGAGATGGTGTAGAAAAAGATCTTGTAAAAGCGGCAGAATGGTCTCAGAAAGCTGCAGCGCAAGGAGATAAAATTGCACAGAACAATATTGGATGTTGTTATGAACGTGGTGAGGGCGTAGAGAAAGACCTTATAAAAGCAACAGAGTGGTACCGGAAGGCCGCAGAGCAGGGATCGACAATGGCACAATACAATTTGGGTGTGTTTTATGAGCAGGGCAAGGGGAAGATAACGAAAAATCTTGAAAAAGCATTCGAGTGGTACAGAAAAGCTGCGGAGTCTGATTATCCACCTGCACAAAATAAGATTGGAGATTGCTATAAATATGGAGAAGGAACGATAAGAAATTTGGTGGATGCGGCAAAGTGGTATCGTAAAGCGGCGGAGCAAGGAAACAAAACTGCGCAATTCAACCTTGGAAATTGCTATTATTTTGGACACGGCGTGACAAAAGATCAGGCCAAAGCAGCAGAATGGTATTGGCACGCGGCATTGAATGGTAGTAAGGCAGCACAGAATGCTCTTGGTGACTGTTACTATTACGGGAAAGGAAGAGAAGAAAATTCCGCGCAGGCGGTGGAATGGTATCGGAAAGCCGCAGAGCAGGGTTATGCACCGGCGCAGTATAATCTTGGCTATTGCTATTACATTGGAGAGGGTATAGCAAAATCTGTATCGCTTGCAGCAGACTGGTTCAAAAAAGCAGCAGAACAGGGTCATGCAGAAGCACAGACTGTTCTTGGCGCTTGCTACTACGATGGCGCGGGAGTGACAAAATGCAGAACGAATGCGGTATGGTGGTACCAGAAAGCAGCAGAACAGGGACATGCAGAGGCTCAGTATGCCCTAGGCGATTGTTACCGCACTGGCGAAGGTGTGACGAAAAATGGTGCAGAGGCGGTTAAATGGTATCGGAAAGCCGCAGAGCAGGGGCATGTAGAAGCACAGAATATGCTGGGCATCTGTTACCATAATGGAGATGGTGTAGCGCAAGATAATCAGGAGGCTGTGAAATGGTGCTGCAAAGCGGCCGAGAATGGTTTGGCTTTGGCGCAGTACAACATGGGGTTTTTCTGTGAGCATGGTGTCGGTGGAGCCAACGAGGTGGATGCACTGAAGTGGTATCGTAAGGCTGCGGAGCAGGGAAATGAAGATGCTAAAAAGGCAGTTAAAAGGTTGGAAAACAACATCAGCGGAAGCGGAATGGGCTCTGCTGCGGCTGCTGCCGCAGCACTGGCCGGCGTGGGTCTGGTTTGGAAAATTCTAAAAGGTTGATGAATGGAAAGGCGATAAATATGGCAAACGAGCTTGAAGTGCAGCAGGCGCAGCAGCTTTCTGCGCAGCGGTCGCTGAATGACCTGACGAATCAGCTGACCCTTGCGGATCATCTGGTGTATAAAAAGTATCTTGCAGAATTGCAGAATTATGGCATGGTGGAGCTTTCTCGGCAGATGTTGGAGGTGCAGGATCCTGCCCGGTGCATCCGAATGTTCCAGCTGAAGGAACTGACCCTGAAAAAGGGCGAAGATATGTTCCAGAAACTTTCCACGGTGTACTATTCTAGTATGGCTCAGGGCTGCAGTCTGGCAGTGATGATTGATGTGCCGGATGAACACAATGGAGCAAATATCTATTTGGGTGTGCGCGAAGATTCCTCCAAAAAGAATATGGAAAATTGTGATTTGGATACTTCCAGTAAAGCACTACAGAAAGTTTTGCTTTCAAATTTCCCCGGCTCTGATACAAGAGGCATCATTCAGGATGAGGAAAGAGAACTTTTGAATGGTGCTTTTGGTGAAGAGCAGGAGGCTGTAGCTTCGGTGTCTTGTGTGGCGGCGATGCGAGATAAGTCCAAGACAGAGGACAAGGCTTTTATTCAAGGCATTGAGCGCTTTATGGATGCTATGGAAGGAGAAAAATACACTGCATTATTTTTGGCGGAACCGGTTTCTAATGAAACGCAGGCGGCCATCCGTAGTGGTTATGAAAATTTGTATAGCAGTCTTTCTCCCTTCCGTAAGAGTACATGGTCCTATACGGAAAGCAAAAGTACTTCTGTGATGGAAAGCCTATGCAATGGTACAAGTCATACTGTCAGTAAGACCATTACAACCACGACAACAGAGGGCACAAGTCAGTCGTCTGCAGTAACAGATGGGACGCAAACTACAAGGGGAATAAACGGCAGTATTAACGGAGGCGTTACTAATAGTACCGGAACATCGATTTCACGAATCTCTCCTGTGGCTGGAGGCATAGCAGCTGTTTTAGGAGTGGGCGGTATTGCGGTAGCGGCGCTGGTTCCTGGTGTGGGAACTGCGATTGGACCATTGCTGGGAAACCTTGGAACGACGGCTATGGGAATGGGACCAGTAAAAAGTACTTTTGACAGTGTAGCACGTAACATCGGTGGATCCCTAGGGTTGAGTCTGACAAAAGGAACGAGCCGTTCCACGACTGAGCAAAGTGGAACTTCCCAAAGCACATCCAAGGGTGTTTCAGAGGGCGAATCGGATAGTACGAGTCAGCAGGAAACACATGGAACGACCGATACACGGGGAATAGGCCGCTCACAGCAGATTGAACTGTGCAACAAATCGGTGGAAGAGCTGCTGGAGCGTATTGAAAGCCAACTCAAGCGTGTAAAGGAAAGCGAAGATTATGGGTGCTATAACTGTGCAGCTTATTTCCTTTCATCTGTGCCATCTACTGCGATTTTGGCAGCAAATACTTACCGCGCACTGATGGTGGGTGAAGGATCTTCGGTGGAGAGCGGAGCTGTCAATGTGTGGCAGCGTCCAGATCAGGTAAGACAATTGCGGGAATATCTCAAGCGATTTATGCACCCGATGTTTGCCCGTCAACTGTGGAATGATTCACCCGAAAGTCTGATTTATACTCCGGCAACTCTGGTCAGTGGTCAGGAACTGCCAATACACCTTGGGCTTCCTACGCGGTCTGTGCATGGACTGGCGGTGATTGAACATGCAGAGTTTGGCCGCAATGTGCCAAATGCTAGTGCAGAATATGCGGATGAAATAAATCTGGGCAAAATTTACCATATGGGTAAGTCAGAACCGGCAGACTTGATTCTGAATCGGCAGGCACTTACAGCACATACCTTTATTACCGGCTCTACAGGTTCGGGTAAGAGTAATACGGTCTACGAACTGCTGCGGCAGTTGGATGCTGGTGGAGTGAATTTCATGGTCATTGAACCAGCTAAAGGCGAATACAAGAATGTGTTTGGCGATAGGGAAGATGTGCATGTATTTGGCACGAATCCGAAAATTACAAAGCTTCTGCACATCAATCCATTCCGATTCCCGGAAGAAATTCATGTACTGGAACACATTGACCGGCTGATTGAAATTTTTAGTGTGTGCTGGCCGATGTATGCGGCGATGCCGGCAGTGCTAAAAAATGCGATGCTTCAGGCATATGAAGTGTGCGGGTGGGATCTGGAAACTTCTGAAAATGAGTATAACAAGAATCTGTTCCCGACATTTCAGGATCTGTTGACAGAGCTTGTGGATGTGATCGAACATTCGGCATACGACAAAGAGGTTAAGAATAATTATAGAGGATCGTTGGAAACCCGTGTGCGCTCGTTGGCAAATGGATTGAATGGTCAGATCTTTTCGGCAGATGAAATCCCAGAAAAACAGCTTTTTGATGAAAATACCATTGTGGATTTGAGCAGAGTGGGGTCACTTGAGTCAAAGTCTTTGATTATGGGCATCCTGATTATGCGACTCAATGAGTATAGAATGACTTCCTGTACAGAAATGAACAATCCGCTGAAGCATGTTACAGTATTGGAAGAAGCACACAACATTCTGCGTCGGACTTCTACGGAACAGACAGAAGAAGGTTCCAATGTGGCAGGAAAATCCGTGGAAATGATTGCAAATGCAATCGCCGAGATGCGTACCTATGGCGAAGGCTTTGTTATTGCAGATCAGTCACCCGGTGCGGTGGATATTTCGGCTATCCGAAACACAAACACCAAAATTATTATGCGTCTTCCGGATGAACAGGATCGTCAGCTGGCAGGTAAAGCAGCTGCCTTGAAAGATGACCAACTGGATGAGATCGCACGACTTCCAAAAGGTGTGGCAGTTATATATCAAAATAATTGGACAGAGCCAGTATTATGCAAAATAAATAAGTTTGAAGGAGAGGAAAAGCGATACCAATATAAAACTTGTGCTACGGATAGAAAGGCAGAGATGATGTCCGCAATCTTACTGAGGAATTTGCTGAAAAAAGAAAAAGGCGAACCACTGGATCTAAACCTGCGGCAGCTTCAGGACTTGTTGCTGAAAGTCTCTATGCCATCTAAAACGAAAATTGCGGCGCTAAAAGCGTTGCAGAAAAATGGTCGCTGTAGACAGAAAGATATTCAATCGGTGGTCTATAAGTTAGTATGTACGCCTAAGGTGGAGGAAGAATTGACACGCACAGAATCAATTGAAGAATGGCGTGATGAAATTGCCTACTTTGGAAGTACGGAACTAGCTGATCTGGATGAGGAAATGCTAAATGAGGTAGCAGAGCTAATTTTGCTGGAACAAATTAAACGCTATGACTGGCCCAAAACATATCTGGAGCAGTGGCAGGAATTTCGGAAAAAGGAGATGTTGGTGTGAGCATGTTCAAAGAAGTTCAGGAGACGGATAAACCTATAGAAACAGAAAAACAAAGATTAAGTACAGCGTTTGAAAATAACAAGAAGAACGAGGGCGGCGAAACAAGACATCTGAAAACAATCAATGAGCAGTATGAAGGACAGAAATATCCCGGAACGGATGTGGAGTATAAGCATGAACGGATTCAGGTGAACGGCGAAAAAGTAGAAGGGGTTTTTCCACAGTTTGAAAGCAAAGATGTGGAAAGGCTACCTCGAAAAATGTGGGAATCTTCGGATGCACAGCAGTTTTCGTTTTGTACGCAGATGCTGGGACAAAAATTGGAACATAATCCCGCTTTAGAATCAAGATTTACCCCTCGCCAACTGGAGCAGATTCGCAATGGAGAACCAAGAATTTCGGGCCTGACATGGCACCACACGGAGCACCCAGGTGTTATGCAGCTTGTGAATTCAAATGTACATAGCATGTGTCGTCACACTGGTGGGAGAAGCATCTGGGGTGGCGGTTCAGATTGCAGATAAGGAGAATATGATGGAAATGATTTGGAAATATAAGATTGAATTGAAGGATTTGCAGGCTTTTGAAAAGGTAGAAACACTAAGAGGAATCCACATTCCAGAAGAACTGAAAAGCTTTGTGACGGAGCACAATGCGGCAACACCGTCGCTTTATCACTTCATGGTGGGTTCAACAGAGCGTGTGTTTGGTGCGGTACTGTCATTTGATAAAACAGAAACGGAAGCAGACACAGTGTACCCCGCACTGGAAGCAATAAAAGACAAAAATCTACTACCTTTTGCAATTGATCCCTTCGGCAACTATATTTGCTATCAGTTGGACCGAAAGCAAATCGTCTATTGGGATCACGAAAGCGATGAAGTGACATCTACAGGGAAAGGTTTGGATGAATTTGCTGAAAGTTTGTATTGAAGATTCCAAGAATATGCTCTTATAAGTCTATTGCACTTTAGAGTTATTACAATCCCGGTCGAATGCACATACAATACAAGTATCACTTCATTGAACGGAGGGTACTTGTATTATGGTGGACTACGCCGACATCGGAAAACGCATCCGTGCCTGCCGCCTTGCAAAGAGCATGACGCAGGAGCAGCTGGCCAATGAGGTCGGCGTGGTGGTCACGCACATCAGCCATATCGAAACAGGCAACTCCGTGCCCAGCCTGAAAACGCTGATCGACATTATCAACGCACTGGACTGCTCCGCAGACGAGCTGCTGTGCATCGAGATCAAAAAAGCAAAGCCGGTGTTCGACAGCTGGATGACCGAACAGCTTGCAGATTGCTCTGCCGATGAGGCAAAGATCATCAAAGAAACGGTGGTCAGCCTGAAAAAATCGCTCCGAAAAGTGTACGGAAAGTCTTCTAAATACAGATATGACTAAAATTTCAAAAACTGAATGCCAGTTGATAAGCTATTGAGCGCCTGAAAGAGCGCCCATAAAGCAAACGAACCGCCTCGGTTTCCGTAACAGGAAGCCGGGGCGGTTTTTCTATGCAAAGCTATATAGAAAAATTCCAATGGAAGTTTGCCGGATGGACAATAACGGTGTCCAATCAGCGCTTTATACTCTGCAACGAGCTTTGCAGTTTCGCTATC
>OIZI01001460.1_pt1 | contig 10100 bp, 9 predicted proteins | sample 1588441 | NCBI WGS metagenome assembly OIZI01 (sample SAMN03283284) | human gut metagenome | biome: human-associated habitat; material: feces | host: Homo sapiens | place: Peru | collected 2012
GTTGAACTTGGAAGACTGTTCTATGAAATAGATAACCTTATCACTCTTCATCAACGTAAGTTGGAAAAATTAAAAAATATTAAGAAATCGATGCTTGATAAAATGTTTGTATAGAAAGGAGATAATCTATTATGTATAATGATGAATTGAAATTTGAAAATGATTTTGTTAGGTCACTTCAAGAAAACGGTTGGACTGATGGAGTTTTAAAAAATCCTACAGAAAAAGACTTATTGGAAAACTGGGCTAAAATACTATTTGAAAATAATAGACAACAAGATAGATTATCTGATTATCCTTTAACAGATACTGAAATGCAACAAGTTATTGATAAGATAAATGAATTGAAATATCCTGTAAAGCTAAATAGCTTTATAAATGGAAGAACAATAAGCATTGTAAGAGATAATCCTAATGATATATTACATAAAGGAAAAGAAATTAGTTTAAAAATATATGATAGACAAGAAATTGCAGCTGGTCAGTCTAGATATCAAATTGCTGAACAACCTGTATTTAATAAAAAATCTTCTATTTTAAATGATAGAAGAGGAGATATAATGTTACTAATTAATGGTATGCCATTATTCCATATTGAATTAAAAAAAAGTAATGTTGATGTAAAACAGGCAACTAATCAAATTGAAAAATATTCCCATGAAGGAGTTTTTAGTAGTGGTATTTATCAATTAGTTCAAATTTTTGTTGCAATGACACCTAGTGAAACATTATATTTTGCCAATCCAGGTCCAGATGGTAAGTTTAATTCTTTGTTTTTCTTTCATTGGGAAGACTTTAATAATGAAATAATTAATAACTGGAAAGATATCACAAGAACTTTACTATCTATCCCTATGGCACATCAATTAATAGGATTTTATACTGTTGCTGATGATACAGATAATGTTTTAAAAGTAATGAGAAGTTATCAATATTATGCTGCTAATAAGATTAGTGATGTAGTTGCTAAAACCGATTGGACTAATCCGAATACAAGAGGAGGATATGTTTGGCATACCACAGGATCTGGAAAAACAATGACATCATTTAAATCTGCACAATTAATTGCAAATTCCAAAGACGCAGACAAAGTAATATTTCTAATGGATAGAATTGAATTGGGTACTCAAAGTTTAGATGAATATCAAAACTTTGCAGATAATAAAGATGATGTATCAGGAACAGAAAATACAAAAGATTTAATAACACAAATGAAAGATGAACATAATGTTTTAATTGTTACATCTATTCAAAAAATGAGTTTAATTAAAAATGTACTTGGTATATATACTCATGATATTGAACTTATTAATAAAAAAAGAATTGTATTTATAGTAGATGAGTGTCATAGAGATACATTTGGAACAATGATGTCTACAATTAAAGAAACATTTCCAAAAGCCGTTTTCTTTGGCTTTACTGGAACACCAGTTTTTGATGAAAATAAAAAGAAAATGAGTGTTACATCTGATATCTTTGGTAATGAATTGCATAGATATGTTATTGCTGATGGTATAAGAGATGGAAATGTATTGGCATTTGATATTAAGAAAGTTTTAACTTTTAAAGATAGAGATATAAGAAGAGCAGTTGCATTAGAAAAATGTAAATCAAAAAATGAAGATGAGGCATTATCAGATCCAAGCAAAAGTGAATTATTTTATAAATTTATGAATGAAATTCCAATGGCTGGTGACTTTACTGATAGTGGTGATTATGAAAAAGGAATTGAAGATTACATTCCTAAATCACAATATAATAATCCAATTCATAGAGAAAAAGTTGTTGAAAGTATACTTGAAAATTGGAAAGTTATAAGTCATAATAATGAATTTAGTGGTATTTTAGCAACTAGTAGTATACCAGAGGCAATTGAATATTATAGACTACTTAAAAATAAGAATGCTCAAGAATTATTTAAGTTCACTATATTAGTTGATCCTAATATTGATAATAATGATGGTGCTATTTTTAAAGAGGATGGACTAGTAGAAATTATAGATGATTATAATAAAATGTATGATCATAATTTTTCATTATCAACATCAGGAACATTGAAAAAAGATATTAGTAATAGACTTGCTCATAAAAAACCATATACTAATATTTTAGAAAAAGATAAACTTGGATTATTAATAGTGGTTGATCAAATGCTTACGGGATTTGATTCAAAATGGTTAAATGTTTTATACATGGATAAAGTTATAAAATATGAGAATGTAATACAAGCAATATCTAGAACAAATAGAATTTATAATAGAAACACTAAACCTTTTGGAATTATTAAATATTATAGAAAACCATATACTATGGAAAAAAATATAGAAAAAGCAATTAAACTTTATTCTGGAGATAAGCCATTTCAACTATATGTACCAAAATTAGATGAAAACATAAGTAAAATGAATTTTATGTATTCACAAATAGCTGATTTATTTGAATCAGAAGGAATAAATAATTTCACTTCATTACCAAATAATGATGAATCTAAAAGAAAATACGTCAAATTATATAATGAATTTAATAAATATTTGTGTGCTGCGAGAATACAAGGTTATGTTCCAAATAATGAACAAAACAATGATAATGTACCTAAAATAGATAAATTGTTTGATTCTGAATTGAGCTATGAAGAAAAAAATGATATATCTGAAGAAAATTATGAAAAAATACTGTCATTGAAAAGTCCTATTACACAAGATACACTTGATGCATTGAAACAAAGATATATTGATATTAGTAAAATTCATGAAAATAACAATGAAAATGAAATACCATATGATATTGATGGTAGTTTAATAGAAATTGATGATGGTAAAATTGATTCTGATTATATTAATAGTAAATTTACTAAATTTTTAAAAGCTCTTAAATATAATGAATGTTCTGATGAGGAATTAGAAAAGGCACTTAATAGTTTGCATAAATCATTTGCAAGTTTATCACAAGAACAGCAGAAATATGCTAATATGATTATTCATGATATTGAGAGTGGTGATTTAATTATAGAAGATAATAAATCATTTATGGATTATATAACTCAATATGCAACTAATGCTGAAAATGATCAAATAAGAAAGTTAGCACAAGCTTTTGATTTAGATGAAAATAAATTAAGAAATATGATGACTTTACCAATAAGTGCAAAAAATTTAAATGAATATGGAAGATTTGATGATCTGTTAAACTCTGTAAATTATGATTTTGCAAGAAAATCATTGGAAGAAATATATGGAAGAACAATAGAAGTTTGGGAAGCACACATTGAAGTACAGAAAATTTTAAGAGATTTTATATTGCAAGGTGGATTTGATCTAAAATCTTTGAATAACGATAGATAGAACAATTTAAACATTGATTCTATCTTTTTTTATTGGGAACAACGTGAGCTATTTGATGTAGCTGATTATAGAAATGGTAAAGCACATGAAAATGATATTGATAATGATGGTAAATATATTGTTATTAATTCAAAATTTGTATCTACAGAAGGTAAAATAAAAAAATATTCAAATAAACAGAATGAACCATTATTCCAAAATGAGATTGCATTTGTATTAAGCGATGTGCCAAATGGCCGAGCTATTGCAAAGACGTTTTTGGTAGATAAATCAAGCAAATACACATTAAATCAAAGAATTGCAGGTATTACTCCACATAGTAATATTAATCCGAAATTTTTATCTATAACGATGAATAGAAATAAATATTTTTTGCAATTTGATGATGGCGTTAAGCAAACTAATCTATCTTTAAATGATATGAAAAAATTTGAAGAATTTTATCCAAATAAGCAAGAACAAGATAAAATCGGTGACTTATTTACTAATCTAGATAACCTTATCACTCTTCATCAGCATAAAGAATTAAAAAGGAGAAATGATAATAATGAACACTTACGATGGTAATGAGATATTTTACAAATATTATGAGAAATGGATTGAGGTATATAAAAATGGCGCTATAAGGAATTCTACAATGCAAAAATATAGATTAACTTTAAAATGGTTGAAGGAAATAGCACCAACTTTAAAAATAAACGAAATAAACAGGATTACTTATCAAGAAATATTAAATAAATATGCTGAAAATCATGAAAGACAAAGTACTATGGATTTTCATCATCAATTAAAAGCATCAATATTAGATGCAGTAGACGAAGGATTAATAAATAGAGATCCAACTAGAAAGGCAATTATAAAAGGAAAAACCCCTAAAACAAAGAAAGAAAAATACTTAAATCAATTTGAATTACAAAAACTTATTTCTGATTTGAATTTAGGTAATGAAATTAACTATGACTGGTTAATTTATTTAATTGCTAAAACTGGTTTAAGATTTTCTGAAGCTTTAGCAGTTACACCTGATGATTTTGATTTCCCACATCAAACTTTAAACATAGAAAAAACTTGGAATTATAAAGAAAATGGAGGATTTGAACCAACTAAAAATAAGTCATCTGAGAGGAAGGTACAATTGGATTGGCAAACAGTAATACAATTTTCTGAATTAATAAAAGGACTCCCTAATGAAGAACCGATTTTTGTAAATTCAAAAATTTATAATTCTACAATTAATGATATATTGAGAAGGCATTGTTTGAATGTAGAAATACCAATTATAACTATACATGGATTAAGGCATACTCATGCTTCAATATTATTATATGCTGGTGTTTCAATTGCTAGTGTTGCACACAGATTAGGACATGCTAGTATGTCTACTACTCAAAAAACATATTTGCACATTATACAAGAGTTAGAAAATACTGATATAGATAAAATAATGAGAGCATTAACTACATTAAATAATTAAAAAATAAAAGATTGCTGATGAAGAGTGATAAGTTTATTATAAAAAAAGAAGTAGTATATTTTTAATGAATAATCTACTTCTTTTTTCTTCCTAACATTTTATCTATAGAAACATCTTTATATATTTTAGATAGATTGTATAAAAAACTTAATGGCATTAAATTTCTAGCATTTTCATAATGAGCATAATTTGATTGACTTGTATTTATTATATCAGCTATTTCTTGTTGGGTTTTACCATATTGCTTTCTCATCTTCTTTAAATTAGTAGCAAGAACATCTAAATCTATAACTAAGTCATCATATTCAATATTATTATTTGTTAATCCTAATAGATAATCTAAACTAAAACTATATTTATTTGCATACTTAATTAATTGCTTTAATGGTATAGTATCTTTACCAGTTTCCCATCCTGATATAGTAGAGTATGTTACACCAAATAAATCAGTTAAATCAACTTGTTTTAAATCTAAATTTTCCCTAGTTTCCCTAAGTCTTTTTACCATCATATAAATTCACCTAATATAATTTTCCCATTAAATTGGGGTATATTCATAAATCTTGGGGAAATAGACTAAAAATGTGATATAATAGATATAGCAGTAAAAAATATTTTTAATAAGGAGAACGGAATGGAAAAAGAATGGATTGTTCCAGATACAGAACAGACAAAAAGAATGAAGCAGTATGCAGTAAGTGATGTATATTTAAACAGTGGTGAGTTATTAAAATTACTTAGTACAAAAGAATTACATTCATTAGTAGTAAAAATAAAAAAAGGAAAGGTTAAAGCTAGTAAGTTAAAATTTGGCAAAGATGAAATAACAACGGAAGAAAGATTTCTTGAAAATCTTGATAAATATATTAGTCATATTAGAAACAATTACTATATTGATAATGTTGAACAACTTATAACTATTGAAGAAAGTTTAACAAATAAGTATTCCAAAATACTTTTATGTAAAGAAGATATGAATACTTCAAAACATCAAATGGAATTAATAGAAAAGTATTCTGTTGGATTCATTAGAATGTATTTATATAATTTCTATAGTAATGTATTATTATTTTCTAAATTATATGAGGATAATATTTATACTAAGAGGTTAAAAAAAGACTTATCTAATTATGATTTTAATAATGATGAAGATATATATGAAATTGAAAAAATATTTACTAAAATTTGTTATTTAAGAAAGAATAATATTTATAATTGTTTTATTCCTATAAATGAAATAGAAAAAAAGGATTATGATTTCTATGCAACACAAGTAGAATGGTGTTTAAATGATTATTATAATTTGAAATGGAATAAAAGATATAAATTTTATAATTTTGATAACTATTTTATTACTTCTAATGGAAGTACAGTTTTACTAAATAAATCAAGTAAAGAGGAAGATAAATATACTTTTGAATTTTTAATTCAAAGCCCATATTTTTCTGCAAAAATAGATAATTTTAAATTAGATAATAATGAGTTTGAAAAATTATTAAATAGATTTAAAAAGTGTTATAAGAAAGATAATGATAAGTCAACAAGTGATGAGTATGTAGATTTTGTAGATCCAGCTATTGTATTTAATTTTTGGAAAGATAGTTATAATTATGAAACAGTAGAGATAAAATATCACTTTAATAGATCTACAGAATACTATAATATTTCTTTAGAAAGACAAGATATACTTTTATTTATAAAATTACTTGAAAATTCAATTAAATAAAATAATTTAAGAATCACATGAGTGGTTCTTTTCTTTTGATTTCAATAATGGTATAATTACTATAGTAGTTCGCTAAGAGTAATTTAGCAAAATATTTAAAGCAGTAATGACATTTTTGTTATTGCTGTTTTATTTTTTAGGAAGTGAAAAAATATGTAGAAAAAAGGAAGCAATGAAAGTTATACTTAGTAATGCATCATGTGAAAGTATAATTTCCACAGTCAGAAAATTGCATTATTATTTATAATAGGTAATTAGATTATATGTAGTCCTTACTAATTGCCTTAGCAGTATTTAAACATTGCTAAGGTGATGCTTATGGCGAAAAAAAGCAGTATACAAAATACTTGTATATTTATTATTGTTATAGTTTTTAAAGGTGTCAAAGATATTCTTGATAGGGATATTTTTGACACCTTTTTTTGTTTAATAAATGTTTACATATTTATTCGTGGACCACCACTTATCAATTTAAAAAAACAAATTGATAAGGAGATAAAAATGGATAAACACGAAAAAAGAAATAAGGATAAATATAATCCTTATACATTAGAAGTAAGAGAAAATAATCGTTATATATTAAAATTTAAAGATAGCAGAAATATAGTACAAGAAATAATAATATCAAAAGAAATTTATGAAGCATTTGATAAGTTTGAATTAGAAGATATTTCTCAGATTCATAAAATAAGAAAACATATTGAATACAATGATGTCTATGAAGAAACTTTATACCATAAGTCAATTAATTATGTTTTAAGTGTTGATGAACAAGTAGAAAACAATATTAATAGAGAAATAATTAAAAATGCAATTAATGAATTACCTGATATTCAGCAAAGAAGATTAAAAAAATACTTTTTTGAAGATAAGACTTATGATGCGATTGCTATAGAAGAAAATTGTACAAAAAGAGCAGTTAAGTTCTCAATTGATATTGCTATAGAAAAAATATCAAAAAAATTTAAATTTTAGACTACACTTTTTGCTTTCAAAGTGCCAAACAAGTGAGAGGGATATATTTTATCTTTTCTCACTTGATCTTTGAAAACTTAATTGCATGTACTAAATACATTCCTATTATAACTGGAAACGGTTAGCACATTAGTAGATTCGCTTGACGATTAAAATCTGACTATAAAAAGATAGTAGTTCTATCTTATGCGATGATAAATAATAGGTATAATGATACTCCTGTATAGCCACAATCTCAAATAATGGGTACAGTTCTGTGAGAACCACAGAAGAGCATAGACTCGTGGAATTGATTAACTATCAATCGTTTAGTATTAATCCTTTGTTGAAGGTATTAGGTAAAATATCAACAATTATATAAAAAAGAAAGGAAAAGATTATGAAAGAAAAAGATTATGTAATTAGTTTAAAAATAGAAAAAGAAATTGAAATAAATGTAAAAGGTAAAAATTCAGATGATGCTTTAAAAAAGATGGAAGATATCATTTTAAAAGGAGATTATGAAAAACTTTTTACTAAAGAAAATACAAGAAATTATGTTATTGCTAATAAAGTAAAAATGAAACCTTTATTCTGTAAAAAGAGAGGGTTTGTACTTTTGAAAAAATGATGGTATCATCATAGTGAGGTGATTTACTTATGAAAAAAATTATTATATCAGCAATAATTATATTAGTAGTTATTACTGGTATTGTCTGTTTTGCATTATATTCTAAAAACATAAAGTTAGATAAACCATCAGAAAGTGGTACTAATTATAATAAAGTAGAAATTAAAGATAATGATATATCTGATGATGAATCTAATACTGATGAGAAATTAGAAGAACCACCAATACAAGAAGAAAATCCTAAGCCAGAAGTAAATAAACAACCTGAAGAAAAAAAAGAGAATAAGAAGTCTGATAATAGTACAAAAAATAATAATACTAAACAGAATACTACAGTGGTAGAAGAAAAGAAACAAGATGTAAAAAAAGAAGCTTGGGAGGATCTTGGACTAAGTGAATATGATTATTATCATAAACCAATGTGGTCTTGGACAAGGGTAGATTTTTCTATAGATGAATATAAAACAGAGCAGAAAACAAAAGAAGCATGTGAATCTAAAGGTCAAGAATATTTTGAACAAGGATTGGGATATTCATGTACTAGCATAAATAGTTATGCTGGAACTTATTTAGGTGAAATGCTTAAAACATTTTGACATCTTAAGTGATGTCTTTTTTTTAAAGGAGGGATTTTAATTGAAAAGAAAAATTCTTAAATACACTTTAATTGGTGTATTTTTATTTATGTCTTTTTTAGGTATTAAAGAAGTTCATGCAGAAAAATATACAGGTCAAGCAATATGGCCATCAGAACATATTCCTAACATTTTTATAAGAAAATATAGGAATGATGGCTATATAAAATATCAACAAGCAAGATTTATGAGAAGAAGTGAAGACAATGCTTTTATGTATTGTTTACAACCTTTTGTAGATATTGATAATAATTTGCCTTATTACAATATAGCAAGAAGTGATTTTGCTAGTGTTTTAAATATAACAGAAGAACAGTGGGATAGAATAGCTTTACTTGCATATTATGGCTATCAGTATAATGAAAATGGCCTTAATCATTCTAATAATAAATGGTATGCAATAACTCAATTAATGATTTGGAGAACTATTGAACCACAAAATAAATTTGTGTTCACAGATACATTAAATGGTAAAGATTTACCAAATAAGTTTGCCGATGAAATTGCTGAAATGGATATGTTGGTAAAAAATCATTATACTAGACCTAATTTTAATATTACTGATTTATCAATACCACTTGGACAAAGTAAAACACTAACAGATTCAAATGGTGTGTTAAAATATTTTAAAGTTTCATCAACTGAAAATGTTAATGCTAAAATTGAAGGTAATAATTTAATTTTAACAGCAACTGAAATTGGTAAAGCAAAAGTAAACTTAGTAAAAAATGCAACAAAACATTCAGCACCACCTATAGTATATTTTAAAGATGGATCACAGAATGTTATGAGAGTAGGATATTATGATCCACTTCCTGCATTATTTAATTTAGATGTTATTGGTGGAAGAGTAGAAATATATAAACTTGATAGTGAAACTAAAGAAAGTTTTCCACAGGGAAATGCTAGTTTGGAAAATGCTATCTATGGAATATATACTACTAATAACGAAAAAATAGGAGAGTTAAAAACAGATTCTAATGGATATGCAATAAGTGATTATTTGCCAAGTCTAGGAGAATTTTATATTAAGGAAATAACTCCAAGCAAAGGTTATACCTTAGACAAAAATAAATATTCATTTATACTTAATGAGAATGTATTACTTGAAAGTTTAGATGTATATGAAAAAGTAAAAGAAACAAATCTTACTTTATTTAAAGTTTTTGCTAATTCATCCTCAGTTTTACCATAATAAATCATATAACCGTATTTTTCAAATATTTCATCTCTTAGTTTTGTTAAAGCTTTGATAGTTGGTTTGTATAAGTCATATTTATCATATGTTTTAACGATAGGCTTACTTTCATTAAATTTTACTATATATGTACTTTTATCA
>OIZI01001461.1_pt1 | contig 10095 bp, 9 predicted proteins | sample 1588441 | NCBI WGS metagenome assembly OIZI01 (sample SAMN03283284) | human gut metagenome | biome: human-associated habitat; material: feces | host: Homo sapiens | place: Peru | collected 2012
CAGGAGTCGAACCTGCGGCCTCTTGAACCCCATTCAAGCGCGCTACCAAACTGCGCTACACCCGGATATTTCTATGACGCGTGAGAAATTATAGCACACCCCTTTCATAAAATCAAGTATTATTTTACTTTCTCCCCCAACTTTTCAAAATACGGTTGCCTTTTTGCGCAATATCATGTACAATAGACCTACATATGAACAAGCGAGGTCTTTCGGTTTGAGCATGACATATCTCGACAACAGTGCCACCACCGCCGTGTGTGAAGCGGCGGCAAAAAAGGCAGTCTATATGATGACGCAGTGCTTCGGCAACCCCTCTTCTCTGCATCGACTGGGCTTTGAGGCGGAGCGGGAGCTGACCGCCGCCAGAGAAAAGGTCGCCGCGCTGATGGGCGTGCCCGCACGGGACGTGCTTTTCACCTCCGGCGGCACAGAAGCCAACAACCTCGCCGTGTTCGGCGCCGCCGCAGCGCTTGCCCGCCGCGGGAAACACATCGTCACCACCGGCGTGGAGCATTCCTCGGTCGCCGCCGCCTGCAAGCAACTGGAAAAAGAGGGCTATGCCGTGACGCGTCTGCTGCCGGACAGCGACGGGCACATCACCGCCGATGCCATCATTGCCGCCTGCCGTCCCGACACGGCGCTTGTGTCGGTGATGCTGGTCAACAACGAGACCGGCGCGCGCTTCTCACTGCCCGATGCGGTGGCGGGGATCCGCCGCCGTTCCCCCTTTGCCTTCATCCACTGCGACGCGGTGCAGGCGGCGGGAAAGCTGCCGCTTTACGGTGCCCGCTGGCAGGTGGATGCCATGTCGGTCAGTGCGCACAAGCTGCACGGACCGAAGGGTTGCGGCGCACTGTATCTGCGGCAGGGCGCGCGCATTCTGCCGCGTCAGGTCGGCGGACTGCAGGAGCGCTCGCTGCGCGGCGGCACGGAAGCCGCCCCCCTTATCGCCGCTTTCGGCGCGGCGGCAGAAGCGCTGCCGCCCCTTGCCGAGCAGGAAGCACTTTTTGAAACGCTCCGCAAACGGCTTTTTGACCGTCTTGCCGACGCCCCCGTTGTGTTCCATCTTCCCGCCGACGGCGTCCCGTATATCATTCACCTGTCCGTTCCGGGATTCAAAAGTGAAACGCTGCTGCACTTTCTCTCCGAACGGGACATTTTCGTTTCCAGCGGCTCCGCCTGCGCCAAGGGTGCCAAAAGCCCCGTCCTGCAGGCGATGGGACTGCCGGAGACCGAGATCGACGGCGCACTGCGCCTGAGCCTGTGCCACAACAACACACCCGAAGACATCGACCGCTTTGCGGATGCACTCATCGCAGCCACGCAGACACTTGCACGAAGGAGATAACGCCATGAAAAAGCACGAAAACGACGACGCGTTTGAAGCAACCGAACAAACCATATTGGCGCTTTTACAGGAGCTGCAGAGTGAGAGCGCGCCGCAGCCCGCAGAGGACGCAGCGGATGCCGCGGCAGAGGAAGAAACACAGACGGCGCTGCCCCCGTCGCCGGACGGCGAAACGGGCGACATCCCCGCCGTGCTGTTCCAAACGCTGCTGGATGACGACACCGATATATCGGATACAGCGGACGAAGCACCCGAAGAAGCGCCCCCCGCACCGCCGAAAAAGCGGCGGCACGCGGCAGTCGGGCGCAAGCCCGACGCCGACCGCGTTGACGGCGACGCCGCAAGCGTGCAGCCGACGGCGGCAAAAGGTCCGTTTGCCCGCATCGTCGGCGCCCTTTTCCCGCAAAAGAGCGATCCCGTTTCCGAGATCGTGCGCAAGTGTGTGTTCCTGATCTCGCTTTTGGTGTTTCTGTGCGCGTCGGGCTTTTTGCTGTATTATATGGTGCTGGAGCCGCGCAGCGTGCAGAACGACACCAACCGCTATGAAAAGCTCTACACCGACACCGCCGACATCGAGGAGACCACCAGCGGCTATGACTATCCCACCGGTATGCAGGCGACGTTCCGCCGTCTGTACGATGTCAACCACGACATCGCAGGCTGGCTGTCCTACACCTCGAACGACAGCGGAAAATTTTTGAACATCAACCAGCCCGTGGTGCATTGCGACAACAACGACACCTATCTCACCCACGCCTTTGACGGCTCGAAAAGCCGCAGCGGCACGCTGTTTTTTGACAAGAGCAACACCATCGAAAAGGACGTGTCCAACCGCGTCAGCATCATCTATGGACACAACATGGCAAGCGGCATGATGTTTGCCAAGCTCAACAAGCTGCTCGGCAATGTGTATTATGCGCGCTCCGCCCCGCTCATCGGGCTGAACACGCTGTATGAAAACAATCAGTATAAGGTCTTTGCCGTCATCATCAACGACGAGGGTGCGGACGCGGAACGCTATTTCGGCTATCTGCGCACCTCCTTTGCCGACGACAACGATTTCATGAACTATGTTGCCGAGCTGCGCGCCCGCTCGCTGTATGACTATCCCGTGGATGTCGGCGCAGACGACGAGCTGCTCATTTTGTCCACCTGCACCGCCAAGAGCCAGGCAAAGGTCGACAACGGCAGAATGGCGGTCATCGCCCGCCGCGTGCGCGCCGATGAGGACACGCAGGTGAACACCGCATCCATCACCGACAACACCGACGTCATCATGCCCTATGCATGGTATACGGCACAGGGGCTGACGCCGCACGCGTTCTATACACAGACCGACTATCACCTGCCGGATGCCGCCGCGGCAACGACCGCATCGACAACGGCGGCAACAACCGTTGCAACAACAACCGCCGCCACCGACGACGCGACCCCCGCGACCGATCCCACCGGTTCGCGCGCAACAAGCACACGCACGACGGCAACCACAGCGGCAACGACCGCCGCAACGACAGCTGCCACGACCGAAACGACCGCATCCACGACGGCAACCACCACACAAACGGAAGGAACAACAGCATGACCAAAACGGAAATTCTGCTCATCAAAAACGGCGAGCTGGCGCTCAAGGGGCTTAACCGCAGCACCTTTGAGGACGCGCTGATGCGCAACCTGCGCCGCCGTCTCAACAAGATCGGAAAATTTGAGATGCGCAAGGCGCAGTCCACCATCTATATCGAACCGGCAGAGCCGACGGCGGATCTGACCGCCGCCGCCGAAGCCGTGTCCAAGGTGTTCGGCATCGCCGCCTTTTCCCGCGCACGCGTCGCGGAAAAGGACATCGACGCCATCGGCGACGCCGCCGTGGACTATCTTGCGGACACGCTGCGCGGCGTTTCCACCTTCAAGGTGGAGACCAAACGCGCCGACAAGACCTTCCCTCTCTCCTCGCCGGAGATCAGCCGTGAGATCGGCGGGCGCATCCTGTCGGCGTTCCCGCGCCTCAAGGTGGACGTCCACACGCCCGATGTCACCGTGTTCGTGGAGATCCGCGATTTCGGTGCCTATGTCCACGCCGACCAGCTGCCCGGCGCGGGCGGCATGCCCGTCGGCACAGGCGGCAGATGCGGCATCCTCATTTCCGGCGGCATCGATTCACCGGTCGCCGCCTACATGATGGCAAAGCGCGGCGTGGAGCTTTACGGCATCCACTTCGCGTCCCCGCCCTACACCAGTGAGCGCGCCGAGCAAAAGGTCATCGACCTTTTGGAGCAGGTGGCGCAGTTCGCGGGGCGCATGACGCTGTGCATCGTCCCGTTCACCCACATTCAGGAGCAAATTCGGGAAAAATGCCCCGAGGAATATTTCACGCTCATCATGCGGCGCTTTATGATGCGCCTTGCCTGCCGCGTTGCCGCCGATAACGATTGCGGCGCGCTGGTCACGGGAGAGAGCGTCGGACAGGTCGCCAGTCAGACCGTCCCCGCCATCGCCTGCACCGATGTGCTGGCAACGCTGCCGGTGTTCCGTCCCGTCATCGGCATGGACAAAGAGGAGATCGTGCAGATCTCGCGAAAGATCGGCACCTTTGACATTTCCATCCAGCCGTTTGAGGACTGCTGCACCGTGTTCACCCCGCGCCATCCCTGCACCCGCCCGAAGCGGCAGAACCTGGAAAAAGCCGAGGAAGCGCTCGATGTCGACGCACTGGTCGAAGAAGCACTCGGCGGTCTGCGGTATATCAAAATTCAGTAGGAAAGGAGAAACAGCATGGAAGCGGCACAGATTTTAGCCCTTTTGCGCGAAAAATCGCTGCAGCTGGCGACGGCAGAATCCTGCACCGCCGGTCTGCTTTCCGCTGCCGTCACCGCCGTTCCCGGCGCTTCCGCTGTTTTCACCTGCGGCGTTGCCGCCTACAGCAACGAGATCAAGAAAACCGTCCTCGGCGTTCCCGCCGCGACGATCGACACCGTCGGTGCCGTCAGCGCCGAAACCGCCATTGCGATGGCGGACGGTGTGCGCCGTTTGGCAAACGCATCGATCGGCGTGTCCGTCACGGGCGTTGCCGGTCCCGCCACCGAGGAAGACAAGCCGGTCGGGACGGTGTTTTTGGCGCTGGCAAACGCCGACCGCGTTTGGGTGCGGGAGCTGCAGCCCGACCCTGCCTGCGTCACACGTGACGCCGTGCGGGAAAAAGCCGTGGCGGTCGCCCTCGAAATGATTGCACAATATGCCGCGGCATATCCCGCCATGACAGCGGGCAGCCTGCCGCTCACATCGCACGCGCCGAAAGAGGTGGAGATCCCGCAGGCAGCGCCGATCGAGGAGCGGCGGCGCTTTTTGGCGGTTTTGCTCCCGTGGAAAGGGGACACACCGAAGGAGCGCATTTTGAAGCTCTGTCTGCCGCTGTTTGTCTGCATGCTGATCGCGGTCGCCTTTTTCTCGGTCAAGCGCCTTTTGTCGGTTTCCGGCAACCAGTCGCTGTACAGCGATCTGCAAAACATGTATATCGACAATACCAACACCGATACCGAAACCGTCGCTTCGGGCAGCGACATCCTGCCGCGCTTCACCGCGCTGTATGCCCAAAACGCGGACATCGGCGGCTGGATCCGCATCGACGGCACGGACATCAGCTATCCCGTCATGAAAAATGCGGGCAGCGACTATTATGCGACCCACAATTTCCGTCAGCAATATTCCGACTACGGCGTGCCCTATTTCGACCGCCGCAACACGCTCGTTTCCGCCCAAAGCCGCAACAGGGTGCTGATCGTTTACGGCAACAACACCGGCGACGGGCAGATGTTTTCGTCGCTGCTCAACTATCGGCGGACGGACTTTTTCAAGGAACACGCAATCATCGACATGAGCACGCTCTATGCCGCCGACAAATGGCAGCTGTTTGCCGTGATGGTGCTTGATCCCGACGAGATCAACGCCTTTGCCTATGCGCAGACAGCCTTTGCCGACGACGACGCGTTCAAAAAATATATCGAAGAGGTGCGCAGCCGCTCGCTGCTCAATACCTCGGTCGTTGTCACGCCCAAAGACGATCTGTTGCTGCTTGTGACACAGGCAGAGGACGAATACGGCTTTGAGAACGCCACCTTCGTCGCGGTCGCCCGCCGCCTGCGGGAGAACGAGACCGCCGCCGACATCACCGTGGGGCGCAACCCCACCGTGCGGATGCCGCGCATTTGGGTGCGCCGCAACTACAGCGTCAGCACCACCGCGTCGAAAGTGTCGCAGACCTCTCCTGCCACCACGACTGCGACCGTCACCGTGCCGTCCACTTCAAAGTCCGCCACAACTGCATCCGTGCCGCCGACCACAAAGTCCACCGTGACCACGTCCACCGCGCCGCCCACCTCAAAGCCCACCACGGCGACGACGGCGGACGAGGAAGATAAACAGGTCGATCAAACGCCATAAACCAAACTGACCGCCGCGCTGAAAAAGCGCGGCGGTTTTGCGTTATCGCTGCAAGCTATAACATATAGTATATATAGTACGGATCGGGCTTTGTCAGAATGGAGACCATGTCCGCAATCACGCCGACCAAAAACAGTCCGGCGTGAAAAGATACAGCACCCCCATCCCCGTTTTCCTTTCATAGAACTTGTGTGCACCGAAAACGCCGAGCGTCAGACAAAGAAAGAATGCCACCCGCTTGCTGCACATGCGTCTGCCATAGCCCGCCCCGACATCCTCCATCACCGTTTGCGTCTGTCTGCCGCACGCCGTGCAAATGACCGCATCCTCCGGTATCTCTGCACCGCAATGCCGACAGCGCTTTGTTGCTTCCATAGATATTCCACCTTGTGTTGACATTCACTGAATGTCATGTTTGCCGCAAGTATACCATATAATTTCCTTGTTGACAAGCACTAAATGTCAAAAAGGAGATCGCCTATGTTCATCAACAAGACAGCCGACGGCAGAAACAATCTCTGCGGCACGCACATTGCCGCACTGCGCAAGCAGCTGCAGCTTTCACAGCGCATGTTCGCCGACCGCCTGCAGCTTGCCGGTCTGGAGATCGAGAAAAACGCCGTGCAGCGCATCGAATGCGGAAAACGCTTTGTCACCGACATTGAGCTGAAAACGATTGCCGAGGTGCTCGGTGTCCCCGTCGGAGATCTGCTGCTGCCATAGATATGTTTTTAACCCGCCGCATTCTTCGGAATGCGGCGGGCTTTTTTTGCCAAAAATTTCTTTGCGCCCTTGTCCACTTTTTTTCCAAAACCTATTGCATTTTCAAAAAAAGCACCGTATAATGTTGGTAAGTGGTTAAAAGTGCATCGAAAGGGTGCAAAGTGGTGAGTTTTTAACAATTCCACCAAGTTTTCCACAATCTCTTTCCACCGTGAAAAGGAGGTGAGCAGCGTGCTGTACGGACGGTATCAACATAACGTGGACGCAAAGGGGCGTTTGTTTGTCCCTGCCAAGCTGCGTGAAAAGCTCGGCGAGAGTTTCATTGCCGCCGTCGTTCTCGATCGCTGCATCTGCCTCTATTCCACCGAGGAATGGGATGCCATGCTGGATCAGATCGCCGCGCTGCCCATGACGAAAGGGCGCGTTCTGATGCGTCAGCTCACCTCGAACGCCGAGGATGTCTCGCCGGATGCGCAGGGGCGTATTCTGCTGCCGCGGCATCTTTTGGAATATGCGGGGCTGGAAAAGGCAGCGCTGGTCATCGGTGCGGGCAAACGCGCCGAAATTTGGAATCCCGAAACCTATGATGCCGAAATGGAAACGCTTTCTCCCGAAAACATGGAGGAAGAGTTTGCCAACCTCGGCTTCTGAGAGGACGCATCATGGCGGACACGACCTATCACATTCCCGTTCTCCTGAAAGAGACCGTTGACGCGCTGGAGATCGACCCAAAAGGGATCTATCTTGACGGCACGGCGGGCGGCGGCGGGCACAGCAAAGCCATCGCCTCGCGTCTCACGGACGGCAGGCTCATCGCCCTCGATCGCGACCCCGACGCCGTCAAGGCGGCAGGCGCGGCGCTTGCGGGGCTTCCCGCCACCGTGGTGCAATCGAATTTCACCGAGATGGACAAGGTGCTTTCCGCACTCGATATTCCCGCCGTGGACGGTATTCTGCTCGACATCGGCGTTTCCTCGCATCAGCTGGACACCGGCGCGCGCGGCTTTTCGTTTCACATGGATGCGCCGCTCGACATGCGCATGAGCCAAAGCGGACAAACCGCCGCCGATCTTGTGAACACGCTGGACGAGCGGGCGCTTGCCGATATTTTTTTCACCTATGGTGAGGAACGGTTTTCCCGCCAGATCGCCCGTGCGATCTGCCGCGTGCGGCAGACGGCGCCGATCACGACCACCCTGCAGCTTGCCGACATCATCGCCTCGTCCGTCCCTGCGGCGGCGCGGCGGGACGGTCACCCCGCCAGGCGGGTGTTTCAGGCGCTGCGCATCGCCGTCAACGATGAGCTCGGGTGTCTCACCCGCGCACTCGACACGGCTTTTGACTGTCTGAAAGTCGGCGGCGTTCTCGCCGTCATCACCTTTCATTCGCTCGAGGATCGCATCGTCAAGCAGCACATGCACGCCTGGAAGCAGGGCTGCATCTGCCCGAAGGATTTTCCCGTCTGCACCTGCGGACGCACGCCGGCGGCGCGTGTCGGAAAGCCCGTCACCGCATCCGCCGAGGAGCTTGTCGCCAATCCCCGCTGCCGCTCCGCCAAGCTGCGGTATGCCAAAAAGCTGCACGAAGCCTATAAGGACTGAAAGATAAAAAGAAGTACAAAAAGAGGAGGAAAAGCAAATGACACCCGCAAACAGCGGCACTGCCTATGATCTGTCCCTGTTCGAGACAAAAAAAGCGGAGCTTGTTGCTCTGAAGCCGAACAAAAAAGAACAAAAGCATTCGAATAAGCGCGCACGGCTGCAGCGTTTCTTCAACGCCGTCGCCTATATCGCGGTGGCGGTCGCCGCCCTGTTTGTCATCGGCTTTCTCATCACCTCGAATGTGCAGCTGACCGAAATGAACGCGCAGATCAGCGAAAGCAAGGCGCGCCTCACCGAGCTGCAAAGCGAGCAGGTGCGGCTGCAAAGCGAGCTTGCAAGCAAAACGTCCATTGCCAACGTCAACGACTATGCCCGTGAAAACGGCATGACCGCCGCAGACGGCAGCCAGATCACCTACATTACCGTGTCGGGCAGTGACACCGTGACCGTTGCCGAGGAAAGCGGCAACTGGCTTTCCAAGGCGTGGAACGCCATTGTCGGTTTCTTTTCATAAAAACCGACGACCTTCATAAAATATAGTAGCTGCAAACTGCAGACGAGAGTCGGGATACATTCTTGACTCTCTTTGTAGTATTATAGGGAGAGAAAAACCATGCCGAAACCGCCGAAAGCCAAAGCGCCGGAGCCGAAAAAGCCGTCCGGCAAAATGAATTGGCGCAACTATGCCGTGCTGGCTGTCATGCTGGTGCTGGTGGTGCTTGTGGTCGGACATATGGCACTCATTCAGCTGGTGCAGGGCGACGACTGGCTGTCCCGCGCCCGCTCACAGCAAATGAGCGACAGCGTGGTTGCCGCCAAGCGCGGCACGATCTATGACGCCAACATGGAGCCGCTTGCCATTTCCGCCGACGTATGGCGTCTCATCATGTCCCCGAAGGACATTTCCGAAGTAAAGCCCGCCCGTATGCCCGAGGGCGTCACGACCACCGAGGGGCTGCGCGCATTCATCGCCGACGGGCTTGCCGAGCTGCTCGGCGTGGACAGGGAAAAGCTGTTCAAGCAAACGGGCAAGACCAATTCCCAATATGAAGTGGTCAAATCCAAGGTGGAATATGACCAAAAGGAAGCATTCAGCAAATGGGTGACCGAAAACAAGCTCACCGGCGTTTTCAGCATCATCCCCGACTATAAGCGCTATTATCCGCAGGGCACGCTTTTGTCGCACGTCCTCGGCTTCACCGGCACGGACAACAACGGTCTTGAGGGGCTGGAAGCGTCCTATGACGAGGTGCTGTCCGGCGTGCCGGGGCGCATCGTCACCGCGCAAAACGGCTGGGGCGACGAAATGCCCTCCCAGATGGAATACAGCAAGGTCGTGGACGCCCAGGACGGCAACAACCTGGTGCTGACCATCAATCAGACCGTGCAGATGTATGCGGAGAAATATCTTGCGGAAGCGGTCAAGGAGACAAACTCCACCAACCGCGGCTGCATTCTCATTCAGAACGTCAAGACCGGCGGCATCCTGGCGATGGCGACAAAGGGCGACTATGATCCGAACAACCCCTTTGTCCTCGCCGACGAGCAAAAGGTCAAGGAGATCGAGGCGCTGCCCGAAGAGGAGCGCGCGGCGGCAAAGACGACCGCGCTGCAGCAGCAGTGGAAAAACAAAGCCGTCTCCGAAACCTATGAGCCGGGTTCGGTCTTTAAGGTGTTCACCGCCGCCGCAGGACTGGAAGAGGGCGTTGCGACCGCCGCCACCTCCTTCAACTGCCCCGGCTACTATAAGGTCGGCGGCTGGACCATCCGCTGCCACAAGCACGGCGGTCACGGTACGCTCGACATGGCAGGCGCCGTTTCCAACTCCTGCAACCCCTATTTCATGCAGCTCGGCATGAAGATGGGCGCGCACGTGTTCTTCAAATACTTCACCGCGTTCGGTTTCACCGAAAAGACCGGCATCGACATGAGCGGCGAGACTTCCAACGCGGGGCTGTATCACTCCGAAAAAACGCTGAGCGAAAC
>OIZI01001463.1_pt1 | contig 10076 bp, 9 predicted proteins | sample 1588441 | NCBI WGS metagenome assembly OIZI01 (sample SAMN03283284) | human gut metagenome | biome: human-associated habitat; material: feces | host: Homo sapiens | place: Peru | collected 2012
CCGCGGCCAAGAACATCGCGCGGAAGCTCAACGACGACCAGAATACAGTGGAGGGCGGCTTTGCAAAGGGCGGGCTGAAGAGCATCATCCACCAGATCCGCACGCTGTACCGCGCAAATACCGGCGAGTCCGCTGCGCTGGCCAAGGAGCTGGAACTGATCCTGCGGCAGGACTTCGGCTGCAGCTGCATCGTGCCGGAGCAGGGAGAATCGTTTGACCCGCTGACCATGGCCAAAAACGACTTCAACATGCCGGACGGACCGGTCGGCAAAGTGGTTGCCTGCGGCTGGATGCTGAACGAATCGATTCTTGAAAAAGCAATTGTCATCCCTCAAAAGGAGGTCTGATCCATGCCTGTAAATAATACTGCATCGCTGCGCAACGCAATGCGTGCGGCTCTGGATGAAAAAGGGGTCTCGGTCGCGTTCGGCCTGGACTTTGGCACCTACCGCTCCATGATCGCCACCTACGACCGCGACAGCGGCAGCCTTGCCGTGCCGAACTACTCGGATGCCTGCCTTGGCGGCATCCCTTCGCTGTTCTGGCGCACGGCGGACGGCAAGGAGTGGGTGGGCGACGAAGCCTATGCCCGCGACTGCCTTTCGAACGACCCCGACGGCGTTTGCTCCAGCGTCAAAACCCATCTGCATGAAAAAGAGATCGTTCTGCACGGGCACAGCTATACGCCGCAGGAAATCGCTGCGCGCATCGTCCAGCGCGTTGTGGCGGTGACGAACCCTCTGCTGGAGCAGGAGTATATCGATACCGAGTTCGATGCCATTACCTGCGGCATCCCCGTGCGGTTCGGTGCCCCGGAGCACGATGAGATCAAGCGCATCGTCAGCAAGGCCCTTGGCCCCGGCAAAACGGTCTCGATCGTGCCGGAGCCGATCCTTGCGGCGCTGTCAACGGACTTCTATCTGGAAAAATCCGGAAAATCCACCAACCGCCCGGTTCTGGTGTTCGATATGGGCGCCGGTACGTTCGACACGGCGCTGCTCCAGCCGAACCCAAAGCCGACTGCGAGAAATGAGTATCCCTATATCGTGCTTACCTCGGACGGCTCCGAGATCGCCGGCGATGCAATGGATACACACATGGAGCAGCTGATGCTCAGCAAGCTGCCCGCCGGCAAAGAGTGGGAAACGCTGAAGAACACCCGCCATCAGGATCGGATCGCCCTGCACTTTTCCGCCCGCAAGGTCAAGGAGCGCCTGTCCATGGAAGGCTGCACCGAAATCGACGAGCTAATCACGACTTCCGCCGGGGGACGCTGCACCCTGCATATCACCCGCGCCGAGTATGAGCAGTGCATCTGCGATGATATCCGGAAGAATGTGGAACTTTCGGCGAAGATCGTAGAGGAAAAAGGGTTCTGGAACAATGCTGCGCTGGATATCGTCCTTGTGGGCGGCTCCACCTATCTGCCGCTGGTGCGCAAGCTTCTGCTGGAAAAATTCAGCTGGCTGGATGGCAGCCACATCCAGCAGCGCCTGCCGGAAAAGGCGGTGGCGCTGGGCGCGGCGGTGTACACGGCGCTTCCGTCGGTGGTCCGGCCCAAATTTGCGCATGGATACGGTGTTTCCACCTACAATGTCAAGGAAGACCGGGAAATGATCCATGTCTGCATCCCTTCCCATGCGGATGTGCCCATGACGCAGAAATTTACCTATGCCACCCGCTTCAACGGCCAGACCGGAGTGCAGTTCATGGTCTATGAGGTCGATCACGGCGCACTGGGCCAATTCCTGGAGCTTGCCGACGGCTCCCAGCTGAAGAGCGGCCAGAGAGCGTTTACGATCTACCACGGCTTTGACCGCTCGGTGCCTGCCGACACACAGGTGGAGCTGACCGTTACACTGGACGAAAACGGCATCCTGACGCTGCGGGTCGGCGATTTCGGCATCAGCGCCGATACGGAAGAAATCGTCAATCTGTTCTCTGTCGTAGCAGACGGAGGAAAATAAGATGAAAAATCCCGTTTATTATTTCAGCGAGATCGGAAGCATTCTGTTCAATGGGTTCATGGATCCGAAAGAGGACGATGTCCATGCGGACATCATGGCGCCGGCGAACGCTGTGGCCACACAGGTCAAGGCAAGCAGCGGCAAATTCCCCTGCAGAACGCTGTTTGCACAGCTGTTTCTCGGCCCGATGGTGCTGGCGCATCATGGCTCCAAAGCCCCCGAGAAGATCTGGGAACGGCAGAATGCATTGATGCAGGAATACTTCGCTGCGCTTACAGAACTTGGCAAAGAAAACGGGAGCGGCGGTTCCGGCACCGCGGACTGTGCGGTTTTCCGCGACCGTGCACAGCGGCTGATCGACACCCTGAACACAAAACCGGGAAGCGGCAGCACAGGGCTGTTTTATGAGGAAATGAAATCGCCGGAATCCAGCGGCCCGCCCTATGCGGCCAAGGCGAACAACTACCAGACGGCCTCCCGTTATTATGATGCGTGGCAGAGCACACAGAACGAAGAAGCGTTGAAACGCGCCCTGCAAAGCGTGGAAGAGCTGTATACAAAGGAGCTGGACTGGATCTTTTTCGGCGCGGACGGGACGCTGCAAGCCAAGATCCGCGCCATACGAGAAAACTGCCTGCCGCAGAGCGGCGGCTTTCTGCCGAAAGGGACGAGCAGCGGCGGCGTTCTGTTCCGGGCGCTGCTCTGCGCGGCCTGCGGCGCAAGCAAAAACAAAGCCGGTGCCCGCCGGCTGCTGGAGGATTTTCTCGGCTTCCCGAACGAGGAAGCGGAAACGCAGGAAACAGCTTCTCCGGGCGCGGTCAATACGTTTGTGGAACTGTTGGGGAATCCGGACTTCCGCAGCATGATGCACGAGACCCAGCAGACGATCCCGCTGATGGAAAGCCTGATAGAAGCGATGAAGGCCTGCCTGAAGGAAGAGCGGAAAGCGGTTTGTACACAACTCGAACGGACCGACGATGACGAAGAAGAGGAAAAACTGATAAGGCAGCTAAAGAGGTTGAAAGAGCTGATCCGGCAGCTGGATCCCAAAGAAACGCGCTGAATGCCGCCAGCTTACCCCGATGCCGCGGAGCCGGAAGCTCCTGCGGCATTTTTTCTGCAAAAAGATACACGGCCCGGCAATTTTCACAGAAGTATTATACTTTCTTCAGTATCCTGAAGAAATGAAAAACGTGAGACAGAAGGAATCAAAATGAAGAAAAAAGGTTGAGACGGATCGCCGGCCTTTTGCTTGCGGCTGTGCTGCTGTGCGGATGCAGCACGCTTCCGGGCACGGCGTCCAGTAGCAGGGATGAGCCGAAGGTGCTCACCGTCGGCTGCGACACCTACGCACCGTTCAGTTATCTGGACGCCGACGGCAAACCCACCGGCGTCGACATGGAGCTGGCGACGGAAGCGTTCCGCCGCATGGGTTATGAGCCGGAGTTCCGGTTCATCAACTGGGAGGAAAAGAAAGATCTGCTGGAGAGCGGCGAGATCGACTGCATCTGGAGCAGCTACACGATGGACGGCCGCGAGGACGAATACCAGTGGGCAGGCCTCTATATGAAGAGCAGCCAGGTGGTGGCTGTCAATGCGGACAGCGACATCTACACCCTCAGCGACCTTGCGGGCAAGACCATTGCGGTGCAGTCCACCACCAAACCCGAGGATATCCTCCGCAGCCGCGACAGCCGCATCCCGGAGCTGCGCAAGGTGATCTCGGTGCAGAAGCGCGCGCTGAACAACGATTTCCACTGAGACGGAAATGTGAAAGAAATTCACATTTTGCCGGTGTTAAGTAACGTTCCTTCAGGAGGACTTGACAAAACTGTCCGTATGGGGCATACTAGATGACGTGTTACAACACACTGAGCTGAATAGAAATCGAATATAGAGGATGCGATGCAGAAGAGTACCTCACGGAGCCGGCGGGCTTTGAAGTGAGCGAAAGGCAATCATCGCCGAACGGGACCTTGCGGCGGCAGGTCTGCGTGGGGGTGCGGAAAAGATCCGTACCACTCCTTCATTGAACATGAAGTGGCGCTATTGCAATTCTGGGTATCTGCTCAGCAGTGCAGCACTCCGCAAGGAAGCGGGGTGAGACAGCGCTGCTGTGCAGGTGCCCTTTTTATTTTGCGAAAAAAGGGCTGCCGGTACGGCTGCGTGTTTGAGTTTGAGGGCTATTCCGCACAAAAAGAAAGGGGAAACAAAAAACAATGATCAACTTCCTGAACTGGCTGGATGGCGTCCTCTGGGGCATCCCGCTCATCGTCCTGATGCTGGCCACCGGCATCTACTTTACCGTGCGGTCCGGATTTTTCCAGTTCACCCACTTTGGCTGGATCATGAAAAACACCGTGGGCCAGATTTTCCACGGCACAGCGGATAAAAATGAGTCCGGCAAGGGTATGCTGCATCCGTTCGAGACCATTGCCACCGCCATCGGCGGCACGGTTGGCTTCGGCAACATTGCCGGCGTGGCCACCGCTGTGGCTGCCGGCGGCCCGGGCGCTGTGTTCTGGATGTGGCTCACCGCTGCTTTGGGCATGATCCTGAAGCAGGTGGAAGTCACGCTGGGCTGCTACTACCGCCACACCAAGGAGGACGGCTCCACCACCTTCGGCGGCCCCACCTATTACATGGAGTACGGCCTTGGCAAGGAGCGCCATTGGGGCAAGCTGTGGCTGATCCCGGCCATCATCTTCGGCATCGGCATCTTCAGCACCTTCTTTGTCACTTCTTCCACCCTGACGGCTTCTCAGGTCGTGGCGGGTGCGTTCCATCTGGGCAGCATCCACATCGGCTCCCTTGAGGTGGAGGGCATCATTCTGGTGGGCATCGGCCTGACCGTTATCGACTACATCATCACCAGCGGCGGCGTCAAGGGCGTGGCCCAGATCTTCTCCAAGCTGGTGCCCGTCATGAGCATCATCTACATCCTCATGGGCATCGTCATGATCGTGGTCAACATCAACCGCGTGCCCACTGCCTTCGTCTCCATCTTCCACGATGCCTTCACCGGCACGGCTGCCATGGGCGGCTTTGCAGGCGTGGCCGTTTCCGAGATCGTCCGCGTGGGCATGGCCCGCGCCGTCTACTCCAACGAGGCCGGCTGGGGTACTTCGCCCATGATCCACTCCTCCGCGCGCACCAATCACCCGGTCAGCCAGGGCCTGTGGGGCTCCTTTGAGGTGTTCTTCGACACCTTCATCATCTGCACCATCACGGCTCTTTCCGTCATCCTGAGCGGCATGTGGACCGACGGCACCAACGGCGGTACGCTGGCTCTGGAAGCCTTCCAGCAGGGCTTCGGCCAGGTGGGCGCATGGCTGCTGGCCATCATCATGATCGTGTTCACCGCCACCACCTCCGGCGGCTGGTTCACCTACTACATCGCCATCCTGAACCACCTGTACAAGAACCGCGAGGGCATCTTTGGCAAGGTGATCATGAAGCTGTTCTATCTCACCCGCGCACTGCCCGGCCTGCTGTGGACCATCTATCTGGTCAAGACCAACAACCAGGGCTTTGTGTGGACGGTCGTGGATATCACCTCGGCCATCCCCACCTTTGTCAACGTGGCGGTCATCCTGCTGCTGTCCGGCGATTACCTCAAGCTGCTCAAGGACTATAAGGCACGCTATCTGGGCATCGGCAAGGTGAACCCCAAGACCAAGCTCTTCTATGAAGAGGACGCTGCGGTCAAGGCCGACAACTGATCGAAAAAAGGAAGCATAAACCATGAAAACCATTTATTTCAACGGCAATGTCTACACCGGCGGCGAGGCACTCGTCTCCGCCTTTGCGGTGGAAAACGGAAAGTTCGTCTTTGCCGGCTCCGATGCCGAAGCAAAGGCGCTGGCAGCGGAGGGCGACACCCTGACCGATCTGGACGGAAAATTCGTCTGCGCTGGTTTCAACGACAGCCACATGCATCTGCTCAACTACGGCGCTTCGCTGGGCGCTGCCAAGCTGGCCGAGCACACCGGCAGTCTGGCTGATCTGCAGAACGCCCTGCGGGACTTCCTTGCGGCGCATCCCCGCAAGAACGGGGCATGGCTGCGGGGCCGCGGCTGGAATCAGGATTACTTCACCGATGTGCACCGGATGCCCGACCGCTACGATCTGGACAAGGTGTCCACCGAGGTGCCCATCCTCATCACCCGCGCCTGCGGCCACTGCCTTGTGGTCAACTCCAAGGCGCTGGAGCTGCTGCCGGTGTCCAAGGATACCCCGCAGCCCGAGGGCGGCCGCATCGGTCTGGACGAGAACGGCGAGCTGGACGGCCGGTTCTATGATAACGCCATGGATCCGCTGTATGAGTCCATCAAGGCCCCGGACCGCGAAGAGCTGAAGGAAATGATGCTGGAAGCCTGCAAGGAGCTGAACCGCTACGGCGTCACCAGCAGCCAGACCGATGACTACTGTGTCTACCGCAGCATCCCGTACTCCGAGGTGAACGAGGCGTACAAGGAGCTGGAAGCCGAGGGCAAGCTGACGGTGCGCGTGTACGAGCAGTGCAACTTTACCGAACCGGAACAGCTGCAGCAGTTCCTCGCCGACGGCAACATGACCGGCAAGGGCACCGACCGCTTCAAGATCGGACCGCTGAAGCTGCTGGGCGACGGTGCTCTGGGCGGCCGCACCGCCTACCTGAGCAAAGGCTATGCCGACGACCCGGGCAACCACGGCTTCCCGCTGTTCTCCAAAGAGACGATGCAGGCGCTGGTGTCCTGCGCCAACGCTGCCGGGATGCAGATCGCGACCCACGCCATCGGCGATGCCTGCCTTGACATGGTGCTGGACTGCTACGAGAATGCCCTGAAAGAGCACCCCCGCACCGACCACCGTCACGGCATCGTCCACTGTCAGGCCAGCCGCGCCGACCAGCTGGAACGCATCGAAAAGATGAGCCTGCACGTCTACGCGCAGAGCATCTTCCTCGACTACGACAACCACATCGTGGAGCAGCGTCTGGGCAAGGAACTGGCTTCCACCAGTTACAACTGGAAGACCCTGAAGGACCACGGCGTGTCCGTTTCCAACGGCACCGACTGCCCGGTGGAGCTGCCGGACGCACTGGCCTGTATGCAGTGTGCGGTCACCCGCACCTCCCTGCATGACCATGTCGGCCCCTATCTGCCGGAGCAGGCCTTCAGCGTGAAGGAAGCGCTGGACAGCTACACCATCGAGAGCGCAAAGGGCAGCTTTGAAGAGAATGTCAAGGGCCGCATCGCGCCGGGCTATCTGGCAGATTTCGTGGTGCTGGGCGATAACCTCTTCACCATCTCTCACGATTCCATCAAGGACGTGCCGGTGCTGGCTACCTATGTGGGCGGCGAGTGCGTCTACAAAAAGTAATGATTCGCTAGCGTAAAACAAAACGACCACCGCATGAAAGTGCGGTGGTCGTTTTTGCGTAGTGGCTGGAAAAAGCTGAGAGGATCGTTTCACAGTGTCGGCATCTGGTTCTCGATCCAGTCGGCCAGCGGGGCGGGGTCATCCAGCGGAAAGTCTGCCCCGGGCACATCGCCCGCCACGGCCAGCGGCTGGAATGCCACGCTCCCGGTGCCTGCCGCTTTGCGGATGACCTCGATTTTGGGCCAGCCGCTCTCGTTGAAGCCTTCCAGCAGCACCAGATCGTAGCTGTGGCGCTCGAACAGAGCCAGCAGATCCTGCTCGTTCAGGCGGAATTCCTCGGTCAGCAGATAGCGCCCCGCGCTGAACACGGCCACACCGGCAGCGCCGGCATTGTGGAGCCGGGCGGTGTCGGGGTCGGCGGCGTCCAGCTCTGCCTGCCGGATGACGCCTACTTTCAGCCCGCGGGCCTTGAGCACCGGGATCAGCGCGGCCAGCAGCGTAGTTTTGCCGCAGCCTTTGGCGCCGCTGACGGCCAGCACGGCCGGATGCTTGAAATTCAGTTCGGCGGCAAGCGCCTGTTTCTGTTCACTGTACAAAAGAAATCCCTCCCTTAATCTCCGATGCGGACGAACCGGGGCTGCACCCTGCCGTCCCGTTCCACGGTCTCGCACCACATGGCGGCCGGGCGCACCCAAAGCCCCCGTTCGCCGTACAGGGCGCGGTAGACCACCAGCTCTTCCTCTGTTTCGCTGTGGTGCGCCATGCCGAGCACCTGATATTCATTGCCCTTGAAATGCCGGTAGCGGCCGGGCTGGACGTTGTACTTGAATCCTTCCATGCTGTCCTCACTTTGATTTCTGACTTGAACCATTATAGCATACTTTCCCGCCATAAAAAAGCCACTGCACAAAGAAAAAGGCGGCTGCCGCTCAAAACGGAAGCCGCCGGAAAAACTGCTGTTACAGCTGCGCCTTGCCCATGCAATAGGTCTGCAGGACATCGTAGTTATCGTCCAGCACCACGATATCGGCATCCTTGCCCACCTGCAGCGAACCTTTGCGGTCGTCCAGGTGCAGGCAGGCGGCCGGGTTGATGGTGCAGGCGTTCAGGGCGTAGTTGAAAGGCACCATGGCCTCTTCCACCAGAATGCGCAGGCCTTTGTTGATGTTCAGGGTGGAGCCGGCCAGCGTGCCGTCGTCCAGATGGGCGCTGCCGTCCGGGTAGACGGTGATGTGGTTCCCGCCGAAGATGTACTCACTGCCAACAGGCGTGCCCTTGGCCATCAGGGCATCCGAGATCATGATGGCGTGGTCCGGGCCTTTGCTCATGAAGTAGTTGTTCAGGGCAGCCGGGGTGGAGTGGCAGCCGTCGCAGATGATCTCGCCGTACATGGTGCGGATGCGGTAGGCGGCACCCACCAGACCGTTGGCGCGGTGGGCAAAGGGAGACATGCCGTTGTACACGTGGGTCATGGAGCGTGCGCCGTTGGCCCATGCCATCACGGCCTGCTCGTAGGTGGCGGCGCTGTGGCCCAGGCTGACCACCACGCCGTGGGCAGTCAGCCAGCGGGTCAGGGCAAAGTTCTCGTCGTGCTCGGGGGCAAGGGTGATGTAGCGGATATGGCCCCGGGCTGCCTGCTGGTATTTCCGGAACTGCTCCACCGTGGGCTTTGCAATGTACTCGGGCGGCTGGGCACCCTTGTATTTCATGTCGAGGAAGGGGCCTTCGAAGTGGATGCCGAGGATCTCGGCGCCTTCGTAGCCGCCCTCCATCACGTTGGCCACGTTGGCCACGGCATGGGTCAGCACCTCCTCGCTCTGGGTGACGGTCGTGGCCAGAAAGCTGGTCACACCTTCGGAGACGATGTGCTTTGCCCAGTAGCGCAGGCCCTCGGGCTTTGCGTCGTTGGTGTCGAACTCATAGGCACCGTGGCAGTGGATGTCCATAAAGCCGGGGACGATGCGCTTTGCGCCGTAGTCCGCGTCGGCGGTCTTTTCGCCGTAGGGGAAGATGCCGGTGATCTTTCCGTCTTCAACTTCGAGTGCCGCCGGCACGAACTGGTCGGCGATCCAAACTTTCTGGCTCTGGATGATCATGGAAAATGCCCTCCCGTAAAACCTTCATCATAAATCCTGCAGGCCAAAGCCTGCTCACAGAAAAAGTATACCATTTTTTGTGCGGATTGACCAGACGTCCGGCGGCATTTTTGAAAATTCTGGGTATGTGAACGGCAAAAATCGTGATTGGAGACGCTTTTTTTCGAGCACACCGACCCGCGCATTCCGCAGGTAAAGCAGGTGTACAGCTGTTCCAATATCCGCAGACCTGCAGGCGCTGCTGCGCAAGGGCTATGTGGACGCCATTGCGTCCCATCAGGAAACCATGCGGCTGCTGGTGGAAAGCAGCAAGGGACTTTACCGGATGCTGGACGAGAGCCTGTACACGGCGCAGCTTGGCGCTGCCTTCCAGAAGGAAACCCACAAAGAGCTGGCGCGGCATCTCTCCCCGAGGGGGAAGCCTTGGATGGGTTTTACTGTAACATGAAAAGGGCCGATGCACACTGCCTCGTGCATCGGCCCCTTTGTTCAATACGAACTCAGCCCCAGGCTCACATCCAGCGCCTGATCCACCCGCTTCTGGTCCTCCGGGGTGATCTGGCCCGCCCGCTCCCGCAGGCGGTGCTTATCCAGCGTGCGGATCTGCTCCAGCAGCACGATGCTGTCCTTGGCAAGGCCGGTGTCCTCC
>OIZI01001464.1_pt1 | contig 10074 bp, 10 predicted proteins | sample 1588441 | NCBI WGS metagenome assembly OIZI01 (sample SAMN03283284) | human gut metagenome | biome: human-associated habitat; material: feces | host: Homo sapiens | place: Peru | collected 2012
GCAGTTGAAGCCTATTGCATTATTCTGATAGAAACTATAAAAAATATAGTTGACCTCCTTAAAATGTGAAGCTATACCTTTACCCATCACTCCTACCGCATTTACAATATTGACAAGTGCTTGAGCAGAACTTTCTAATAAATTGCCTTTTACAAATCTAATCATATCCAATAATCCTAAAAGCACACTTTATATGCTTTTTAAAACATATTTTATCTTCCAAAACTAATTTTGTTTTTAAGCAATGCAAAAATACTATTTTTATTTGAAACATACAAATAAAAATTGGTCAATTCAATAAAATTTAGTATTTTTGCAAAAAATATTTAGTTATGAATAAAGTTAGTATTATCATGCCATCTTACAATGCTGCAAAATTTATTGCTGCATCAATCCAATCTGTAATAGAACAGACCTATAGTAATTGGGAACTATTGATAACAGATGATTGTTCTAAAGATGACACAATTAATATCATTAAAAAGTTTCAAGAAATAGACAATAGAATTCAACTATTTTCTACAGGAAAAAATAGCGGTGCTGCAGCTGCAAGGAACATATCTTTACAAAATGCTACTGGAAAATACATTGCATTTTTAGATAGTGACGACACATGGATTTCCAACAAACTAGAAACTCAAATCAAGTTTATGGAAAAAAATAATATCGCTTTCTCTTTCAGTAACTATAGCGTAATGAAAGAAGACGGAACCCCAACTGGAAATATTATCCACGCTCCAAAAGTTATAGGTTATCATGGATATCTGCGCAATACCATTATAGGATGTCTGACCGTTATCATAGATAAGGAAAAAACAGGACCATTTATGATGCCTAATATCAAAAGTTCTCATGACATGGCATTATGGCTACTCATTATGAAAAGAGGTTTTAAGGCATATGGACTGCAAAAAACATTAGCCAACTACCGTTTAGTTTCAACATCTAACACAGCAAAAAAATGGAAAGCAGCCAAGGATGTTTGGAAAGTTTATAGAGAAATTGAGCATATAAATCCAATTTATTCTACAATATGTTTCGTGGGATATGCAATAAACGCAATAATAAAGCGTTTATAAATAAAAACATCATATTTCACAAAATGATTATAAAATACATCTTCGATAGAGTAACAGCAATGATCGGACTCATTTTACTTAGTCCAATATTGCTTACAACGTGGATTCTTATCCGCATCAAAATGCCTGACGGACCAGCTATCTTTACTCAAAAGAGAGTTGGAAAAGATGGTAAGTTGTTTACGATGTACAAGTTCCGTTCCATGTCTCAAAACCATGGAGGATCTTCTGTATCCGTAGCAGGTGAAAGCCGTATCACTCCTCTTGGAGCTAAACTAAGGAAATATAAAATAGATGAACTGCCTGAACTTTGGAACGTACTGATTGGGGATATGAGTTTCGTTGGACCTCGACCAGACGTACCAGGATACGCAGATAACTTAAAAGGAGAAGATAGAGAAATCCTAAAACTTCGCCCAGGTATTACAGGACCTGCCAGTTTGAAATATAGAGACGAAGAGGAATTGCTTGCTAAGCAAGCCAATCCACAGGAATATAACGACAACATCATTTATCCTGACAAAGTTAAAATAAATCTCTATTACCTTCATCACTATAGTTTTATCATGGACATAAAAATGATTATTGCTACAGTAACAGGAAAGAGAATTATATACAATAAAGAATTAATATAGAAGAACACCATCTATAACTGATGTTCACGACTATAAAATATTTTAAACAATGGAGAACAGAAAGAGAATTTACTTGTGTCTTGCCCACATGAGTGGTAACGAAATGAAATATATCAAAGATGCTTTTGATACCAATTGGGTTGTTCCATTAGGCCCTAATGTCAATGGTTTTGAGGAAGATCTTGAGAATTTTGTGGGTCAAAACAAGGAAGTTGTTGCATTAAGTGCAGGAACTGCAGCAGTACACCTTGCCTTAATAGACTGTGATGTAAAAGCTGGTGATGAAGTGATGGTTCAAACTTTTACATTTTGTGCTTCAAGTAACCCTATTAAATATTTAGGTGCAAAACCTGTATTTGTGGATAGCGAAAAGGAAACATGGAACATGGATCCACAACTCTTGGACAAAGCTATCGCTGATAGAATAGAAAAGACTGGCAAAAAACCAAAAGCCATCATTGTGGTCTATCTATATGGTATGCCAGCCAAGATTGACGAAATCATACAAGTCGCCAACAAATACGATATTCCGCTCATAGAAGATGCTGCAGAGGGTCTTGGCTCACGCTATAAAGGACAAGTGTGTGGTACTTTTGGAAAATATGGTGTATTAAGCTTCAATGGTAACAAAATGATTACTACAAGTGGTGGTGGAGCACTGATATGTTCAGACACTGAAAGCCAAGCACGAATCATGTTCTATGCTACGCAAGCAAGAGAATCATATCCTTACTATCAACATGAACATATTGGATATAACTATCGACTGAGCAATGTATGTGCAGGAATTGGTCGTGGTCAGATGACTGTATTAGATGAACATATAGCACATCATAAACACATACACGAACTATATGAGAAACTTCTTGCTGACGTCAAAGGTATTACGGTACATAATAATCCTACATCTGATTATGATTCAAATTTCTGGCTCAATACAATTGTGTTAGACGAGAACATTCATATTAAGGGCGAAGAAAAAGCATATAATCAAATTATCACAGGTGCTGTAGGAGGAGCTGCAGGGGTTACACATGAGGCAAAGAATGTTCATACGAACATAGAACCAAATAAGAACGTAGAAGCATTACGAATTGCACTTGACCAAGCATCTATTGAGGCAAGACCATTATGGAAGCCTATGCACTGTCAGCCAGTTTATTCAGACTGTGTATCCTATACAAATGGAGTAAGTGAAGATTTATTCCATAAAGGTCTATGTTTGCCGAGTGGTCCATGTGTCACAGATGAAGACGTACATTACATCATCGACACTATCAAAGAAAACATTATACAATAAACATCATAAATAAAACAACCTAATATTAGATAAAAGAATATGAGGTTCTTCAGTAAATTATCAAATTGGTATTTTTCCAAAAAGTCACTACCCTATTGGTGTATTTTTTGGATAGATTGTGCTGTGATATATTTGTCATACCTTTTTATATACCAGCAAATTAATAGCGGAGCACAAGCATTAGGAATATTAGGACAACTCTCTGCTGTCTTTGCAATTTTCACGATGTTCCATGCCATAGGTTTTAGGATGTTCCATACTTACGATGGCATTCTAAGATATTCTTCTTTTGTTGATTTGCAGAAAGTATTCTATGCAGTAACTGTCGGTGCAGTTTTATCTATACTGACTAAGAACATGCTGCTGAATACTCAATTATTTCCAAGAGTTGAGATTCAGTATCGCAATATCATCTTAGGTTCACTTGTTGCAACACTTATCTTGTGGGCCATCAGAGTCATAGCCAAAACCGTATTTGATGTATCTTTATCGGATTATAACATCAAGAATGCTTTTATATATGGTGTAAAGGAAGGCGGCATCGGTCTCGCTAAGCAAATCAAGAATGATAAGCCTATGAAGTTCAAACTCATGGGATTTATTTCTGATGATGTAGAAATAAAACACCATCACCTGATGGGAGCTAAGGTATATGCACTCGACAAGAACACCATCAAGGTGATGAGAGACAACAAGATTACTACCCTGCTGGTTTCACCAGGTGCTATCAATAATTTTCGTGCTGACAAGGAGTTCCAGGATGCAATCCTTGCAGAAGGTATCCGTATATACATGCCTACTACACAGGAATGGAATACAGAGCAACAACAACTCAAAGAAGTTAGCATTGAAGATCTTTTGCCACGAGATGAAATCAGCATCGATATGGAAAGCGTGGGAGCTATGCTTCATGGCAAACGAATTTTGATTACAGGTTCTGCTGGAAGCATCGGAAGCGAAATGGTAAGACAAATCGCCAAGTACAGTCCTGCAGAATTGATTCTGATAGATAGTGCAGAGACTCCGCAGCACGACATACGCTTAATGATGGCGAAGCAGTTCCCTGAGATTAAAGCAGAAACCATTGTCACTACGATCTGTAGCAAGTCGAGAATGGAACATATCTTCAAGACATACATGCCTGATTATGTTTTCCATGCTGCTGCATATAAACATGTTCCTATGATGGAGAACAATCCATGCGAGAGCATTCAAAACAATGTATATGGCACTAAGATCTTAGCAGATTTAGCAGTAAAGTATGGCGTGAAGAAGTTTGTGATGATATCAACTGATAAGGCAGTAAATCCTACCAATGTTATGGGATGCTCAAAACGTATCTGTGAAATTTATGTTCAAAGCCTCAACAAAGCCGTGAAAGAAGGTATCGTCAAAGGTGAAACCCAGTTTGTTACCACCCGATTTGGCAACGTTTTGGGGTCTAATGGTTCTGTCATTCCGCTGTTTAAGAAACAGATTAAGAATGGTGGTCCTGTTACAGTCACCGACCCTAATATCATCCGTTATTTCATGCTGATTCCTGAAGCTTGCGAACTCGTTTTGGAAGCTGGTACTAAGGGAAATGGTGGTGAGATTTTTGTCTTTGACATGGGTAAACCTGTTAAGATTGCAGACTTGGCACAGAGAATGATTAACCTCAGTGGAGCTAAGAATGTAGAAATTAAATTCACTGGGTTGAGAGCTGGTGAAAAGCTCTACGAGGAAGTACTAAACGACAAGGAATCTACCAAGCCATCATTTAATGATAAGATTAGAATCGCAAAGGTACGAGAATATGACTATTCGGAAATTTCTAAACAGATTGATGACTTAGTTGAAAAGAGTAAGTTGTACGATGAAATGCTCACAGTAAAGAAGATGAAGGAGATAGTACCAGAGTATAAGAGCAACAATTCGATTTACGAAAAACTCGACAAATAACGAACAATTAAGCTTCAAACTTAGTTAATTGATGCATAAAATAAATGGAAAATAAACAATATAAAGACAACATGAATAAGGCGGAGCAAATATTAAAACGCTCCGTCGATTTCATCATTGCAACATGTTGTTTGATATTCTTCTTTCCTTTGGCTTTGGTCTGCGCCATTGCCATACATTGGGAGGATGGTCTGCCGGTTATCTACCGTCAAGAGCGCATCGGTCTTCATGGCAAGCCATTCTTTATCTACAAATTTCGTTCTATGAAGATTGATGCAGAAAAGGATGGTCCTGATCTTTTAGAGATTAGCGGCGACCCAAGACTCACAAAAGTGGGACGATTCCTCAGGGCTCATCACCTCGATGAACTTCCTCAACTCTGGAATGTTTTCAAGGGTGATATGGCGTTTATTGGTCCTCGCCCTGAGCGCAAGTTCTATATTGATCAGATTATGGAGCATGATCCTCGCTATGAGTATCTCTATCAGATTCGACCAGGAGTCACCTCCTACGCTACGCTCTATAATGGTTATACTGACACCATGGAGAAGATGCTGCGTCGTCTGGATTTAGATCTCTACTACTTAGAGAATCGATCATGGTGGTTTGATGCTAAGATTCTCATCAAGACTTTCATCAACATCGTATTTGGAAAGAAATTCTAAGAATAAAATTAAGAAATTAGGGCAAGCAACTATTCTGGTTGCTTGCCCTAATTGTTTTTATAGCATCTTCATAATCCTCAGCGCATAGGAATAACTACCCTCCTATCACACTCCAATCATCAATAGTTCGACTATCATCTGAGAAATTAATACCCACAAGGAACTTTTTGCGCTTATCATCTGCAAAAGCAGAAAAATACTTTTTTTCCTCTATTTGATTGATAGCTGTTACTGCATCCTTTCCATACTTTAATTCAAAGATGTAGATATAGTCATCTGTCTTCAAGACCATATCGATTCTGCCATCAGAAGTTGGAAGTTCTGGGGAAACATCTGCTCCTAACATGGCAAAAATAGTGTACATTACTGCCTGATAATGACGCTCATTATTATTAATTAATGTATAAGGGAATTTATCATAAAAAGTTTTCAAATGGGGCAAAAATGCACTCATATTCCCTTCTTTTTTTACATGCTGAAAATATGCACCGCATAAAGCATCATAGCTACCCATTCCATCAGGAGAATAGTAACGGAAAAGACTTTCTGAAAATCCCTGACGAACTTCCTCATTAGGAAAACTCAGGAGATATTGTCTGCGTTCTTTAACATATTCTTTAATGGTCAAATAACCACTTTGATACAATACAGGCACCGGATCAGAGATGTTTTCCGTAGGTACATCAAAGCGACTTTCAGAAGCCCATATCTGATCTAATTGAAGCATATCATAACCCTTCTTCTGTAACAATTCTACAAGAAATGTTGGTGTACCAGAAGAGAACCAATAGTTATTTAATGATTTGTCATCCAAGGCATTAATAATGCTATATGGATTATATACACCTTCAGATTTTCCAGAAAAATGATAGCCATCATAATGCTTACGTAATGTAGTAACAGCATCGTCAAAAGACAAACCGCTTTCTTGAGCAAAAGCGCGGATTCCATCATTAAATTCTGTAAGCAATTCCTTTTCGGTAAAACCACATACTGCAGAAAACTCATCCTTCATCGTCAATATCTTCAGATTATTTAATTCACTGAAAATACTGACCTGACTAAATTTTGAAATACCTGTGATAAAAACAAATCTCAAATTAGAATCCTGTTGCTTCAAAGGACTCAGAAAATCACGAATGACCTCACGAATTTCATCCTGTATTTTGAGGTCTTTTACAGAGTCATGCATAGGAGCATCATATTCATCAATGAGCACAACAACTCTCTTGCCTGTTTGTTCGCGAGCTGTAGATATGATATTGGCTAATCGCACATTATAGACTTTACAAGCGTCAGCACTTACCTCAATATGATATTTTCTTTCATACTGAGAAAGAATATAATCAAGAGTTACATGCAGATTGTCCAATTGATAATATTTACCAGCACTCAAATCAATATGAACAACAGGATATGATTCCCATTGTTGTTCTAACTTTTCTATTTCCAACCCCTTAAACAAATCTTTACGTCCCTCAAAATAAGCTTGAAGTGTAGAGACTAGCAATGATTTTCCGAATCGACGAGGACGACTCAGAAATTGATTTTTGGTATAATGTGCCAACTGATAGACCAGAGTTGTCTTATCAACATAAGAGTAGCCCCCTTCTATGATTTGTTCAAATGTCTGGATTCCTATAGGATATTTCATACTAAACACTATTTTTAGCAAAGATACATATAAAAAAGATAATCTCCAAATATTTTCGCAAGAAATTCTCTTTGTTCTTCCAGGTCTAAGTTCTCCTCCATGATGAAGGGAGTACGCTTGTCTATCCAAGCGTGCTTAAACAGGCTATAATTTAAAATATCAAGCATAACCATTTTTTTACTTTTCCTTCCACTCCTCTATCGTACCAGTCTTCGACGAGAAGTTGACACCTATCTGATGGATATGGCGGGCATCCGTAGCGTACTCCTTGGCATAACCCTTGTCCTCTATCTGCAGCAAGGCTCCTTCCGCCGATCCGTCTAGTTTGAACTCGAAGATATAGACATCGTTAGGGGTTTCATAGACACAATCCGCCCTACCCTTGCTCGTCTCCTTCTCACGAAAGAGCATATAGCAACTCAGCATACGGAGGAGCAAATAGAAAGTATAATCGAAGTATCGCTCATACTCTCGCTCATCATTCCTGCGACGCACACTGTACGGAATGCTGGCGAGGAAAGCAGTGAGCGAATCCATGAATTCCTGTAGTTTACCTTGCTTCAACTGATGTACAGAAGTAATGAGCCAACTTGCAGAATCCTCCTTTGTCTGGAGATAAGCATTTGCCAAGATTGTAAGAAGTCCTTCTCTCACTTCATTGTTAGGGATGTCGAGCAAGAACGACTCCGTGTCCTGGTCATAATCCTTGATGGTGAGATAGCCGCTTTGGTAAATCATCGGCAAAGGCTTCTCTATATCCGCCTTATAGTCATCAAACTGTGGCACCCCATAATATTTTCCTACCAATTCATCAAGATTCTCATCAAAATGATTCAACAGACGCACAAGGTAAGTAGGCGTGCCGCTTTTAAACCAATAACCACCTAACTTCATGTTGTAAAAAGCATTGAGCAAACTGAAAGGATTGAAAACATCCACCATTTTCTCACTGAAGTGATAGCCGTCATATTTCATTTTCAACTTTTGCAGCATCTCCTCTTCCGTGCAATGATATATTTGGGCTATTTCCGCTATAGGCTCGGCAAAATATTTCACCAGCTCATCCTTGGTAATACCACAGAGAGCTTCGTAATTTCTGCTTAAGCTGATGTCAGCAGGTTGGTTAAATCCACTGAACATGCTGATTTGCGAGAATTTCGTAACACCAGTGAGGAACACAAAGCGAAGGTCTGCGTCAGCCCCCTTAAAAGTGGTATAGAAAGACTTCATGATGTTGCGATGTTTTTCCTCCAAACTAATCATCTTACCTAAGTGCTCCACCTGATAGTCAAGGTCTAGTACGTCCAAAATTGGCTTGTCGTATTCATCAATGAGCACAACGGCACCAAGACCCGTTTTCTCATGAGCAGCTCGAAGCACTTTTTGAAAGCGCAATCCCAAATCATTACTTGTCCTGACTACTTCATATTGAGCTTCCCATTCGGTGAGATTATCCGACAACACATCTTCTAAAACTCCATCATTCAGATAATTGCCCGTACTGAAATCTATGTGAAACACAGGATATTGTTTCCATTCTGTTTCCAGCTTGTCAATAGCAAGACCCTTGAAAAGTTCCTTGTTCCCAAGGAAATATTGTTCCAATGTAGATACGAGAAGACTCTTTCCAAATCGCCGAGGGCGACCCAGAAAATAAATTTTTCCACTATATACTAGTTGATAGACCAAGTCTGTCTTATCAACATACACAAAACCACCTTGAATGATTTGCTCAAAAGATTGTATTCCTATAGGATATTTCATATTGCTCACATTTTTCCGCAAAGTTACACTTTTTCTTCGACACAACAAAATTTATCACAATAAATATTCCTCAGAAGAACATATATGAAAAGATCACACATATCAACATCGAATATTCCTATTAAAAAACTCCATTCTCAACACTGATTTTACAGATAAGAAAGGAATAATCTTTCGAAAAGGATACAATAAATTTACAACCAATCTCATCCACCATTTATATACTATCTGTAGCCTACAATAAGCTTTTCTGAAATGAAATGTATCAATAAGAAATTGCTGAATATTTGAATGCTCCGTTATACTGCGAGAACCATCATTAACATATCTCAATTTAAGTTCTTCTAAATAATAACGATTCATTTCATATATTAAGCCATAATATAGATAAGTTGAATTACGCATAACTTTAGATTTACATTTCATTGCATTATATTCACAACAATCCTCGTAAACAGTATTTATCGCCAGAGCTACAGCCTAATTTGTTTCTTTATTATATACACACCAATATTCTGAACAACCCATTTTTTCACAAGACGCAATCCTGCTACAAAATTCACTTGAAGTAATAATGGATGTCTTTACTTTATAAGATTCACAAGCTTCTTGATAAATTGGTAATCCTACAGACAAAATTTCTTCTGCAGAAACTTTCCTCACATTATATGTTTTTAAACTTTTCTTCACTTGATTACGTTTTTTAGAAGAAAGTTCTTCCATACCTCCAAATTTATCTTTGATCACATACCAAAATGAAGTTTCTTTATCACAATCAAAATCATAGGTATTTCTAACCATTATACCTCCATTAGATAACAACTCGCTAATTGAAGTTGAGTCTAACTTTTCACCAAAATGTGGAGCACGCTTGTCAATCCAGGCATGCTTATAAATTTTATAATTAGTAATCTTAAACATATAATAATTCTGAAGTAACTACTCAGCACCCCTATTGAAAACTTTGAATAGAAAAGCCTTGAAATATGAAAGCGGCTTCGATAGTCAATGAAGCCTATTTCGTAGAGCAATGAAA
>OIZI01001466.1_pt1 | contig 10068 bp, 12 predicted proteins | sample 1588441 | NCBI WGS metagenome assembly OIZI01 (sample SAMN03283284) | human gut metagenome | biome: human-associated habitat; material: feces | host: Homo sapiens | place: Peru | collected 2012
CCAGCGCGTGGACGGCCAGATTAAAAGAACTGTCCATGGTTATCCCTCCTGTGACAATCTGTACTTACGAAAAGCACAGTTTATACTGTAACTATAACAGATACAGTTTGGCTTGTCAAGTTTTTTCAGCTCAAACCTTCCAGCGCAGTTGACAAAAGGGCAAATATGCGTATAATTAAAAACAAGAATAAGAATGGTTCTTATTTTGGAGGGGCGCAGTATGCCAAAATACGCAGAGGAGATATTGGCCGCCGTCACGGAGCTGCAGCGGCATCCCACGGCGGAGCAGGTGTTCCTGGAGATGAAAAGGGAGCATCCCAGCATCGCTCTGGGTACGGTATATAAGCACCTGAACGGTTTGGCGGAGGAGGGGCTTTTGCTCCGCATCACCGAGCCGGGTTCGCCGGACCGGTACGACCGGACGGAACGGCATGATCACCTGATTTGCAGCCGGTGCGGGAAAATCACGGACGTTCGGCTGCCGGATATGCAGGAGCGGATCCGGGAGGCGCTGGGGCAGGAGATCCTCTCCTACGACCTTAGGATCCGGTATATCTGTCCCGCTTGCCGGGAGCAGGAAAAAGACAATATTATGGAGGAGAAGCATCATGAACGCTAACGTATCGAGGCTGCTCAACGAGCAGATCAATAAGGAGTTCTACTCCGCCTATCTGTATCTGGACTTTGCCAACTACTACGCCGCCGTCGGACTGGACGGCTTTGAGAACTGGTACCGGGTACAGGCGCAGGAGGAGCGGGATCACGCCATGCTGTTCTATCAGTATTTGCAGAATAACGGCGAGGGCGTCACCTTTGAGGCTATCGCAAAGCCGGAGTGGGAACGAGGCGACCACATGACCCCGCTGAAAAAGGCACTGGAGCACGAGAAGCTGGTCACCGCCAGCATCGACGCCATCTACGCCGCCGCATACGAGGCCAGGGACTTCCGCGCCATGCAGATGCTGGACTGGTTCATCAAGGAGCAGGGCGAGGAGGAGAAGAACGCCGCCGACCTCATCACCAAGATGGAGCTGTTCGGCGGAGACAGCAAGGGGCTGTATATGCTCAACAGCGAGCTGAAGGCACGGGTCTACACCGCGCCCTCCCTGGTGCTGTAAGCCGAGCGCGGCTGCTGGCCTTCGCATCAGACAAAAGGCAGACCGCATACAGGTGGCCTGCCTTTTCTTCTGGTAGGCAGTTAGAGGCGACTAACTGCATATAAAACAGAAAGGAAATCAGAGCTTGAACGAGGAAAAACGCCCATGCCGGATAAACAGCTTTTGCGCCTGCCTTTATGACTCAAAGCCCAGCATGATCCCGCCGCGCTCGGCGTAATAGCTGCACAGTCCCCGCAGCGGATAGCTTCGCACATCCGCCTCCGGAAACCGCTGCTGGATCTCGGTGCAAAGCTCCAGCGCAAGAGCCGCATTCTGACAATGCCCGATTCGAACCTTTCCGCCCTTGTAGCCAAGCTCCACCATTTCGCTCAGCATAAACTGCCGCGCTTTACGAACCCCACGGCACTTTCCAAGCATCTCAAGCGTACCCTCGGCACTGGCCTGCCCGATGGCGCGGATCCCGAGGACGCTTGCCATCGTTGCGGCGAGCTTGCTGACACGGCCGTTCTGTGCAAGGTTGTGCATGGATTCCAATGCAAAAAGCAGGTGCGTATGGGCCTGATATGTATTCAAGGCTTCGCATACTTTATCAAAATCCACATGAGAACGCAGCTCATACAAAGCCCTTTCGATGAGAAGGGCGATTTCGGGTCCGGCGGAAAGGGAGTCCACAACATAGATGCGCTGGGCCGGGTTGCGTTCCTCGCAATTCTTCTTTGCCACGCAGGCAGCATTATAACTGCCTGAAAGAGCGCTGGTAATGGTAAAAGCAATCACATTGGCGCTCTCACCGAATGCGCTTTCCCAGTCTGCGATGTTCGGACAGGCACTGTAAGATCGCCCTTTGGTGTTGCGGAGCGTACTGACCATCGCGTCAACATCAAGATTGGCGTCATCGCAAAACTCCTCAGTGTCAGTGCGTATTGAGAGCGGAACACTGACGAAGTCCGCTCCATCCAGTGTGAGAAGGTCGCAGCTGGAGTCCGCGACGATACGAAACTGATTCATGGTGTGTCCTCCAAATAACAAGAAACATTTCAACCGACTTTGAAAGCCGACACCGAAATTCTATCAGGTTTTTATCATTCCGTCAACGGTTTTCGGAAAACTGATAAAAAGATTTTAAAAACCGTTGAAAGTTTGAAGATACCCGTGTATAATGGCTGCATGGAAAAGGGAGTGAATAATATGATAGAGGCTATTGAGGGCTTTCGCTTACCGCGGTATGCACAGATTCCGGATGTCGGGCTTTATCTGGAGCAGGTGGTACGCTATGTCAACACACACCTTGCGCCGTTGGGGGAACCGGAGCTGACAAGCTCCATGGTGAGCAATTACGTGAAGCAGGGGCTGATCTCCTCCCCTATAAAAAAGTCATACACGGCGGAGCACCTTGCACGGCTCCTGTTCATCGCGGTAGTCAAGCCCGTTGTCCCGTTGGAAGGGCTTCGAATGATGTTCAGCATACAGGGGGACAACTATACCCTCCCGACCGCATATGACTATTTTTGTGACGAGTTTGAGAATATGCTCGGCGCAGCGTTCGGCTTAGCTCCCGCAAGAGAGGGCCTCGGCGAGACACAATCCGACGCAAAGGATCTTCTCCGCAACACGATCGTGGCCACAGTCAACAAGGTCTATCTGGATCGGTATTTGGAAGAATATCAAAAGCAGCGGGAAGAAGCCTCCGATGAACGGTAAGCATCGACGCAGGGCATTGAATAAGCATATACATACCACGAGCAGTCAGTGGGGACTCACCGGGATTTCCGCTGATTTGCTTTTGACTTCCAAAGGCTTTGCTCACAAAGGGCCGTGATGCGGTCGTTACTCAAGCGTTAGGATTTATTGCAACGTACTGAACCATAAATGCATTCGTAGAAAAGCTATATATTTGCACGGGAAACGATAAGCAGCAGTCTCCCGGACGTTTCATTGTCCGGGGGACTGCTGCTTATATCGTACTCGAAACGTGTCACGGAATTTCCGGTTGATACGACCCACGCTGCCTCAGTTTACAAACGATGCGTTTCCCAGCCGGTAGTACCGGCAGCCATCCTCCTCGTACCATTCAAACGTACCCACCACGGTGATCTCCGCCCCCAACTCCGGATAATCATCGGGATAGACGGGCTTTCCGGCGAGGGCAAACTCCAGCCCCTGTGCGCAGCAGGCGGTGGCATCGGCGATCATGCAGGCGAAGAACATTTTGTCCGGGATAAAAGCACCGCTTTCGTCGGTGGCTTGGTATATGGTGAACTGCCCCTGCATTTTGACGGTTTTTCCGATGTAGTTATCCGGGAAGGAGATCATACTGTTGACCTCGGAATAGACCATGATACCGTTGAGCACGGTCAGGTCAACGTCGACCGCGGCGGTGCCTTCTGCACCCTCCGCAGCGGGCTTTTGTGCGGTATTCTCACCCCCGCAGGCGGCGAAAGGGACGAGCGTTAAAGCAATCAGCAAAACGCACAATATTTTTTTCATCTACGAACACCTCCCAATACCGTGCCTGCCAGCCACGACAGACCGAAAGCGCCGATCTGAACGGCAACGATGGTGGAGCCTACCGGCGTACTGGCGAGAATGGACGCCAGAATGCCGAGCAGCGCACAGAAAACCGAAAGGACTGCCGCGCAGATGGTCACGCTGCGAAAGCTCTTGAACATCCGCATGGCGGACAGTGCCGGGAAGATCACCAGTGCGGAGATCAGCAGGGAACCCACAAGGTTCATCGCCAGCACGATGATGACCGCAACGACGACGGCGATCAGCAGGTTGTAAAGCCCCGCCCTCGTGCCGGCCGCCCTTGCAAAGCTCTCGTCAAAGGTCACGGCGAAGATCTTATTGTAGAACAGGATGAACACCGCCACGACCAGCACCGACATTCCCACGCACAGCCATACCTCTGCGGGGGACAACGTCAGAATGGAGGTGGAGCCGAACAGCGTGCTGCACACATCGCCCGAAAGATTGGACGAGGTGGAAAAAATGTTCATCAGAAGATACCCAATAGCAAGTGCTCCCACCGAGATCATGGCGATGGCGGCGTCGCCCTTGATTTTCGTGTTCTGCCCGGTGCGCAGGAGCAGCACGGCGCTGAGGATGGTAATGACCATTACAAGGGGCATTTTGTTGGTGATCTGCAGCACGGCGGCAATCGCCATCGCGCCGAACGCCACGTGGGACAGTCCGTCACCGATGAAGGAAAACCGCTTCAGCACCAGCGTCACACCCAGCAGGGAGGAGCAAAGCGCGATCAGCACACCGACAATGAGCGCATAGTGGACAAAGGGATATGCCCAATAGAGAGTCAGCTTTTCCAAGATAGCGGTCATTGGCTGTCACCGCCCTTCTTCACATCGAACAGCCGCCCTTGCGGGCTTTGGAGATAGTCCCCCTTTGTCCCAAAGAAAACGGTGTCGCCAATATGCAGAATATGGCTGGCGTATCGGACGGCGGCGGCCACATCGTGAGAAATCATGATCACGGTGATGCCGTCCCGATGGTTCAGTTCGTTGATCAGACGGTACATTTCCGCCGTCACCTTGGGGTCAAGCCCGGAAACAGGCTCATCCAGAAGCAGCATTTTTTGTGTGGCGCACAGCGCGCGGGCAAGCAGCACCCGCTGCTGCTGTCCGCCGGACAGCTCCCGATAGCACCGCCTTGCGAGCCGTGTGATTTGCATTTTGTCCATTGCATCAGATGCAAGCTGCTTTTCTTCTTTGTTGTAAAAAGGGCGGCTGCCGCAGCGACCCTGACACCCGGAGAGAACGATCTCTCTCACGGATGCCGGGAAGTCTTTTTGTACCACTGTCTGCTGCGGCAGATAGCCGATCTCGTTTTTCCTCAGCCCATCGCCCGTCAAAATTCTGCCGCTGATGGGCGTCTGCAAGCCGAGGATCGTTTTCATAAGGGTACTCTTGCCGGAGCCGTTTTCCCCTACGATGCAGAGATAGTCGCCTGCCAGGAGCTCAAAGCTGAGCTCTTGGAGAACGGGTCGTCCATCGTAGCCGGCACAGAGATTTTGACAAGTGAGCTGAGCCATAGACCTACCTCCTTACCCCAACGCTTCCTTCAGCACGGAGAGATTTTTCTCCATAACGGAAAGGTAGGTGGCGCCGTTTGCCACGTCCTTGGAGGTGGTGGACTGCATGGAATCCATGGTCAGCACCCTCTGGTTCTTCCCAGCGGTGTTCTGGACGATGGTTTCCGCGATCCTGTGCTGTGCGCCCTCGATGGCCAGCACGCAGGGAAGCCCCAGCTCGTCCACCTTCTTGGCAAGGAACGAAACGGTTTCAAAACTGGCCTCGGTTTCGGCGGAGCAGCCCACAAAGGCGGCATAGTAGTTCAAGCCGTAATCATCCACCAAATAGCGGAACGGGAAACGGTCGCCGAACAGAACGGTTTTATAAGTCGCACCCTCCACAGCCGCCTTATAGTCTGCGTCAAGAGCAGCCAGCTTGTCCCTATACGCCGCGGCGTTGGCGATATAGGTGTTCTTGTTGTCCGGGTCGATGGCACACAGCGCATCCGCGATCGTCACGCAGAGTACTTGGGCGTTCTTCAGGGACAGCCAGACGTGCTCGTCCTTTTCCTCCCCATGGTCGTGTCCTTCTGCCTCGTCATGCTCCTCGTCATGCTCCTCGTCATGTTCATCGTGGCTGTGACCGTGGTCGTGACCGTCCTCCTGCATACCCTCAACGGTTTCCTCCGTTTTCACGGAATCACCCAGCGCCTCCAGCAGATTGATGACCTTCATATTCCTGTTGGCGGCGTTTTTCAGAGCGTTTTCCACCCAGCCGTCGGACTCGCCGCCCACATAGACAAACAGGTCGCAATCGGAGATCTTGACAATATCATCGGCGGTGGGCTGATAGCTGTGAAGGTCAACGCCGTTATCCAGCAGCATGGTGACCTCGGCGTTCTCCGCCTTGTCGCCCAGGATCGCCCTGACCCAATCGTATGCGGGGAAGATGGTCGTGACGACCTTCAATTTGCCGGCCTTTCCGGTATCCCTCGGCTTTCCGCAGCCGGCAAGGACGCCAGCCAGCATCATTAGCGCAAGCAGCAGCGCAGTTATCTTTTTCATAGGCTATATGTACCTCCAGATTATGATAAGAACGTAAAAATGGGCGCAAAAATACAAGGGTGGCGGCAACGCCGCGAAAGCCTATCCGAAAACGGATAGACTACACCCTTGTAAATAGTTCTTATTTAATCTGAAAGTTTAACCTTGAGTGAAACCAGAGTAAACGTGCGGACAACCTCCGCGCAGGAGGGAATGACGCTGCACGGGGCATACCTGACCGCCGCGGCGAAAACCGCGGCAGCACCGGCAAGCCCAATGCTCTTGAGCAGATTTTCACAGACCTGCAGCTGGTGGCAGATGGCGCAGTCCTCGCCGGAGCAGTTGTGGTTGGCTTCGACCGCAATATAGACAGCGGAGGACAGCATGACAGCCGCCAGCACGGCTGCCAGCAAGCCTGTGATCAAACGAGATTTCTTTGTCATAGCCTGTCCTCCTTCCAAATATTATTCTTCCCTGCAATCCGCGCAGGTGCCATAGAGAACCGTGTCGGCGGCGTCCAGCGTGAATTGCTCGTTCTGCGCCAGGTGCTTTGCAAACAGGACGGCGTTGCCGCTTGCCATGTGAAAGGTCCTGCCGCATTTTACACAGCTCATGTGCAGCGCACCCTTGCAGCTCTCGGCGTCAAGGTACTGATAGTAGACCTCCCGCGTGCCGCTCTTGCTGCTGCGCCGCACTTTTTCTTCCGCCTCTAACTGTGCAAGGTTCCGATATACGGCGCTGAGGCTGATTTTTTCATCCGCCAGCGCGTCCGCAATTTGCCGTGCGGACAGCAGTTCATCCGGGTGCCGGCTCAAATAGGCAAGCAGAGCCTTCCTCTGCCGCGTGCTGTAACTGGACAAGTCGCCACGCCTCCAATTTGCAATTCATTTGCAATTTAGCATAACATGACGCCGCCCCAATGTCAATATGCAAATTCGTCGCAAATTAACCGTCAGCGCGGATAGTGTCTGCTCCGCTGAAATGGGCTGCGGCAGAGCGGAATGATCCGCGCTCTGTTTTCGGCGGCGAAAAGGCAGCGGCAAAAGCCAGGTGAAAAAGCGGTAGAAAAACCTGAAAAGATATGCTTCACATTTATCAAACCCCAAAAGCTCTTTCAGAGCAAAAGAATTTCATTACGAACAGCAGCTGACCCTCCGTATGTACTGAAGCATACGGAGGGTCAGCTGGCTTGTGTGGCATGCTCAGTCGAGCAGGGGCTTTCTTTTTTGCTGCGTCAACATATCCGTGCCCGGCCTATCCCTCAAACAAATTCAGGAGGTATCCGTAGCCCTCGGCCTCCATCCTCGCGTAAGGCACGAAGCACAGGGCTGCGCTGTTGATGCAGTAGCGCACGCCGTTGGGCGACTCCGGGTCGCCGGTGAACACATGACCCAGATGGGAGTCACCGGCGCGGCTGCGCACCTCTGTGCGGCGCATCCCGTGGCTCAAGTCCTCCCGTTCCACCACAGCAGGACTCTCGATGGGCTTGGTGAAGGCAGGCCAGCCGCAGCCGCTTTCAAACTTGTCCGTGGAGGAGAACAGCGGCTCGCCGGTGACAATGTCCACATAGATGCCCTTTTCGAACTTGTCCCAGAACTCACCGGTAAAGGCGCGCTCCGTGCCGCTCTCCTGCGTGACGCGGTACTGCTCCGCCGTCAGCTTGTCCCGGATGGACTCCGCCGCGGGCTTCTGATAGTCGCCCGGGTCGATGCGCAGCCGGGAAAAGAGCTCCATCTCCGCGCGCGGGATGTGGCAGTAGCCGTTCGGATTCTTTTCGAGGTAGTTCTGGTGGTATTCCTCGGCGGGATAGTAATTCTTGAGCGGGCCGATCTCCACGAAGAATTTCTCGCTGCGGCCGCGCTCGATCTCCGCGATGCGCTTCACCGTTTCTCTCGCGCTTTCGTTGGTGTAGTAGACGCCGGTCTGATACTGGCTGCCCCGGTCGTTGCCCTGCCGGTTTTGCACCGTGGGGTCGATGACATAGAAGTAGGCCAGCAGCAGGGCGTCGAGACTCACCTGCTCGGGGTCGTATTCCACCCGCACGGTCTCCCGAAAGCCGGTCTCTCCCTTGCAGACGGTCTTGTAATCGGCGTCCGCCTCGCAGGTGCCGTTGGCGTAGCCGCTCTCGGCGTCGATAACGCCGGGGATGGACTGCATCAGCTGTTCCATGCCCCAGAAGCAGCCGCCCGCCAGATAGATGACATTGTCTGTGGTATCCATATAGGTGATCTCCTCGTCGGACCGGTCAAAAGCCGCTCCGTCCATGTTTGTTTCCTGTCCGCTCTTTTCCTTCGGCACAGTCTGCTGCCCGACAGCGCAGCCGCTGAGCAGCAGCACCGAGGCGAAAAGCAGTGCCAATACGCTTCGATACATCATGTTTCCTCCTTTCAGGGGAATCAGGACTCACTCCAACCCTTCGAGAGCCATGGGCAATGCAGCGGCGCACAGCAGGCGCTTTTTTAAATCTCGGGTCAGCCCACATCGGCAGCAAGAGCCTGGTCGATGAGCTTTTGCAGCGTCTCCGCCTGCTTCTTTTCCGTGATGGCGCCTACGATGGGGTCACCCACGATATTGCCGTTGCGGTCAACCACATAGGTGGTGGGGTAGGCAAAAATGTTTGTAGTGAACTTTCCCGCCTCGCCGTCGGAAGCGAAATACACATTCTGGTAGGTCACGCCCTTCTTGGCCAGTACATCTTTTGCTTCGGAAATTGCCGCTTCATCGCCATCCAATGTGAAGGTGTTGACACCGATGAGTGCGCCGCCCTTCTTCGCAAGCTCCTTGTTCAGTGCGTCCAGCTCGGAAAGCTCGCCCACGCAGGGATTGCAGGTGGTGAACCAGAAATTCACCACGGTGACGGCGTTGGCAGAGAACAGCTCGTCGCTCTTCACCGTGTTGCCATCCAAGTCTTTGCCCTCAAATGCGGGGAACTTCTGCATACTGCCGTCGTCGGGCGGATTGGTCATGTCGCTGCCTGCGGGCACGCTCATATCGCCGTCGATGGATTCCTGCATGATCTCGGGGTACTTGTTTTCCAGCTCGGTCAGCTTGTTCTCGATATTGCTGATCTCCGTGGCCGACTCCTTCAGCATCTCATACTCTTCGTCGGTGAACTGGTCTTTGGCACCCTCGATGGTATCCAGCAGGAACTCGCCGTAATTTTTTCCGTCCTCCTGCAAGGTCATGCCCTTATCAGCTTCCATGAAAACCTTTTCCCAGAGCGCAGTGTTCTGCGACAGGATCGTGTTCTCCTGTTCCATCAGCTTTTTGTGCAGGGCAAGTGCCTCCTCGGCGTTTTTCGGCTCGCCGGTCATGGCAGAGCTGTCTCCGCTCATATCTGCCATTTTGTCGTTGTCCTTTGTGCCGCAGGCTGCCAGAGACAGCATCATAAGCACAGCCAGCAGCAGTGCGATCCGTTTCTTCATGTTCATTTTGATTCCTCCATGTTTGCTTTTTTTGTTGTTTTTTCTCCGCCCCCGAAGCTGTAGCGGAAACATATGGCATTCGTCGGACAGGCACGAATACACATCCCGCAGCGAATGCACTCGGTATGGTTGGGTGTCTTCGTTACATCTACATCCATCTTGCAGGCTTTGGCGCATTTCCCGCAGGAGACGCACTTGTTTTTATCCACCTTCATCTGGAACAGAGACACCCGGTTGAACAGCGCGTAGAACGCGCCCAGCGGGCACAGCCACTTGCAGAAGGGCCGATAGAATACGATACTCAGCACGATCACCGCCAGCAGGAGGCTGAATTTCCATGTAAACAGGCTGCCCAGTGCCGCCCGGATACCGGAATTGGTGAGGGACAGCGGAATGGCTCCCTCCAGCACGCCCTGGGGGCAGAGGTACTTGCAGAAGAAGGGGTCGCCCATGC
>OIZI01001468.1_pt1 | contig 10056 bp, 10 predicted proteins | sample 1588441 | NCBI WGS metagenome assembly OIZI01 (sample SAMN03283284) | human gut metagenome | biome: human-associated habitat; material: feces | host: Homo sapiens | place: Peru | collected 2012
CGGACAGTCAACGCATTGTCGTTAGTAAAATCAACGACGGCGTACCGTGGATAATGACACCGCCGTTAGGTACACTAAATGCAAAGGTGGTGAGGCTATGCGAGAGAAGAAGGACATCAATATTGAAATCGGCGGCAATATTCAAGTGGCAAGAGAACAGGCGGGCTATACGCAGGACACGCTCTCAGAAATGCTTGGCATGACGCCGAATCACCTGAGCGCTATTGAGCGTGGTGCTTCCGGTATTTCTCTTGAAGCCTTGCAGCGTCTTTGCCGTTTGCTGGGCGTCAGTGCGGACCGAATTATCTTTGGGACTGACGAGCCAGAAGCGGAAGCCCTTGCGCTTGCCAGACGTATTTCGGATATAAAGCCGGAATACCGGCAACAGGTTCAAGAGCTGCTGTCCGCTATTTTGAATATGTCATAAAAAAAGAGCCTCTGCCGACACCCAAAACGGGCATCGACAGAGGCTTTTGGTTCGTTTTCCGGGCATTCAAACAAGTGCCGAAATCGACACTTATTTCCGCGCTGAAGAAGAAACTGCGCAGGGAATACAATCACTTAGGTTGGTCAATTTGCGCCGCTCTGAGGCTTGCAATCACAGGCTTTTTCGACCCCTAACTGTCTACACCGCGATGCCTTGCGGGAGAAGTGCGGACAGGCGATGAGATCCGCACGGAAGCTCTGCTTGCAGCTATGGACGCAGCGGACGCAGAAGCGGTTATACTTCCGGCGTCCGCTGTCCCCGATGAAGAACGACCACTCCTGCCGCCATTTCTGACTTCTGCTCACAGCTCAATCTCTCCTTTGTGCTTTTTGGGAGGGCAGCATTCCTTCTGCTTTTCAGCCTTTGCAGACTTGAGCCTGTCCATGATGGAGGACTTCTCGCCCCTTTCGGGGGCTTTGACCTCTGCGGTCTTGTCCTCCTTCGGACCGTTGTTGATGATCCCATCAATCATGCCGTAGTCATCCTCCATCGACATCTCCGCCGCCTTGAGGTAGTTTTCCTTCTCAAGAGCTGCCATCCAGCTTTCCTTGCTGATACCGAGCATTCCGCCCTTTGCCGCATGATCGGCAATCTCCTTGGCATCCACGCACAAGCCCTCGGTGTTATCGGAATAGAGACGGTAAACCTCGCAGCCCTTCTCCAAAGCCTTCTCAGCCGCCTCCTGACCGGCGGGAAGAACGCCAGCCCATGCGTAGCCGTAGTCCTTCATATCCTGAACGGAGAGCGCGGGATCGGGCATTTCCGGCACTTCCTTGACCTCAAGGTCGAGAAGGCGGAGCGTGTCATCGTCAAAGCCGTTGTAGACATCATCAAGGACGAGCTTACCGCGCTCATCGACGATGATGCAAGCCGCCTCATCGCCGTAGGTGTCATGCTCCATCAGATAAAAGCTGTGACCGCCGACTTCGTGCTGGTCAATGGTGTGCCACGTCCCGATGTGACCGGCAACCGTCAGACCGGAGGTGTCGGCATTCATCTCAAAGTCCTTCTGCTCGATGCTCTCCTGCTTCTGCTGTTCCTTCGAGATCATGGGGATCGCCACAATCTTATCGCCCAACTTAACAAACTGCTCCGGCACTTTGAAGTGGTCAGAGAACTTCTGCATCTGCTCTACGGTCAGAGAGCCGAAGCTGTCATCCGTCAAGCCAACTACCATGAATGTTCCGGCAACAACGTCGTAGATGTCACCGTCCTCATCCCGCAGAGCGCGGTTCAGGGGCAGACCTTCCAGCTTGCCTTCCTCGTTGCAGACTAAGGCAACCGGGTCTTCGTAGGGATAAATCGCCTCGATGCAGCCGCCGACCTCATGCTGCAAGGACTCCAGACCGGAGTCAATCTCCTTCACATAAGGCTCCTTTCCCGGCTCAACAATGAGAACGGCGATGGTGCTGTCACGCTCGGCGGCTTCCCCTGAGCCGGTGATCCGGTATTCATCGGGAATATCATCAAGCTCCCCGTTAAACTGCCTGTCCCAGCGTTCGCTTGCGACACGGACATAGCCCTCATCGGTGAATCGCCCCTGCTCATCCATCGCAATGTCGCGCCCATAGCGTTCATAGTCGATGTAATTTGCCAGAGGACCGAGATCCTTTTCAGAGTAGATACCGGCTTCGTGGGCGTAATAGTAGCCGAGATCGGATTCGTCGTTGATACCGGGCATGATGTCGTAGCAGTCCAGATTGAACGTCAGGTTGATGAGATCGTCGATGTCGCTGACCTCATCGCAACCGGCTTCCATAATGGCAACGAGCTTTTCCTGATCGCTCAGGGAAAGCTCGTCAATCAAAGCGGCAAGGTAGTTGAGCTTATCAAGGCTCTCGTACTCGCCAAGCATCTTCTGAACACCGTAGATCGGGCATTCGTAGTCGGTGATAAACCACTCTTCGTAGGGCTGACCGAACTCATCCTGCTTGCCGATCCCGATGCGCTCAAAGACCTTCTGCATCTCTTCTTCGGTGGTGGGCAGCTTCACCCACTCACCGACCAGCATACCCTCGTTGTACTTGCCAAGGTTCGTGACGAAGGCTTCAAAATCACCGTCTAATACGGGCATAGGCATCCTCCTTTCAGTCATCCACCATGCCGTCCGGCATGATATACAGTTCCTCAAACTCCGCGTCGGTCATGGCTTCGAGCTTCCGGACGGTCTTATACATCAGCTCTGCGATCTCGCCGTCCATGTCGTTCAGGGTGACGCCCTTCATATCGTCGATCAGCCGCTTCCGGCTGGACGTGTTGAAGCAGCACATCAGGTTGATTTCTTCCACGGTAAAGTTTTTCATATCAGAGTTCCATATCCTTTCCTTTGTTTTTCTGCGCCTTCGGTGTGTGGGGCGGCTGTGCTTTCTGCGCGGATTTCAGCTTGTCGCGGATGGATTCACGGGCAGCGGGCTTCTTCGGGATGGTGTCGTAGATGGCAGTTCCGGCATCCTCCACATAGGAGCGGACATACTGGATGCTTTCAGAAAAGCGGATGGGGCGGTTCTTGTCCTCGATGTTCGTCAGCCGGACTTCATCAGCGGTAAAATCAACCGCGTCGATTCTGCACTTGATCCCATCCACATTCAGCGTCGCGCCGACAGGAATGTAATCTGCGGCTTTGAGTTCCTTGAAGGTCTCGCCGTCCTTGCTGAGAAAGACATCTGCGCCGGACTTCCAGAGCTTGTGAGAACCGGCTACCCACGCGGCTTCACGGAAGCCGGTCACCGGCATGGAGGGCTTGCCGCGTACCTTCTTCTCAAGGAGCTTTGTGCCGAGCAAGGGCGCGGCTTTTTCCGCGTCCTTGCCGTACAGCTCAAAATAGCCGTTCTGGGCAAAGCAGACCAGCGCGTCAGGGTGAGCCTTTTTGACCGCTTCGTACTTCCGAAGTTCTGCAACGGGCAGAGGCGAAAGCACCTCTGTTTTTTCTGCATCCGGCAGTCTGTCACGGCGGCTTTTCTGCTTGGACAGCACTTCCGCCAGAGCATCCGCGTCCTTCGGGAGCGTCTGGTGGGTTTTGACGCCGCCATGCTCACCGACCAGAGCCATTGCTGCATCGAAGCTGCTGCGGCAGGGTGCGTCCAGCACAAAGCCATCTGCGAAGGTCAGCCGGTCATGATCCGGCGCAACCGAGTTCTGCGCCACATTTGCCGCCTGTTCCCGGTAGTTGATCTCAAAGACATCTCCGAAGACCTTGCCGCGCTTGACGGTTTTCGGGATGATGACGCGGGCAATGCACTCGTCGTAGGTCTGTTCCGCGTAAAAACGGAAGGTGTTGTGATCCCGCGTCCCCTGAATGAAGACCTGATTTTCACTCAGGCAGTGCGTTCCATGCGGACGGCAGAACCACATCAGCGTCTTGTCTTCGGGATTCTGGCTTTCGGCGGCGCGGCGGATGATGCGCTTGTCGATGTCGAAGTCTTCCTTGTAGCTGTCTACATGACTGTCCACGAGCTTCTGCAGCTCCGCAACGATGTCAACGTCTGTGTATTTCTTCATGCGTCTCCTTTCTCACAACTCCATGTCGTGCGTTTTGGATTTGACCGGAGACTTCTTCTCCGGCTGCTGTTTTGCGGCAGCTTTGAGCTGATCGCGGATAGAGGGCTTTTCCTGCTTCTGCTCCTGCTTGACGTATTCCAGCGTCGGCATCAGCTCACGGTAACAGCCCTGCGTTTTCCGCGCCGCATGACGGCGATGGATTTTGAACAGCGGCTCACCGTTCTGCGTGACCGTGTTGCCCTCAATCCTGACGCCGTTCCGTGCCAGCAGATTGAAGGAGTGGTTAGAGGCGCGATAGGACGCCCGCATACCGTCATTGTTATAGGCAATCTGCCCCTTGAGCGTGTCCATGACGGCGGCTTTGATTTCCTTCTCTTCGGCAGTCAGGCGGTGTGCCTTCGGTGCTTTCGCTGCTTCCTCCGGCAAGGGAGCAAAGGGAGACTTGACCTCCACGGTTTTTACCTCAATAGAGGTAATCTCATCGTTCTCCCATGCAACGACCTCCGGGTCTCTTTCCTCTGTTTTCTCAGAAGTGACTTCCTTTTGAGCTTCGGTCTGCTGGCGGAACGCATCCACGAAAAGTGCCGTCAGTCCGGGATTGGGTTTATCCACAAGGAAGCGGGAGGCATTCTCCGGGCAGACATCAATGCTCTTTGCCCATTCCTTGAGGGGCTGGGGAATGCGCCCGTCAAAGTCTTTCTGCTGAATGGTGTTTGCGAGGACATACCGGACGCGCTCCGGAGAGAACTGCTCAAGGACGCTTTTCACGGCAGCATCCGCATCCAGCCGGTTATCTCCGTAGTTGGAGCTGATCGCCGCCTCAATCGCACGGCGGCATTCCACGTTTGCAGCGAGAGAAGCACGATATGACTCCAGCTCACCGGCTTCATAGGCATAATTCGCCGTCTCGCGGTAAATGGGGACTTCCGGCTTTTCCTCCGGAACAGCTTCCTTTACGGGAGCTTCGACTTCCATCTCTGCGGACTGTGCTTTCTCTGCCAGCAGCACCTTGAGCTTGGCGTCAATGCCCTCGATCATCTCAGCCGCCGTCTTGCGGATGGTGTCCAGAGAGCTTTTCAGTTCCTTGGTTTCCTTGCCGGATGACCAACCGGCGATGTAACCGAAGGAGTAGTCCGAGGTTTCAATGCCGTACCGTTGGCAGACGGTGTAGGCAACGCTTTCCGCTTCAACCTCCTTGGTGTGCCGATCCTTCTTATCTTCTGGCGCGGCTTTCTCATCCGGCTTGACGGCGTGGAGCTTTGCGTGGGCGATCTCGTGAATGGCAGTCTTGACCGTCTGGATTTCGCTCATGCCCTCCTGAATGGCAATGCGGCTTTCAACCGGCGAGAAGAATCCCTTTGCACCGCCCGGAATGTCCTCAAAGGAAATGGGGACGGGAGATTCCTGCTTGAGCGCATCGAAGAACGCCTCGTAGTTTTCGACGGTGCCTTTCAGCTCATCGACGATAATGTCCGGAAGCTCCTTGCCGTCCGTCTGGGAAACATCAAAGACACTTACCACCTTGAAGGCAGGACGCAGGACCTCAACCGTTTCCGTGACAGCCTTCCCATCTGCGCCGATCACCGGCTTCTGCGTCAAAGGATCAATCTTCTCACGCTCTTCCTGCGCCTTGTACGGCGCGGGTGCAAGAATCTTGATGCCCTTTTCGCCCTTCATGACCTGACGGTCAAAGTTGCGCTGCCACGAGGTATAACCGGCAACATAGGTTGCCTCCGGCTTCTGCATCGCAATGAGCAGCGTGTTGTTGAAGGAATAGTTGTAGAACTTGGACATCGTGCGGAGATATTCCTTGAACCGCTCGGATTCAAAAAGCTCCTTGATGCCCTGTTCCAGCTTGTCCGTGATTTCGCGGACTTGCTGTGCATTTTTGTTTTCAGCCATCTCAAACCTCCATTTCATGTTTGCTTCGGGGAGAAGAAAACCCCGTCTGGGATTTGCTCAGTAAACGAGCCTTTACCTCAGACGGGGTTTCTCTGCGCGTCATCCGACGATGGAAGATGTTATCCTCGTTCTCCCATTCAATCAGCCGGTCAAACATATCCGGGTGCTTTGTGACCATGTGCAGCAGCTCCGAGTCACTGGCGTTGGGACAGAACCAGCAGCCGTTTCTCCGGCAGTGAGCGTAGATTGGGGAAAGCAGCCCGTGTTCCTGACAGAGCTTGTAGGCGTCCGCCTCGGTCATACCGTATTTGGCAAGCAGACTGACCTTCGTTATTCCATCCAGACGAGCAAGGCGTTTTGGCTCATCCTCCGCGATGCCGACATAGCTCACAGTGTCCGGCGAGAGTGCGGCATTGTACTTGCGGACTGGCGGGATTTTGCAGTCACGATTGACTGCACACATACCAGCCCATGCGAAGCCGCGAACCTCGCCCTTATGCGGTCCGCGGGTGATGACATGATGGAACACCTCATCGTAGGTCTTGTCCGCGTGGAGAATGGTGAACTTGATGCCCAGCTCCTTTTCGCAGAAGGGCTTGAGCCGGTCATAAATGAAGTCCCGGTGTTCCGGGACTTCGCCGCTTGTGTCTTTGTCGAACATGACCTCACTGAAAACCGCCTCGTCAAGCGGCTCATTGTGCTGTGCAGCCAGCAGGAGCGTCGCTACGCTGTCTTTGCCTCCGCTGCATGAAGCAACATACTTTGGGCGGGTCATCGGTCAAACTCCATCTTGAAGCTGACGTATTTGCCGCCGCTGTCATCCAGACGGATCACCGCATCGTAGAGCTGAGGCTTCTTCGGCGTGTAAAGCCCGGTCACTCGGCACCAGCCCTTGTCCAGCAGCTCCTTTGCAATCTTCTTGGTCAGCTTCTTTTTCTTGCTGGAAAAGAACTTGTTGTCTTCCCACAGGCAGAAGGAGCATTCCTTGTTCGAGCAGTAGAAGTTGCCCTTGCCGACGTAGACCGGAGAGCCGCAGCGGGGACATTTGCCGATTTCCTCCTTGCCCGTGCCGAAACGCTGGGCTTCGGCATCGGAGAGAAACGGATAGGCTTTCACGAGATCCCCGGTCATCCGGACAATGCCGCTGAGGAAGGCGTCTGCATCCGCTTTGCCGCGCTCAATCTCCATGAGCGTATTTTCCCATTCCGCCGTCATTTTGGGAGACGTGATCTGTTCCGGCAGGACGCAGACGAGGTTGCAGCCGTCCTTTGTGGGAATGAGGGATTTGCCTTTGCGCTCTGCAAAGCCGGACTTTACCAGCTTTTCAATGATACCGGCGCGGGTTGCGGGAGTGCCGAGACCTTTCTTCTCGGTGTCATCGTCGAACTGATCGTTTCCGGCAGTCTCCATTGCAGACAGGAGGGTATCTTCCGTGTACTGCTTCGGAGGCGTTGTGAAGTGTTCGGTGACGCTGGCGGACACCCTATCCAGAACATCGCCCTCATGAACTTCGGGCAGGGACTTTACGGGATCGTCCTTTTCCTTCGTCTTGAGGGATGCCTTGAACAGCTCTTCAATGGCTTTCCAGCCGTTTTGAACGACGGTCTTGCCCTTGGCTTTGAACGCATAGCCCTCGCAGGAGAGCGTGATCTGCGTTTCTGCGTAGGTGTGCTTCTCGCCGGTCGCACACAGAAGGCGCATCCCGACAAGATTGAGGATTTTCTGCTCCGACTGAGGAAGTGCCGAAACATCCTGCTTTTCAAGCTGGACGGTCGGGAGAATGGCGTGGTGATCCGTGACCTTGCTGTTGTCGGTTACGCGGGCAATGTCCGGAGTAACCGAAACGCCGGAGAAAAGCGGAAGCTGGCGGCAGACGATGGAAATGACCTGACGGGCAGTGTCCTCCATATCGTCCGTGATGAACTGACTGTCCGTGCGCGGATAGGTCAGGAGCTTCTTTTCGTAGAGCGTCTGAACGAGATCGAGCGTCTGCTGGGCAGTGAAGCCGTAGTATCGGTTTGCCTCGCGCTGCAAGGTGGTCAGATCATAGAGCTTCGGAGGATTGACGGTTTTCGTCTCCCGCTTGAGAGAAGAAACGACGGCTTGCTTTTTCTCGCAAGCCGCCGCAATTCTTTTTGCTTCCTCTTCGGTTTTGACCTTTTCCAGATCGGCGGTCAGATCGCCCTTGCCGACGTGGACATTGAAATACTTTTCCTTCTGGAACGTGGAGATTTTCCCGTCGCGCTCCACCAGCATTGCAAGGGTCGGCGTCTGGACGCGCCCGACCACCAGCTTCTTGTGATAGAGCGTGGTGAAAAGGCGTGTGCCGTTGATGCCGACAATCCAGTCTGCCTTCGAGCGGCTGAGTGCCGCTTCATAGAGACGGTCATATTCCTTGCCGTCCCGGAGATGCTGGAAGCCTTCGCGGATGGCGGAGTCCTCCAACGAGCTGATCCACAGACGCTTGAAGGGCTTGGTGCATCCGGCTTTGTTGTAGACCAGCCGGAAGATCAGCTCACCCTCGCGTCCTGCATCGGTTGCGCAGACCAGCTCGGTGACGCGCTTGTCCTTCATGAGAGAGGACAGCACCTTGAACTGCTGGGCTTTGTCCTTCGTGACCTCAAACATCCAGCTTTCCGGAACAATGGGCAGATCGTCATACCGCCACTTGGCATACCGCTCATCGTAGGAGCTGGCGTCTGCCAGCTCCACCAGATGACCGAAGCACCACGAAACAATGTAATTGCCGCCCTCCATGTAGCCGTCCTTGCGGGACGTCGCGCCCAACACCTTTGCGATGGACTGGGCAACGCTGGGCTTTTCAGCAATGACTAAGATCAATCTTCATCACCATCCGTTTCAGCATCCTCCGCAATCTGCGGCTCATCATCCTCGTTGATGTACGGCTCTTCCTCGTAGCCTTCATCGTCGAAGAAGTCCATATCCTCATCCTTGGGCTTTCTGCCCTTGACGAACTTGATGTAGTAATAAGCTGCACCCGCAGCACCGGCAAGGGCAAAGATGACGAGGATCATGCCGACGTTGGATTTCTTTTCGGGTTTAGGGGCGGGGACATCGGTTTCTGCATCCTTATCCGGCTCAGGTGTAACGGGGGCTGTGCCGGTGCATTCGCTCATGTTGGTCTTGCAGACCGGGCAGTCGGTGTTGACCTGACCGGCAGCGCATTTTTCCTTGCAGTTACAGGTGGTCAGAGCAGCCGCAGTGTCATCATCCAGCAGCGCAAGCAGATCGCTCTCATCGACCATGTTCAGGAAGTACGTCTGATACTGTTCCTCATCCTCGTTGATGGGCGCATCGTAGTCGATGACAATGAAGAAGGTGTTGCCGTTCTTCGTCTGGACAGTGATGAACTGCTTGTTGGTTGCCTTGTCATAGAGCAAGTCGCGGGTGTAGGCGTTGCCCTCATCGTCAATCGGCTCACCCTTCGGCTTTTCCGGCGCGGGAGTGGTTTCAGGCTGCTGTTCCGGCTGTGTTGCCTCCGTAACGGGAAGGTTCTGCTCGGTATCATCGGCGTAGGCAAACGCCGTCACCGAGAAGCAGGACAGAACCATGACGCAGACCGCAAGGACGGTCAGAAAACGAAACTTCTTACGCATTGTCGATTACCTCCGTATTTTCAGCGGGCTTGGTGCCGCCCTTCATGGAAGACAGGAACGCCATGATCTGATCCTTGTCCATCACCATAGAGCGCACGGTATTGATGATTTCAAGGTTTTCCAGCTCTGTCTTCTTGTCGTACAGCTCCTTGAGCTGACCTTCGATTTCGGACTTCTTCTTTTCAGCCTTCTCAATGTCGGAGAGGACTTTCTGATACTTGGGATTCATGAAAAAACTCCTTTCTTTTAATAGGCGGGTCTTCCGAAGGCGTAGAAATGCTGCTGCCAGTAGGAAGAGTTGATGGATGTGTACTGAATGGGGTCGCCGCAGTGGATCATGACCCCATCACCGACGTAGATGCCGACGTGGGACACGCCGGGGGTGTCATACGTTCCGACGAAAAAGATGAGATCACCGGGCTGTGCATTCGCCTTTGAAACCGGCGTACAGACGTTGTAAAGCCCCTGTGCGCCCAGCCGTCCGGTATTCACAAGACCGCTGTTCGTGAGGACATAGCTGACGAAGCCGGAGCAGTCAAAGGACGTGTCAGG